>Ga0224512_10004267_pt1 | contig 12150 bp, 7 predicted proteins | sample SF_May12_sed_USG_4_FD_169103 | JGI IMG/M metagenome (GOLD analysis project Ga0224512, IMG submission 169103) | Sediment microbial communities from San Francisco Bay, California, United States - SF_May12_sed_USGS_13 | ecosystem: Environmental > Aquatic > Marine > Sediment | place: USA: California... | reverse complement strand
TCGAGAAGGACCAGCACGACCGGTGGCGGTATCTGACACTGGGATTCGGGGACCAGATGGCCTGGCTCTCGGCTCAGACCACAGCCCAGACGGTCGACGGCAACTATCACTCCGCACGCCGTCTCCCCGAACTGATCACGACTCCCGTCGAGCGCCTCGAAGGCGCCAAGTTCCGAGGGATCCCCGGCCTCGGGTCGCTCCAGCAGTTCCTCGGGACACCCGAGCGCTACCACCTCAAGTACGTGTTCTCGAACGATCAGTTCTACGACCCGCTGCTCCACTTCTCCGGCTGGAGACGCCTACAGCGGCTCGAGAACGGGGTCGTGGTGTGGGAGCGGGAGGACGTGCCGCCGCTGCCCGCCGCCGTGAGTCGCCCCGATCTTCCGGCGCTCCATGGTTTCATGTGGGGGTTGCTGCCGCCGGCGGCGCTGCTCGCCGCCGCGGTCGGTGCCACGGCCGGCTGGTGGCGGCCACGACCCCCACGCAGCCCGAGGTTCCTGGTCGCATCACTGGACGAGCGGCTCAGGAACGCGGCCGTGATCCATCCGGATGAAGACGGTCGAGCCGGCTCGTGGAAGGAGCCGTTCAGGAGACTGGCCGGTCGGCTCGTTCCCTCCGACACCGTCCTGAAGCTCGGCGGAGCCCTGGCGGGCCTGAGCCTGGTTGCGGCGTTCGGTCTCCTCTCGACGGGTGGCACTCCCGGCCCGGCGGACGTGATCGAAGGGTTCTATGAAGACCTCGACTACCGACGGTTCGAGGACGCCTGGCGTCGACTCCATCCAGCCGACCGCCCGTCGCTCGACGAATACCTCCTGCGGCTCAGTGTCGAGGACGGGCTGGTCGATTCGTATTCGGCGCTCGAGTCCGTGACGGTGTCCCGGCTGCGGCCCCATCCCGGTGGCGCGACCGCCGACGTCGAGGTCGTGTGGATGACGTCGCTCGCCGAGTACCGGGCCACCCACACCGTCGATCTCGTCGAGGACGGCGACGTCTGGTGGATCCGACTTCCCGACCCGGATCCCTCCGAAGCTGTCGAGCGGTTGGCCCGGAGGGTCGAGGTCGTCTACGAGGCGCCCGGGAGACGAACGGTGACGACCGGAAGCACCGAGTACGACGACGTCCTCGATCGCCCGGAGTTGGCGATGGGACGAGCCCGACTCGTGCTGGCCGACGGGCGGCCAGTCGTCGTCGGCTCGCTACGCAACATCGACGCCGACCCGGCGTCGGTGACGGTCACCGCGGGTCTGGGTTCACCGTCGGAGGCGCAACCGCCGCGCGGCAACGCCCGTCTCTTCGTCCAGCACTCGTTGTTGCCGGGAGAGTGGACCCCCTACCGGGTCGACTTCGAAGGTGTGGCAGGCCTCGAGACGGGCGACTTCGATCCCATGGAATTCACAGAGGCTCCGATTCCGGCCGACGTCGATTCGGTCAGGGTCGACGCCGCCGGCGTCGTGACCACCCGCGGACTCGAGCGTCCGGTGTCGGTCCGGGACGTCTCTACCACCCTCGAGGCATCGAACCTCGTCCGCCTGGAGGGCGAGATCCTCAACCTTGGCACGACGGACGTGACGGTGACGGGTTTGATCGTCTCGTTGTTCGACCTCGAGGGGGAGCTGATCTGGGTCGACTGGATCCTCGTGTCGGACTCGACCCGGCCCGGCCTGACGACCCGCTTCTCGGACGTCCTCACCGATCGCCGGCGGATCGAGTCCGTCGATGCGGGTGTGGCAGGGTTTGCGAACGGCCTCCCCGTCGAGCTGTCCGGGCGGTCGCCCTCCTTGATCCCGCTGCCGGTCGAGTCGGGCTACTCCGGGTTCATGCTGACGGCGGTCGTCTTCCAGAGGCCGGCATCGTGAAAGCACTCTGCGTGGCCGCCGTCCTCGTCGCCGTCGTGATCATCTTCCGGCCTGACAGTCCGCATGTCGCTCCGATCGTCGCCGGCGTAGAACTCGAGACCCCTTTGCAGATCACCGCGGGCGACCCACTCGAAGTGGTTGTGACCGCGGAATTCGCCGACGGAGCTCCGGTCGTGGGGGTCTTTCGTTCCGCCTACCGGACCGCCGTCGTCGAGACCGTGGTGAGCGGAGCGCGCGCCACGCTCGCTGCGCCCCCGGACGTCACCACCGGATCCGGCCGGCTCGAGGTCATCGTGCGCGTTGGGCAGACATGGGTGACGGCGGGTGTCGAGGTCGTCGCCGGGAAGGTGGCCGAGCCCCCGATGCCGCTTGTTGGCTCGCGGTCGATCGTGGCCGGGTACCTCGATCGGTCCCTCGTCGTGGTGATCCCCGCCGACATGCACGGCAACCCTGTCCCGGACGTGGACACGACCGTTCGAGCTCGGTGGCCCGACGGCGCAAACGCCGTGATTCCGATTCGTCGCTCGTCCACGCTGCTCTGGGGATGGGTCCCTGCCGGGACCGTGGCAGGGCGAACGCTGGTGACTGCGAGCAGCGGCGCGATCAACGGAATGGAACGTGCGGTCCGAGTCGTGCCCTCGGCGGTCGAGCAGATCTCCTTCGAGATCGCCGGCGACGTCGGACGAGCCGACGGCGTGTCGCTGTTCACCGTCACCACCGGGCCGTTGACCGATTCTTTCGGCAATGTGGTCCTCGACGGAACCGCCGTCGTGATCGAGACCGTGTCGGCTGCGGGACGCCGCTCCATCCAGACGGTTGCCACGGTCAACGGCGTCGCCAGCGCGTTGGTCGAACCCCCCGCCGAGCCCGGTCCGCTGGACGTGATCGTGTCGCTGGGCGGGGCGAGCGCGCAGCGGCGCATCGATCTGTCGCCTGCGATCGCTCTGGTCGCTCCGAAGGTCTCGATCGAGATCCGCCCCGGATCGGATCTCGTAACCGTCGGTCCGGTGCTGGGGGATCTCGGTCAGCTGGTACCCGATGGCACCACGGTGAGGGTGACGACCGAGCCAGGCGGCTCGGTCGTCCTCGGCCAGACGCGGTCGGGCTACGCGGCACTCTCGGTGGAGATGCTCGACGCGGAGTCGATCGTGGTCGAGATGGGAGGATCGGCCGTCCGGCTGGGAGTCGGAGGCAGCCCGTGAGGACCGCCCACCTCAAGCAGCTCCTGGCGGTGATCTTCGGTCTTGCGGCGGTGATCGCCGCCTGGATCACGATCGGTCGACTCGGAGACCTCGTCGAGGCGACCGGCAGCGGAGCGGATCCGGATGCGCGGTTCACGCCGGCCCTGGGCGTCGTCGATCTCGCCGCAGTGCACTGGGGGAGGGACGAGGGCGATCTCATCCGTCCGGTCGACGACGCCGTCCGCCGGTCGGTCGCCGAGTCGTATCTGTCCGCCCTCGCCATCCTCGATGGAGATCGTTCGATCGACGGAGTCGACCCCGCCGCCTACCTCACGGGTCCGTCACTCCGGGCGATCTCGGCCGGCGGGGGGCTCACTCCGATCGAGCGACAGCACCGACTGCGGGTGATGTTCCACTCCGCCGATGGTCAGATCATCGAGGCGCACGACAGCTCTCGGCTCGTCTTCGACTTCGGGACCGGCGACCGGCTGGTCGTCGAAGAGACGGCCGTCGTGGTCATGGTGCAGGTGGATGGCAGCTGGCACCTCCGGCATCGTGTGTCGTCCAGCGGTGCGGTGACCCTGGTTCCCGACACCGAGGGTCCCACCAACTCGTTGGAGGCGGCGATCGACGTCGTCTCCGACGCCATCTTCTTCGGCGACCGGTCCGGGCTCCGGACCGTCGCCGTTCCGATCGTCGTCTCGGCCTCTGCGGTCGTGTCGGCGATCTTCATCCTCGTCGTTTGGACGAGGCCCCGACCGATTCAGGAGGAATCGACATGAACTACGACATCTATCGCCGCTGGAGAGACGAACCGGATGCCCGACCACCTCGTCTGAGTGTGGTGATCCCGGCGTACAACGAGAAGGTGCGCATCGTCCCGACCATCGGCGCGTTTGCGGCCTTCCTGTCCGGGACCGAGATCCCGTGGGAGCTGATCGTGGCCGACGACGGATCCCTCGACGAGACGGTTGCGTTGGTGGAGATGCTCGACCACGCCAACATCCGCGTGCTGCGAGCGGAACGGAACGGCGGCAAGGGCTCGGCGGTCCGGCGTGGTGTGTTCGAAGCGAGGGGGGACCTGGTCCTGTTCGCCGACGCCGATTGCTCGACGCCCGTCGATGAGCTCTTCCGGCTCGAGGCCGCGATCGTGGCAGGAGCCGACGTGGCGATCGGGTCCCGCACCGAACTCGGTGCGGCGGTCGAGCACCGCTCCGGAATCCGTCGTCTCCTCACGTTCGGCCTGCGGCAGATCGTTCGCCTCGGCCTGGGCGTGCCCGTCAAGGACACGCAGTGCGGCTTCAAGCTCTTCAAGGCCGATGCCGCTCGCTCTCTGTTCGGCGCTCAGACCGTTGGCGGCTTCTCGTTCGATCTCGAGATCCTCTACCTGGCTGCGCGTAGAGGCTTTCGCATCGCCGAGGTGCCGGTGCGCTGGTACGACGCACCCGGTTCGAAGGTCGACGCCCGCAAGGAGGTCGTGCGTTTCGTCCAGTCGATCGCGCGCATCCGCTGGAACGCCCTGTCGGGGGTGTATGCAGATGCGTGACGTGACTCTCGCAGTGGTGACCGCGTTGTCGCCGTCACCGACCACCCTCTCGGAGTACGGGCTGCATCTGCTGCGCGCCCTCGGACGCAAGCGCGGCCTACGCGTCGTGGCGCTCGTCGAGGACCGTCCCGACGCCGACTATCCCGACATTCCCGGTGTCGAGATCGTCCCGGCCTGGCGGTTCGACTCGCTCTCGAACCCGCTGCGGATCGCCCGAGCGGCGCGCCGTGTGGGCGCAGACGTCGTGCTGTTCAACGCACACTTCACCTCGTTCGGCGCCCGGAAGGTGCCGGCGACGCTGGGTCTGCTGACCCCTCTGGTCGTCCGCGGTTCGGGATCCAGGTCGATCACCCTCCTCCACAACATCGTCGAGACGGTGGATCTGGGCGCCGCCGGTTTCGGAGCGTCACCGTTGATGGAGCGGCTGCTCCGGACGGTGGGCTCGGTGGTGACCTGGCTGGTGCTGCGCAGCAACCTCGTCACGACCACGATGCCCGCCTACGTCGACGTCCTGCGATCGAAGTACCGAGCAACCAACGTGGCGCTCACTCCGCACGGGGCCTTCGAACTCCCGGCGCCGCCTCGACCTCCAACTCACCGGACTCGTGTCATGACGTTCGGCAAGTTCGGGACCTACAAGCGTGTCGAGGTCGTGATCGAGGCACTCGGTCTGCTCGATCGCCCGGAGGTCGAGTTGGTGGTGGCCGGGACCGACAGCCCCAACACGCCCGGCTATCTCGCCGAGGTGGAGCGGGGGATGGCGGATCCATCCGGGGTGCGTTTCACCGGATACGTGGCCGAGGAAGACGTGGAGGCGGTGTTTCGTGACGCCGCGCTGACCGTGTTCCCGTACACCGCGACCACGGGCAGCTCCGGCGTTCTCCACCAGGCCGGCTCGTATGGGTGTACGCCGGTGCTGCCGCGCATCGGCGATCTCGAGGGGCTGATCCGCGAAGAGGGTTTCGACGGAGTGTTCTTCGAGCCGGGCGATCCCGTCGACCTGGCCCGCGCGATCGCCTCGGTGCTCGACGACGACGTTCGGCGGGCCGCGATCGCTGCCCACAACCATCGGGCAGCCTCGGGTCTGCCGATCGACGACGTCGCCGACTGGTACCTGGTCCACATCGCACGGCTGGCCGGGCGTGCTCCCACCGCCCTGCTGCAGTCGACGGCGCGAGACACGGAAGTGGACGGAGCTTTATAAATACGTTATCGTGGCCCGATGCTGTCGACACCGGAATTGGTCGCCGAGATCAGACGGGTGGGCGGCGACACCCAAGAGGCGCTCGCCCGGCGGCTCGGGGTGTCGTTCCCGACCGTCAACGCCTGGGAACGCGGGCGCTCCACGCCACGATCCAACCATCGTCGCCGTCTCGAGCAACTCGCCGCCGAGCTGGGGATCATCACCGAGATCACTGTCCTCGTGATCGACGACGATCCGGCGACCGGTGCGATCGTCCAGTCGGCTGCGGCCGAAGTCAGCTCGGCGACGACGGTCGAGTCGGCGCTCAACGGTTGGGAGGGTCTGGTTCGATGTGGCGCACTGCGTCCCGACCTGATCTTCCTCGACATCCTCATGCCGGGGATCGACGGAATCGAGGTGGCGCGCAGGCTCCCCGAGGTGGAAGGTCTCGGCCGGACCGAGGTGGTGTTCGTCACGTCGTCGACGGACGAGCGTCTGCTGGCGCGTGCCCGCGAGCTCGGTCACGAGCTCCTGGCCAAGCCGCTCGACGTCGATCGCCTCGTGACCGTCATGGGCGAGCGGCTGGGCGCGGTGTGATCGCGTTCAAGGAATCCCCGGCTGCGGCCGATCCATTCCTGGTACATGCCTGGATTCCACATGCTCGGTGACGAGGCTCCAGGAGCCCTCGACTCGCTTCTGTGGCGGCTTCCGGTGGCGGCCTATCGGACCACCCCCGCAGGTCGGTTCACGGCGGGCAATCCGCGCCTGCTCGAGCTGATCGGAGCGACCTCCATGGACGAGCTCTCGACCGTCGACGTGCGTTCGCTCTACGTCGAGCCGGACGAGCGGGCGCACATGGTTCGTCGTGCCGCCGCAGGCGAGACGATTCCGCCTGAGGAGATCCGCCTGCGTCGACTGGATGGTTCCGAGATCTGGGTCAGGGTCTCCTCGCAGAGCGTGCTGGCCCCGGACGGCACGGTCCAGTACTACGAGGGGGTCCTCGAGGACGTGACCGCCAGGCGGCAGGCCGATCTCCGGCTCACCGAGAGCAACCGGCTGCTCGACGCCGTGGCCGCGGCGCAGAACCGGTTCCTCACTGGAGTGGATGTCGGGATCGTGCTCGACGACCTGCTCGATGCGCTCATCTCGCTCACAAACAGCGAGTACGGGTTCATCGCCGAGGTGCTCGGAGAAGGTGAGGCCCGGTACCTTCGGTCGATGGCGATGACCAACATCGCCTGGAACGATGCCACGCGGGAGATGTTCGACCGGCTCGGGCCCCGGGGCATGGAGTTCCACAACCTCGACACGCTCTTCGGCCGCGTCGTGCTCGATGGGACACCGGTCGTGAGCAATGACCCGGTTTCAGACCCTCGACAGGGCGGTCGACCCCATGGACATCCGCCGCTCGACTCGTTCCTCGGCGTGCCGGTCTTCAAAGGTGCGAGTGTGATCGCCGTGGTGGCGCTGGCCAACCGGCCCGGGGGCTACTCGGATTCGGTGGCGCAGTTCCTCGAGCCGTTCCTCTCGACCGTGGGGAGCATCCTCGAGGCGATTCGCGATCGTCGTGCCCGGTCCGAGGCCGAGGAGCGGGAACGAATCCGTGAGTTGCGTTTCCGGGCGGTGGTCGATGCCGCGGTCGATGCAGTGATCGTGCTCGACGATGCCGGAATCATCGAAGCGTTCAATCCCGCCGCCGAGCAACTGTTCGGCTACCGGGCCGAAGAGACCATCGGCCGTGACATTCGCAGCCTCGTCTCGCCGGACATCTGGACCGAGCAGTTGGCGTCCGGCGCAGGTGAAGCGCTCGGAATGCCCGAGGAGATGACGGCTCTGCATCGATCCGGGGACGAGTTCCCCGTCGAGGTCAGCCTCGGGTCGTTCCGGCTCGACGGCAGGACCACGGTCACGGCCGTGGTGCGCGACATCACCGAACGCAAGGTCACCGAGGATGCGCTTCGGCGAGCCAAGGACGCAGCGGAACGCGCCAGCCGCTCGAAGGACGAGTTCCTGGCGGGGATGAGCCATGAGCTGCGCACGCCACTGAACGGCGTGATCGGTCTCTCCTCGATCCTCGCTCGAGGCACCCACGGGCCGCTCACGGACAAACAGCACGAGTACGTGGCGCAGATCGAGGCGTCGGGTCGGCACCTGTTGTCGCTCATCAACGACGTGCTCGACCTCGCCAAGATCGAAGCGGACCGGCTCGAGCCCGAGCTGGCTCCCGTCGACGTTGCAGCGATGTCCCAACAGGCGCTCGGCATGGTCCGTGAGGTGGCGGTCTCCAAGGACGTCCGGTTCCAGATAGACCTCCCGGGGGGTCTACCGAAGGTCATGGCGGATGAACGGCGAACGCGCCAGGTCCTGGTCAACTTGATCGGCAATGCAGTCAAGTTCACCCCCGCAGGCGGGCAGGCGGGTGTGTCGGCGACCGCAGACGGTGATCGGATCGTCCTTGCGGTGTGGGACACCGGGATCGGGATTCCGTCGGATCGTCTCGAGGACGTGTTCCTGCCGTTCCAGCAGGTGGATTCGACACTCGACCGTCGACACGACGGCACCGGGCTTGGGCTGGCACTCAGCCGCCGGCTCATCGAGTCTCAGGGCGGTGGGATGCGGGTCGAGAGCGTCGTCGGAGAGGGTTCGCGCTTCGAGTTCTGGCTCCCGGTTGCCGGTCCGCACCCCGAGTCGTCCGACGAGCGAGAAGTCGATCCGGACGAACCCATGGCGGTGACCACCGGGTCGAGGCGTGTGCTCGTGGTCGAGGACAACGACGTCAACCGGATGCTGGTGACCGACTATCTCGAGGCTCACGGGTTCGACGTGCTCACGGCCACCGACGGCGACGAGGCGGTGGCTCGAGCGTTGGACTCCGCGCCGGATGTGATCCTCATGGACATCCAGATGCCGCGTCGGGACGGGCTGTCGGCCACGAGAGAGCTCAAGCAACTCCCCGAGACGGCGAGCATCCCGGTCATCGCCCTCACTGCGCTCGCCATGAAGGGCGACGCCGATCGCTGTCTGCAGGCCGGTTGCGACGACTACCTGTCGAAGCCCTGTGATCCCGCCGTCGTCTTGCGCACCGTCGAGCGTCACCTGGGTGCGGCCGCACGGGCCTGACCTCGGCCTCGGACCTCCGATCCAGATCCTCCGATCGGGATCTTGACACTATAAAGCTTTGTAGTATTCTGAGGCCTCTTCCGCTCTCGAGGATTTCATGACAGTTCACCCCATCTCCGCCCTCTTCGTCCGGCGTCGGCTCACCCTGCTCGTCATCGGCGCAACCCTGTTGGTGTTCGGCGGCGCCGTCGTGGTGGCCTACGCCGAACACACGCAATATCGGGAACGAGTGCGTGCGCAGGCCGTGTCGGACGTGAGCGACGTACGAGCCGCCCTCGAATCTGCACTGGCCAACCGGCTCGTGCTGCCCGACGCGCTCGTCGCCTACACCGTGTCCCGAAATGGTGACGTCGCCGGCGAGTTCGAGGGCTTTGCTCGGGGTCTCGCCGAGAGTCACCGCTCCTACCTGGGAGCGGTCGGCGACGATCCGGCGGTTCGCAGCCTCCAGCTCGCACCCGGCGGGGTGGTCACCCACGTGTTCCCGCTGGAAGGCAACGAGGCGGCGATCGGTCACGACCTGCTCGGCGACCCGGTGCGTGGTCCGGCGGTTCGCCGTGCGATCGAAGAGCGCCGATTCGTCCTGGCCGGACCATTCGAACTGCTCCAGGGCGGCCTCGGCTTGGTCGGTCGCGCCCCGATCTATGTCGACGGGGCGGTCGAGAGCGACTTCTGGGGATTTGCCACCGTGGTGTTGAACTTCGACGAGGTCGCGCGCGAGGTCGGGTTGGACTCGGCGGACCGGAACGGCCTGGTCTATTCGCTGAGGGGACGTGACGGGCTCGGCGCCGAAGGCGAGGTCTTCTGGGGACAGAACAGCGTGTTCGACGGCGACCCCGTGATCCTGGACGTGCTCGTCCCCAACGGCAACTGGCAGGTGGCCGCCCATCCGATCGAGGGCTGGCCGCGCTTCCCGCTGCGAGCCGCCAGCTTCGCAATCCTCCTCGTCGGCGCTGCCCTCGCTGCACTGGTCGTGATCGTCGTGCTCCGCTGGGAGCGCGAGCGGCGCACGGTGATCCGGGTCTCCGAGCACCTCACCAGGTTGATCGACTCCACGACGAGCCCGATCGTCTCGGTCGATTCCTCCGGTCGGATCTCCGAATGGAACAGGGCGATGGCCGAACTCACGGGCCTGAGCAAGAAGGACGCCGCCGCAGCGGAGTTCGACGAGCTGTGCGCGGTCCTGTGTGCGGACTCGGCGGCGTTCACGGCTGTCAAGACCGCCGTGGAGGAGGTGTGGTCCTCGGAGTCCGAGTCGGCCGAGATCCTCGTTGACGTCGGCACTCCTCCCCGAACGCTCGTGTTCCACGTCACTGCTCGCACCGAGGTGGACGGAAACAGGGGTGCCGTGCTGGTTGGCCACGACATCACGGAGCGTCTCGAAGCGGAAGAGATTCGGGGCGAGAACCTCGCGCTCGCGAGGAGTGCCCGGCTGAAGGACGAGTTCCTCGCCGGAATGAGTCACGAGCTGCGAACTCCACTCAACGCCATCATCGGCCTCAGCAGCGTTCTCGGCCGCCGAACGTTCGGTGATCTGACAGACAAGCAAGCCCAGTACATCGACCAGATCGAAGCCTCGGGCCAGCATCTGCTCGGCCTGATCAACGACGTTCTCGACCTGGCCAAGCTCGACGCCGAGAAAGTCGAGTTGGACGTCGAGACCTGCGACGTGAGGTCGGTGGTCGGCGAAGCACTCGACCTGGTCCGACCGCTCGCCGGACGTCGGGGCGTGGCGATCGCGGATCTACCGACCGGGCCGCCGTGCCTCGTCTCCGTCGACCGCCGGCGCCTTCGTCAGGTCCTCGTGAACCTCGCCTCCAATGCCGCCAAGTTCACCGAGCGGGGTGGGCGAATGGGCGTCGAGTGCGAGGCACGCGGTGATGTGCTCGATATCACCGTCTGGGACACGGGTGTCGGAATCGAGTCCGACAAGCAGCAACTGCTCTTCGAGCCGTTCCTCCAGGTGGACGGCAGTCTCTCACGAGAGCAGGAAGGCACAGGGCTGGGGCTCGCCATCGCCTCGAAGCTGGTTGCGTTGCACGGCGGATCCATCGGGGTGCAGAGCCGACCGGGTCGTGGATCGCAGTTCACCGTGACCCTGCCCGTCGGTGTGCCGGTTTCGATCGACGAGGCATCGACGGGACCCGTGGCCGTGTCGGGTAGGTGACCTCGGAACTGCACAATCGAGCATCCCGCAGGTAGGAAGACGCTTGAGGGCTGCGATTGGCGACGGCTGAGGGAGACCGACGTCCTCCCTGCCCCGCCGAGGCTCAGCGCGGGTATCCGAGATCCGAGAGGGCCGTGCCGATCTCGTCGAGGATCGCCGGGTCGTCGATGGTGGCCGGGGTGGCCCAGGTCTCGCCGTCTGCGATCTTTCGGATCGTGCCTCTGAGGATCTTCCCCGATCGCGTCTTGGGCAGCCGATCGACCACCGTGGCCGTCTTGAAGGCGGCCACCGGTCCGATGCGCTCCCGCACCATGCCCACCAGCTCGGTCGTGATGTCGTCGTGTGCACGTTCGACCCCGGCCTTGAGCACGACGAACCCCATCGGTATCTGACCTTTGAGAGCGTCGGCGACCCCGACGACGGCGCACTCGGCCACGTCGGGATGAGACGCGAGGATCTCTTCCATCGCCCCGGTCGACAGGCGGTGGCCGGCCACGTTGATGATGTCGTCGATCCGGCTCATGATGGCCAGATAGCCGTCCTCGTCCTTGTAGCCGGCATCGGCGGTCAGGTAGTAGCCCGGGTAGCGGCTGAGGTACGAGTCGACGTACCGCTCGTCGGCGTTCCAGAGGGTGGGGAGGGTGCCGGGAGGGAGCGGCAGCTTCACGGCGATGGCGCCGATCTCGCCGGCGGGGAGCTCGTCTCCGTCCTCGTCCAGCACCTGGATGTCGTAGCCCGGCACCGCCACAGTGGGTGAACCCGGCTTGACGGGGAGCTGCTCGATCCCCATCGGGTTCGCAGCCATCGGCCAGCCGGTCTCGGTCTGCCACCAGTGGTCGATCACCGGGACGCCGAGGCGCTCCTCGGCCCAGGCCAGCGTGTCGGGATCGCAACGCTCGCCTGCCAGGAACAGCGTGCGGAATCCGGAGAGGTCGTACCGCTCCATGAAGACGCCGGCCGGATCGTCGCGCTTGATCGCCCGGAAGGCGGTCGGGGCGGTGAACATCACGGAGACGGCGTGCTGTGAGATCACCCTCCAGAAGGCCCCGGGATCGGGCGTACCCACCGGCTTGCCCTCGTACAGCACGCTGGTGCAGCCG
>Ga0224512_10004266_pt1 | contig 12152 bp, 9 predicted proteins | sample SF_May12_sed_USG_4_FD_169103 | JGI IMG/M metagenome (GOLD analysis project Ga0224512, IMG submission 169103) | Sediment microbial communities from San Francisco Bay, California, United States - SF_May12_sed_USGS_13 | ecosystem: Environmental > Aquatic > Marine > Sediment | place: USA: California... | reverse complement strand
ATCGGATGAGCGAGACGATCAAGTGGAAGTCACCCACCTTCATGTACAAGGGGAATATGGCCAGCTTCAATCCTCGGACCAAAGCCCACGTGAGCCTCATGTTCCACACCGGAGCATCCATTCCGGGTGACCATCCCCGCATGGAGGGTGGCGGTGAGACGGCCCGCTACATGAAGTTCGCCGACGTCGCCGATGTCGAGGCGGCCGCCGGTGAGATACGGGCCATCGTGGCGGCATGGTGCTCCAGCAGGGACTAGGAGACGATCCGATGCGGGAGGGAACGATCTGAAGTGAAGATCGCCAACGTTGAGACTTTTGTCGTTGGGAACCCTCCGCCGGGCCGGGGTGGGCGCTACTTCGTGTTCGTGAAGCTCGCGACCGACGACGGCATCGTCGGGTACGGCGAGGCATATGCGGCCACGTTCGGCCCCCACATCGTCGCCGCCCAAATCGCCGACGTTGCCGACCAGCATCTGATTGGTGCCGATCCTTTCCACGTCGAGAGGTTCTGGCGGTCCGCATACGGTCGTGGATTCACGCTGCGGCCAGACGTTTCGCTGCAGGGTGTGATGAGTGCGCTCGAGATGGCCTGTTGGGACATCATCGGCAAGGCCGTGGATAAGCCGGTCTATGAACTGCTGGGAGGCCGGGTACACGAAGCCCTGCGCAGCTACACGTACCTCTATCCGGAGCCGGGGGATTCCGGCAACGTCTACCTCGATCCCGGGCTTGCCGCCGAGCGGGCGGCTGCGGCAGTCGCCCAGGGTTTCACCGCGGTCAAGTTCGATCCCACCGGGCCCTACACCGTGATGGGCGGGCACCAACCATCGCTGGAGCGCATTGCCCTGTCGGTGCGGTTCTTGAAAGAACTGCGCGAATCGGTCGGCACCCGAGCTGATCTTCTCTTTGGTACCCACGGTCAGTTCACCTCTGGAGGTGCGATCCGTCTCGCCCGACAGCTCGAAGAGTTCGATCCGCTCTGGTTCGAGGAACCGGTGCCACCCGACAACATCCCTGAGATGGCCAAGGTCGCCCGGCAGACGTCGATCCCGATTGCGGCCGGCGAGCGGCTCACGACCAAGGCGGAGTTCACCAGGCTGCTCGAAGCCAAGGCAGTGTCGATAGTTCAGCTCAACCTCGCCCGGGCGGGAGGCCTGTTGGAAGGCAAGAAGATTGCCTCAATCGCCGAGGCGTTCGGAGCCCAAATCGCCCCTCACCTGTACAACGGGCCCATCGGGGGAGCCGCCAACGTGCAGCTCGCAACGTGCTCTCCGAACTTCTTGATTCTCGAGAGCATCCAAGACTGGTCCGGGTTTCACTCCGAGCTGCTGGAGACGCCGATGCGATGGGAAGATGGATACGTCATCCCGCCGGCCGCGCCCGGCCTCGGCGTTGTGCTCAACGAGGAAGTTGCGCTGGCCAATCCCTATGTCGGTGACGAGCTGCACCTTTCAATGGCCGAGGATCCGATCGATCGAGCCGACCGCGATTTTACGCCCTAGATGGTGTCGGCCGCTGGTGGCAGCGCCAATTGAGCCAAGAATTGCCGCCAGGAGCAGCAGAAGAAGGAACGAGGCCGAGTCAGCCGGCGAGGTCGACTGTGGCGCCCTGCTGTTCTCGGCGCCGGGCTACGTACTGATACAGCAACAAGAAGGGGTATGTGGCAAGTGCCGGTCCGATCAGCCACACCGGCCGGGTCAGCCACCACTCCGCCGTCGGCTCGCTCGGGGGTAGGTAGTCAAAGACGAGGAAGATGACCGCAATGGCGATCGCCATGCCGGTTGTGTGCAGCAGGTAGAGCGGAAGCGAGTTGCCGTTGAGCCAGCGGAAGGCCCGTTGCCACCTCGGGCTGGTCTCCAGCTTGTTGGTCACCCAGTCCCGTGCCAGCAGAACCAGCCCGATCTGGAGCATGATCAGGGCGACGATGGCCAGGGTGGGGGGCCCCATGTTCGAGAACCGTTCACCGGGCACTCCAACGACGGATCGCGGATAGAAACCCATGTTGGTCAGGGCGACCATGGAGAAGAATCCTCCCCACAAGAACATCCAACCGATGCGTCGGGGAGCGGCGGCCAGCCGGTCATAGAAGAACCCCAGCTGATGGGCTAGACCCCAGATCACGAGGAAGTTCACCCAGGCGGCCCAACCCTGCTGGTGCGAGAAGCGCAGCACGTCGAGGACTGCGGCTAACCCGAGCAGCCACACAACCACGAGCTCGCCCCATCGCCAGTGGGCTCGGATCGCCACAGGAGCAATGGCGACAAGCACGAGATAGACCACAAGAAACCACAAGGGCGACAGCACCAGGATCACGGCGCCCCACGTCCATGCCGCCTCGATGACGTTACGGAGAACAAAACCGATCCCGACCCAGATGGCAATCACGGCGAGCGCAGGAATCAGCAACCGCTTCGTCCGTCGTTTCAAGAAGCGCCGAGAGGTGCCCTTCGTGTAGTTGTCGAAAGCCAGCCGGTGGGTGAAACCGCCAACAAAGAAGAAGACCGGCATTACTTGCAGCACCCACGTAATTGCCCACATCCCCCGAGTGAAACCGATCGGATTGGTTGGCGACACGGTTGTTTCGTTGATCAGCAGGATGGTGAACACCCAGTGCCACAGCACAACGATCACAAGCGAGAACGCCCTGAGGAAGTCGACGTAGCTGTCTCTCGTCTTCGGTGTGAGTGCAGCGTCGGTGGTGGCCATCAGCGGACGGTAGTGAGCAGATTCGTCCGCGACGAGGACTCCACAATTCCGGTGGGGTGGCGCAGCTAGCCTGGCCCGATGGGAACTCCTGCCCCACTCATTGGAATCACATCGGCTGATCGGGACGAGGAACTGGTCACCTCGGTGTGGTACGACACGAGTTACTCCGTGCCGTCGCACTATGTCGATGCGGTGCGCCGAGCCGGCGGCAACCCGGTGCTGTTGCCGCCCGGCGAGGAGGGATGGGAACGCTGGCTCGCCGTCGTCGATGGTGTGGTGGTGACAGGAGGCGCCGACGTAGACGCTGCCCTTTATGGGGGAGATCCCGCCCACAAAATGCAACAGAAGCCCCAAGTCGATCGCGATAACACCGAGATCGCCATTACGAAGCACCTCGTCGCCGGGTCATTACCGGCACTATTCGTGTGCCGCGGGATGCAGGTTCTCAACGTTGCGATGGGGGGCACGCTTGATCAGCATGTCGCCGACTCTGTTGATGAGGACATCCATCGCATCGAGGGCGACGGTTGGGCTTATCACCCGGTTGAGGTCAAGCCTGACTCGCTCGCAGCTAAGGCTATGGGGGGAGGGAGTGTCACTGGAGCGACCGGACACCACCAGGCAATCGACCGTCTAGGCGCTCACCTCGAGCCTGTGGCCTGGGCCGCCGACGGCGTGATCGAGGCGATCGAGGTTGAAGGTGACACCTGGCTGGTGGGCGTGCAGTGGCACCCTGAGGTAACAGCGCATAGCGACGCGGCACAACAGGGGCTGTTCGACGGTTTGGTAGAGGCGGCCCGCATGGCCCGGCGCTGAAAGCCGCCTGGCCGCAGTGGCGACCGCGACCGTTTTCGATCGCTCTAAGGGAAGGTTGAAGCGATGTCGCTATATGAGGTGGAAAGCTCGCTGCCGAAGAACCGCACGGCGACGACTGCTACCAGAGCAATCAATGAGATGAGGAGCGCGTACTCCACAAGGCTGGCCCCGGTGTCACCTGCGAGCAGGCCCTGGAGCCTTGTCTTGATCTTCCGTATGTGGTTCATGTCATTTCCGGTCTGCCGCGTCAGTTCGACTTGTGCCTTCCGCTCCAACCACTCGCCGCCACGCTGAGTGGTACCTGCAACGCTACTGACAGCCGGGGCGGCCGTCTAGGGGTCGATCGACCCATTTCTGCTGCAACAAAACCCCTTTGTTTTGAGGGCAATGAGCCGATACCTACTTGGGAGAGTTATCCACAAACGGGTCGCCAGACCCATTGCCACCGAGAGTGGCAGTGACCTATGGTCACTTGTGCAGGGTGGGCCGGTTTCCGCCGGGGGAGGCGCCGCCGACGAGTTCGAAAGGCCCGGATAAGTGGACATTACGCCGCAGGACATTCAGCAGAAGCAGTTTGACACGGTCAAGCGCGGCTGTGACTCCCAGCAGGTCGGAATGTTCCTCGACGAGATGGCAGCCGCCCTCGCCAGCCGCGATCGCGAGCTGCACGAGGCGCGCACCGAGATCGAAGCGTTGGGCCGGGCGGTTACAGACGTTAAACAAAACGAGGAGGCCTTCCGCCTGACCATGACTGCGGCTACCGAAGCCAAAGAAGAAATGCTGCGCCGGGCGGCCGCCGAAGCCGAGCGAATCGAAGCTGAGGCGAAGGCCGCCGCCGAGCTCATCACTGAACGGGCTCGGGTTGATGTGGGTGACTCGGCTGCCAGCCTCAAGCGTGATGTCGCCTCTCTCCAAGTCGAACGAAGCCGCCTCGAAGCACAGATAGCCGACCTTCGAGCATCGGCGCAGACAGCTCAAAACTCTCTCGATATATTGGGTGCAGCCCACGAGGAGTCCGGTCGCCCATCCCTCGAGTTGGTAGTCGATCGTGCGCCGGCAGCGCACGAAGGCACCAGCTCCGAGTTGGCAGCAAGGGTGGGCGACCTCAGGGGCTGACGGCGACCCCGAGATGTTTTTCGAGCAGTTCCCAGGTCTCCGGGTGGGAAAGCTCGTCGCGCATGGACATCAGGGTTCTCAGGAACGTGGGGACGGCTGCCTTGACCGACAGCGGATTGGGTCGGGAGGCAGCCAGCACGCGGGAATCGGGCCGCAACACGATCACATCCGTTTGCGGCCAAGCGTCTGCGATCACAGCCAGCTCGGCATCTAGCGCCGTCCGTCCGACTCGGTCGAACATGCTGTCGATGATCCTGGTGCCGGGCCTGGCGTCCTCGGCGGCGAGTGGCGCAACGACGATCACGAGGTCGAGCGGTTCGGGGTTCGCCAGCAGCAGATCGGCGCTTGTTCCCGAGGCGATTCCTCCATCCGCATACCATCGGCCCTGGATCTTCACCGGCTGGAACACGAAGGGCACTGCGGCGGACGCAGCAACCGCCAACTTGAGCGGCACCGGGGGAGCTGCCTCCGTGCCGAACGGGATACGCTGCCGTGACTCGAGATCGAAGCCGACAATGACCGTTGGCTTGTCGGGCCACATGTCCCCAAGTGGGCCGAGCATCTCGGCAACCCACTCGGCGATTCCGTCAGTCGTGTGGATCGCAGGGCTTCCCAACGTCAGTTCGAGGTTGGGCTTGATGATGCCGGGGATGAGCCCGCGGCGCACCCATCGGGCCAGGCCCTTGGGCCGCGTCCTGCGATAGATGTAGCTACTGAGGCGGTCGGCAACCTCGGTCCGGTTATGAGCGTCACCGACCAGAGTCTCCAGATCGAGCCGGTCGCCGCGAATCATGGCAGCCGCAAACGCTCCGGACGATGTGCCGATGATGACTTCCGAGTCGTTCGGATCCCAGTCGGTTGCCATGCGCAAAGCCAGTAGAGACCCGAAGTGAATCGCAGCCCCTGTTATCCCGCCGCCACCTAGTACTAACCCGACCCTGCTCACGAGCAATCAGCCTACGGCCTATCCAGCTCGATGTCAGCCCAAGACATGCCGGCCGCCCTACAGTGCCGCCAATGTTCCGAACACGGCATGCGACCATGGACGACAGCGAGGCGCTGGGCGCGCTGCTGGACCGATGTGCGATTGTCGATGGGCGATCTCCTCTCAGCGAGTTCAAGACCTTGAGGGTCCCGGTCGCCAACGCATTTCGGTCGCTCGTCGTCCCGGGGCCCCGGGATTCGGTTATTGCGCTTGGTGTTGCCGCCTGGCATGCCGCTGAGCTGGGCGAGGCCGGGGGCTACTGGGCAGCCGAGATGGCGATCGACCCGGAGCAGCGTTCGGTTGACGCATACGAGTCGATCCTGGCCGCTCTCGAGGAAGAAGTCGGGTTCCCGCTGGCTTTGTGGACCTTCGATGCCATGCAGGAGGCGGCGGCTGCGAACCATGGCATGGATGAGGTGCGGGCCATTCTGGAGATGCGCCGAGGCCTGCCGGCAGACTCGGTCCCCTTGGCGGCTGGTTTCACCGTGCGGTCTTTCGCGGCCGGTGCCGATGAGAGCGATTGGCTGGTCCTGAACCAGAGGGTCTTCGCGCACCACCCCGAGGCGGGGGCTATCGATGGCGCAGACCTTGCCCTGCGGATGGCTCAACCTTGGTTCGACGCGGCCGGGCTACTGCTGCTCTTTGATGGGGCCGATGCGGCGGGTTACTGCTGGACGAAGCTGCACGACGGCGAGCTCGGCGAGATCTACATGATCGGGCTGGTCCCTGAGTACCGGGGCAGAAATCTGGCAAGACCGCTGACATCTGCAGGACTAGATCACCTCGCCGCAACCGGCGCAACGACGGCGATGCTGTATGCAGAAGCGTCGAATCTGGCAGCTGTCGGCCTCTATCAGTCCATGGGATTTCAAGTGGTGGGCCGGGTCGTCTTACACCAGCGATCTGCCGCTTAGCCGAACGATTGGCCACAATCGGGGCACTCGGTGTCGGTTTCAGAGGTGGCGCTGCGACACCAGGGGCAAGGCAGATCCAGTCCCGCGTTGTTCGGATGTGAGTTTCCCGGCGAGGTGCTGCGGCCCCGACCGGGGCCTCGTTTGGACGCACCGACAACGCCTGCAACCAGCACGGCTCCGGCGACGATGCTCTCGATCATCTTTGCTGCCTCTCCGTCTCGACTCGCCGGAAAGGCTAGAGGCGCTAGTCCAAGTTTTCGCGTCTTTCCACGGTGCCGCTGCGCTGATATCTGGAAGCAACCTTGGGAGCCACTTGATGGCGGCGGGGCCCGGCCGCCGGCTAAACGATCGATCGGCTGCTGGTGACAGCCCGTTCCAGCTCTGCAACCAGATACTCATACGCGTATCGGTCCTGGCGGAGAGTGGACTCGGCTTCGAAAACGAGCATCATCGAGGCGTGGTAGACGATCCAGCGATCGAGTTGCATGGTGTCGATCGTGCGCCCATAGCCCTCCTGAAATGCGGCTGAGGCGTCGGGTCCGGCTTTCAAGCTCATCAGCCACAACGATTTCGTGAGGTCCCACTCCGGAGGCGCCAGCGTCGCCCACTCCCAGTTGATGAGCGTGACGACGCCCTCGTCATCGACGAGGTAGTTCTCGGGGATCGTGTTGGTGTGAGCCACCCGTGGTTCGGACGCAAATGGGGGTCGCACTCCGCGAGCCCGTTCGAGCAGTTCTGCGCTGTAGCCGATCTTGGCTCGGTACCGTTCCAGGCGGCGGAACGTCGACATGAAGTCCACGCTGATCCACTCCTGGTCAATACCCCGCGAGAGATTCGAGAGCGGATTCGGCGAAGTTTCATGGACGGCTCGCAGGATCGCCCCGGCGCGTCGCGCCGTGCGGGCGTTCTCAGGCAGTGCCCCAATGTTCCACTGCCCGGCGTCGTCGAAGAGGGTCCAGTGAACCGTATCGTCCTCGACGCCACGATCTATGGCGGTCGGCAGCCCGTCGATGCCGTGGAGAGCCTCGAGCGCGTGAGATTCGCGGCGTTCTCGGGCGGGCGTCCCATAGATCTTGAGGATCCGGGTGCCGGCCGTCGTCCATACTCGGAAAACGCGATTAGTCCCGGATAGACGCTCGGCGCCCGTGAGTTCTTGGACGCGTCCACCCACGGACATACGTTCAGCCAGTTTGGTCGGTTCGACCACGTCTCTACCTCAATCTGAGTCAATAAGACTGAGCCATTGTCGCACGGCGGGACCGTTCGCCAAACATCCTGCGACGAGCCACGGATAGAGGCCCGGGCGGGAACGTTAATCTTGCCGCCTCACTGCGAAAGAGGACATTCGGTGGCAGTACAAATCACATTGCCGGACGGATCTGCCCGGGAGTATCCCGATGGCGTGACGGGTGCCGATGTGGCTGCCGGAATCGGGCCTGGTCTCGCCAAGGCCGCCGTCGCTGTCAAGGTCGATGGCGAGACCCGTGACCTGAGTCGGGCCATCGACGGAGATGCGGCCATCGAGATCGTCACTGAGAACACTGATGCCGGCCGCCACATTATGCGGCACTCGGCGGCACACGTGCTTGCCCAGGCCGTTCTCGACCTTCATCCAGGCGCCAAATTCGCCGTCGGGCCGCCGATCGAAGATGGCTTCTACTACGACTTCGAAGTCGCCGAGCCTTTCACCCCCGAGGGTCTGGACAAGATCGAAAGCCGTATGGCTGAGATCATTGCCGCCGATCAGCCCTTCGAGCGCGACGTCGTCGCGGCGGCCCAAGCCGAGGAGATGTTTTCCGACCAGCCCTTCAAACTCGAGATCATCCGGGAAGTGGACGAATCGGAGGGCGCCGGCGGCACGGAAGTGTCGATCTACCGAAATCTCGAATTCACCGACCTGTGCCGCGGGCCCCACGTCCCATCGACCGGGCGCCTGGCTGCGGTCAAACTTCTCCGCTCGGCGGGGGCCTACTGGCGTGGCGACGAGAGCAATCCGCAGCTGCAGCGGATCTATGGCACGGCCTGGGAGTCGCAGAAGGAACTCGCTTCGTACCTCAGTCGGCGCGAGGAAGCAGCCAAACGAGATCATCGCAAGCTCGGGCGCGAACTCGATCTCTTCTCGTTCCCGGCTGAATTGGGCAGCGGCCTGGCGATATGGCATCCGAACGGCGGGATGCTCCGCAAGGTCGTCGAGGACTACAGCCGCCGGATTCACGAGGACTATGGATTTGTCTACGTGAGCTCCCCGCACCTTGCCAAGGCCAAGCTATGGGATACCTCGGGCCATCTCGATTTCTACGCAGAGAACATGTACCCGGGAATGGAACTCGACGCGGCCGAGCAATATCGGGTGAAACCGATGAACTGCCCGTTCCATGTTCTCGTCTATAAGTCGCAGGCTCGCTCCTACCGTGAGCTGCCGCTGCGCCTGTCCGAGCTTGGTGCCGTGTATCGGTACGAGCGATCCGGGGTCCTCCATGGGCTGCTGCGGGTGCGGGGTCTCACCATGGACGACAGCCACACCTTCTGCACTCGTGAACAACTCGCCGACGAGCTGGCGATGCACCTCGATTTTGTGGTGACGTTGCTAACCGAGTTTGGCTTCACGGACTTCGAAGCGGACCTGAGCACCAGGCCTGAGGACAAGTGGGTGGGCGAGCTCGACCTCTGGGAAATCGCCACTGAGGCGCTCCGCTCAGCCCTGGTGAAGGCGGACGTTCCATTCCAGATCGCCGAAGGGGAAGGGGCGTTCTACGGACCCAAGATCGACGTTCACATCAAAGATGCGATCGGCCGCCGCTGGCAAATGTCGACCATTCAGGTGGACTTCTCGTTGCCGGAACGTTTTGAGCTCGAGTTCGCCGCATCGAGCAATGCTCGGGAACGCCCCGTGATGATCCACTCGGCAAAGTTCGGTTCGGTGGAGCGCTTCATCGGGGTGCTGGTCGAGCATTACGCAGGCGCTCTCCCGGCATGGCTATCTCCTGTTCAAGCAACCGTGGTGCCCGTCGCCGACCGGCACAACGACTATGCGGCGGAGGTGGCAGCGCTGTTTGGTGGGGCCGGTATGCGGGTCACGGTCGACGACACCGACGAGACCGTCGGCGAAAAGATCAGGCGTGCGATCACTCAGAAACATCCGGCTGTCCTCGTTGTCGGGGACAACGACGTCGAGCGCCGTTCGGTCGGGTTACGTCTGCGAGGTGACGACACCGAACGTCGCGGTGTGCCAATCGACGCCGCCGTCGAAGAGTTGGCGGCGACCTTCGCGGCTCCGCGTTAGCCGCGGCCGGAAGAGATCGCGGCGTGGTTAGTCTTCCTGCCCGGAAGGTCGATCCTGGAGGGGAACCGCTTTGAAGTCGCTGGTCAATCTGCTCGCGTCCTTGGTACGCCGCTCGCCCGTGGGCGTCCTCGTCGGAGCCCTGGTGGTGACGGCTGTGCTGGCGTTCTTCCTGCCGCAACAGGAGATGGCATCCGGCAACGAGGGGTTCTCGCCCGATTCTCCAGAATTCCTCGCCGGCGAGATCGTTGGTGATCGATTCGATACCTCGGCCGTGACCGCCGTTCAGGTCGTGTTCACCAACGACGGCGGCGACGTTATGAGTGCCGATGCGTTTCGGTCCTACCTGGCAGTACGGGAAGCCGTCCTGGCCAGCGAGGTCGGATCCGTGCTGGCCGAGGGCCCGCCGAGCCCGATTCAGGGTTATTTCGAGCCGGCGACACAGGCAATGGAGCAGCAAGGTCTGAATCCCGCCGACCTGACGGACGAGCAAGTCCAGGAGCTCTACAAAGCGGGGCTGGCCGGCCTGCCGCCGGAGGTCCAGGGCCAGGTGACGATATTCCTCTCATCTGAGTCGACCGACCTCGACGTTCCCTCGTCGACGGCGGGGCTGATGGTCGTCCTCATCGACTCGTCGAAGATTCCAGACGACCCGGACCTGATCAAGCTCCAGGCGGCCCAGGTCGACATGCAGGAGAAGGTCGCTGCGGTTGCGGTTGCGGGTGTTGAGCCAGTGCCCTTCAGCTTCGCGCTGCTGTTTGCCAACGCCGACGAGTTCGCTGCCGAGATCGGCAGGTTGTTCGGGACCGCGTTCGCGATCATCATGCTGATTCTCGGTTTTGTGTTCTGGATCAATCCAGCGGGTCGCATGACTCGCCGTCGGGCACTGCGCCGGGCGGCAGCGGACATGGGGTTGGCGATGCTGGTGATTGTGCTCTCGATCCTCTGGATGAACGGCGCCGGCGTCATCCTTGGACCGAAGTACCTGGGCGTGATCGGCAACTTCTCGGAGATCCTGCAAATCATCCCGATCCTTCTCATCGGCCTCGGCGTTGACTACGCGATCCACCTGACGTCGCGTTACCGCGAGGAGCTGGCCGGCGGCGAGGATGTGGTCGGCGCCGCCGGCCGGGCGACCAGGACGGTGGGCATTGCCTTGGTCCTGGCCACCGTGACAACTTCGGTCGGGTTCCTCACGAACATCGTGAACCCGATCACGGCTATCGCCGACTTCGGCATCCTGGCCACTGTCGGAATCGCATCGGCCTTCATCCTGATGTTGACCGTCGTTCCGGCTGTGCGGGTGCTCCTCGACCGGAGAGCAGAGCGACGCGGCGATCTGGCCACAGAGGCGATGGGCGCCTCGTCGGAAAGAATTCTGCCCAAGCTGATGGGGAGAACATCAGTGCTCGCCGAGAGAATTCCCGTCGTGATGGTGACCTTGGCGTTAGGCCTAGGCGGCCTCGGTGCCTACGGATTGACTCAACTCAGTACAGAGTTCTCTTTCACCGATTTCCTGCCAGAGGACTCGCCGCTGCTGACCACTTTCGACGTCATAGTCGATGAATTCGGCGGCGGACTTGGGGAAACGACGAATGTCCTGGTAGCAGGCGACGTGGCAACCGTCGAGGTCCACAATTCCCTCGTTCAAGCGTGGGCGAACATGTCGGACACAGAGAATGTCTTGTCATTTGGTCCGCAAGCGGCTGCTGAGTCGCCGCTTTCCACGCTCGCCGCCATGGTGACACCACCGGATCAGGGCGGCGTCGAGGAGAGCTACGACGCGGAATTCGCCGAACTGGCGTCGTCATTTGGCATGGCTTCCGACCTCACGGTCGCACCCGGGACGAACGTGACTGCGCTGTACGAAGCCGCCATCGAGGTCAACCCGGGCATGGAACGGGTTCTGGCGCGCGCCGACAACGGCACGTTCGAATACGTGAATGTTGCCGTCTCGACGCAGGCGGGTGAAGGCGGGGCAGAGGGGATCGCCAACGGGCTTGCCGAAGACTTCGCTCCCGTGGCGGCGATTGAAGGTATCGAAGCGACTCCGACGAACGAAAACATAATCTCACGCGGTGTGATCACCGCGTTGCAGGACTCTCAGGTCTCCTCGATCGGGATCTCACTGATCGCCGCGATGGTGCTGCTCGTCATCAACTTCTGGTTCGCGGTACGGCGGCCATTGCTGGGAGTGATCACGATCTTCCCGGTCGTCCTTGTTGTGCTCTGGGTATTCGGGATGATGGCTCTGACCGGTATCTCGTTCAATCCGGTCACCGCGATGATCGCCGCGATCGCGATCGGAATCGGCGTTCCATACACGATCCACATT
>Ga0224512_10004265_pt1 | contig 12155 bp, 12 predicted proteins | sample SF_May12_sed_USG_4_FD_169103 | JGI IMG/M metagenome (GOLD analysis project Ga0224512, IMG submission 169103) | Sediment microbial communities from San Francisco Bay, California, United States - SF_May12_sed_USGS_13 | ecosystem: Environmental > Aquatic > Marine > Sediment | place: USA... | reverse complement strand
AATGTGAGGACCTGGAGGACGTGCTGGGCGGGATCGCCCGAGCCACCAAGCTGCTGGCCGATATCGACGTCGAAGACGCCTATGACCCGGCCGCGCCGATCGTGATGAACCTGGGGCTGCTGAGCGGCACGCGAGTGATGACGGGTCTCCGCACCTATTTCCATGGCTACTCGCCGCTCAAGATGTCCCGCAGCGGGAAACCCGGGCTGATGTGGAGCGCCGGAAGCGGCAAATTCGGCACCAAGCTGCGCGGCCTGGGGATCGACGAGGTGGTCTTCACCGGACGGGCCTCCTCGCCGCGGATGATCCATCTGGTTCCATCGGACGATCCGGAGGGGCCCGGCGGGCCGGCCTTCTTCGAGTTCCTCGACGCCTCCGACCTGGGCGAACTGCACGTCAACAAGCGGATCTTGACGCTCCACGAGCGATATCCGGACGCTCACTTCGCCGTGATCGGCCCCGCCGCGCAGAACTACCAGCAGGTCCGCTTCGCCTCGATCGCCCTCTCCACCGAGAACCAACTGAAGACCGGCGATCCAAAAGCCCGTTTCTGTGGGCGGGGCGGATATGGCGGTGTGCTCGCCTCCAAGAACCTGTATGCCATCGCAGCCGATGGGCCGAACCCGAATGTGCGCTCACGCGGCCTCAAGGACATCAACAAGGTGGTCAACCTCGGCAAGGGGAGCTGGCCCTACCGCGAGGAAGGCGGCGGTGGCACCTGGCGGCAGGTGCCACTCCAGCACGAAAACGGGGTGCTCCCGGAATACAACTTCAACCCGACCGGGACCGATCAGGGCGTGGCACTGACCCGCAAGGAAGTGGAGAAGGGCCCGTACGAGATCAAGGCCGAGAGCTGCTACCTGTGCGGCATCAAATGCCACAAGAACGTCTACGACGTCGCCAACGGAGAGGCCGGGGCGTTTCGAACAAAGGTCGACTACGAGCCGTTCGCTCTGCTGTCCTCGAACCTCGGCCTGTACGACCCCGACAAGGCACTCGACCTGGTGGCGTTGGTCGACGAGCTGGCGATGGATTCGATCTCACTCGGGGTGAGCTTGAGCCACATCATGGAGTGGAACCAGCGCAATCCCGACAACCAAGTCGCCGACGGTCTCTCGTACGGCGACTTCGACGCGATCATCGCCGCGATTCACGCCGTGTCCGAGGGCCGTCTACCCGAGGTGGGTGAAGGGGTGCTCCGATTCGCGATGCGCACGGATTCACTCGACTTCGGTATGCAGACGAAGGGTGTCGAGTTCCCGGCGTACGTACCTCATTCCAACCCGGGCTATCCATGGGCACTGGCGGGTGGCCACATGTCGATGAAGACCTTCCTCCTGGTGATCCTCGAGCGAGAGACCGGAATCGACTACTGGGTCGATGCCATCACCAACCGTGGCCCGATCTACCTCCTCGACGACATGACGGGGATGTGCAAGTTCGCCGGCCTCGACCCGGTGCTGATCGCAGAGGCACTCGGCATCACAGCGGGGCTCGAAGTGACGGCCGACGACCTGTGGGGTGCGATCGACCGCACCTGGGTACGCGGCTACACGATCGAACGCCGGGTCGGCTACGAGGTCGAGGACTACGCGCTCCCCGATGAGGCCCACCAGCCGGCCCGGGGAAGCAAGCTCCCCTACTTCAACACGCCGGAGTTCTTCGACGCGCTCCGCACCAAGGTCATCGCCGTCCTCGACGAGCGAGCGGAGACGTACGGGTTCGTGTAGAGCGCCAACTCGCCGACAGTTTCGCGTCTGCGTCCGGTCGGTTGGTGACTACTCGACGTACACGGTCCCGTCACGTTCGGAAACGGTGCCTCTTCCGAGTGGAAGCACGAGCGTGAGCGCTTTGAACGCGAAGCCGAGTCCCGGGATCCTGGCGAAGATGCCTTGCGGTCCACGCATCATTCGACCCGTGCCGACGTCGTAGCCGGCGCCGTGCCAGGGGCACGTCAGGCATCCGTTGCCGTCGACGCTTCCGTTCGCCAGGTCGGCGTTGAGGTGACGACAACGCCGGGTCACTGCGAACAGATCGCCATCAGAGTTGCCGACCGCAAACCGTCCTGCGCCCTTCACGACACCGGGTGTCAACTCAGACGCCGGACATACTTCGCGTTCACTCGGCATCTCGACTCGGCCTTCCCGATCGCTGATGCCGAGCATAGACCGGTGCGGTTGCGTGGAGGCTCGGCCGCACAAGTGACCCTCGGTGAAGCGCTGCCATCGCTGCAGGAGCTTGGCACCGGTTTCCGGCCGTTGCGCAGCGAAGGATCATCCTGGTTCTCACGAAGAACGGACCGTGGTGGCCGGCCGCGGTGGGACGTGTGGGTAGCGTTGCGGCGTGGCTGCATCTCTTCCGACAGGCTTCGTCTGGTTTCTGTTCACCGACGCCGAGGGGTCGACTCGATTGTGGGAACAGGACGGCGAGGCCATGGCCTCGAGCCTGGCTCTGCACGGCGAGATCATGCGGACAGGTACCGAGGCCGAACACGGTCACGTGTTCTCCACGGCCGGAGACGCCTTCGCAGTCTCGTTTCAGACGATCGACCAAGCCGTATCGGCTGCGATCGAGATCCAACGTCGGCTGCCGGCCGCCGACTGGCCTGGGCCAGCCCATCAAGGTCCGGATGGGGATCCACACGGGAGATGCCCAGGAACGGGATGGCGACTACTTCGGCCCGGTCCTCAATCGGGCGGCGCGCATCATGTCGGCCGGTCACGGCGGTCAGATCCTCTTGTCCTCGGTGACGGCGGAGGGTGCTGCCGTCGACGTCAATGACATCGGGATCCATCACCTCGAGGACCTCGAGGAGGCGGAGCACGTCTTCGAAATCCGCGATCCGGACCTCCAGGTCGTCACCCGAGCCATCAGGACGGTCGACGTCCGCCGTCACAACCTGCCCGACTACCTCACGTCATTCGTCGGTCGTGTGAGGGAGCTGGCCGAGCTGCGCTCGGAGTTGGAGGCACAGCGGCACTGCCCCTCGGGATGTATCACGAGCCGGCTCTCAGGATCGTCCGGGTGATCGACAGTCTGCCGGTTCTCCCCTTTACCGACACGCACCTTCCATGGACGTTGGACGACTGCGATGGTCCTGATGGTGGCCGGCAGGTACGAGCGGGCTGCAATCGCGTTGGGCAAGGCGCTCGACGTCCCGCTGCCCGACGAGGCGTTCATCCCGCGTGAAGCAGTGCAGGAATGGACGCGTGGCCTCTATCCGATCCCCTCGGGGCCTCCGAGGGGATCGCCTGCTGGCGGAAGGAGCAGCGATGGACACCGACGAGGCTCTGGTCGTCTTCCGCAGCTGGCTGGTGGAAGTGGCCGAATCCGCTTGAGACCGACACAAGCCGACCCGGCCGGGAGTGCCCGCCGGTTTCGAGCCAGCACGGATCTCGACGGTGGCGCTCTGCGGACGAATGCCCACCGCCTCTGGGCCTTCAGGACGGTGTGTCGCTTTCGGCGGAACCGGCCGAGACGGAAGCAGCCGACAGGTCTACACGCGATGACCTCAGCGTCAGCTCGAAGACGCTCAGACCGTCTTCATGCCGGTAGGAGAGATCGCCGCCCATCCGCCGTGCGAGGATCCGGCTGACGGTCAGGCCGAGGCCAACCGATGCCGGCTGGCCTTCGCGATGATGCGAACGCGTGTAGGGCTCGAAGATCGATTCCCACTCCGAACGCGGCAGGCCCGTCCCGTTGTCGCGTACACGAATGGCCACCTCACCCGAGCGTTCGCCGACGTCGATGGAGACCTCTGCCCCGCCGTAGCGTCTCGCGTTGACGACGAGATTCCTCAGGATCTGTCGGAGCCTGCCAGGATCGGCGAGCGCCTCCAGTCCTGCTTCCACTTCGACCTCGGTCACGACACCGGAAACCTGTCTGAGAACGGACTCGACGGACTGGGAGATGTCGGTGGGGACGCTGCGGACCACCAGCCCGTCCGAATCTGCGCGCGCTGCGACCAGAAGGTCTTCGATGATGTGCGCCATGTCCTCGCCCTGCTCTGCGATGAGCGCTACGAACTGCTCGCGCTCCTCGGGATCGAACAGTTCGTAGTTGTCTCTGAGTTCGGTTGCAAAGCCGAGCACGGAAGCGAGCGGGGTTCTCAACTCGTGGCTCACCGATCCCAAGAACTCGTCCTTGGACCGCACCAGCTCCTCGAGACGGTCACGTACGCTCGCCAATTCCTCGTTCTGAGCCTCGAGTCGAGAGATCAGACTCCTCTGCCCCATCGCGGCCGCCTCCAGCTCGAATGTCCTAGCTGCGACCCGCTCCTCGAGGTCGTCGATGGTGCTCTGCAGTTCGGCAGTCATGTGATCGAACGCTCGGCCGAGTTCGCCGATCTCGTCGAGTCGGGTGGTGCGCACCCGCTCCGTGCGATCGCCTGCAGCGACTCGCTCCGCCGACGCCGCCAGCTGCTCGATCGGGTGGATGACCTGGCGTGTCACGAGGGCGATCGCTGCCACACCGAGGAACGCCGCGAATGCCGTCACGTACAAGGTCACGATGAATGCGTCGTTCGATGCCTCGAGGGCGGTCGACAGCGGTTGCTCGGCCACGACCGTCAGCCGCTCGTCACCCAACTCCAAGTCCACGGTGGCGACGACCGATTCGGTCCCGTCCAGCCCGGGCAGCCGACCGTCTGCGTCGCTTTGCAGATACACCTCTTCACGCAGCACCCTGGTCGGATCGCGATGACCGACCACGGTGCCGGCCGCGTTGGTCACGAATACCTCCCTGTGAGCCGTCATCTCATGATCGCCGAGAAGCGCCCAGACCGGCTTGAAACGCAGCGACGCGATCAAGACCGCAGGGACGTTGCCGTTCCGGACGTCGACCGCCGGATAGGCAACGGTCATGAGGGGTTCGCGAGCCTCGTGATCGAAGCCGACCGGGCCGAAGTACGAACGAGCCGTGAGCCGAGCGCGTTCGAAGGACGGTTCGCCGCTCCGGCTGCCGAGATGATCGGGAAGCACCGCTTCGTCGCGGGCGACACGAACGACTTCATCGCCGTCGGCGTCGACCAATGCGATCTCTTGGAACATCCGCTCGCTGGACAACAGGCTGTTGAGCAGCACGCCCTGTTCATCTTCGGAGTGATCCAACAGATGCGCAACCAGCACGAGCTGCTCGAGGTCGTCGACCCGCCCGACGATCGCAGCCTCGATCTCGCTCCCGACACCTGCCGCAACCTGTCGCTGGAACGCAACGCTCTGTTGCTCCAGTTGCATCGACGCATTGCGACCAGCCAGCAGCGGCAGCATGAGGAGGGGGATCACGGCGAGTCCCAGCATGATGAACATGAACCTCGTCCTGAGGCTCTGCGTCACGGTTCTGGCCTGGACGGCCAGGTTGGATCGGACGGACACGGTCAACCTCCTCGAATGACGACGTCGGCCTGCCTCAAGACGTCGTCGGGGATCTCGAGGCCGATCTCTTGCGCTGCGGCCAGATTGATGGCGAGGAAGGACTCCGTGTTCTGTACGGGCACGGAACCCGGATCGGCGCCGTTGAGGATCTGCACCGCAATCGATGCCGCCTGCACACCGGCCTCATGGTGGACGAACCCATATGACATCACAGCGCCGCCTTCCACCTGGGCGATGCTCGGACCGGACGTGGGAAGGCCCGCGGCCGTCGCCACCCGGATGAGATCGGCAAGCCGGGCATTGACGACGCTGTCAGGCACGAGGAACATCGCGTCGACGTCCGCAGGGAAGGCGGCGAGCAGATCCGTGACGGCTTGGTCGCTCGCAGCGGGCGCGAGCACGAGGTCGAGACCCAGGCCCGGCGCGAGGGACTCGATCTGCGATACGGCACTCGAGGCGGCGGTGTCGTCGGGGTTGAACGGCACGAGTACACGCCGGATCGTTGCATCGATCTCGATCAGCCACTGCAGGCGCCGGGATTGATCCTCTCCGAGCTTGACGCCGGTCATGTTTCCGCCTGGCGCTGTCAGATCCTCCATCACTCCCGCCCTGATCGGGTCCGCAATCACTCCGAACACGACCGGGATGCCCGAGTCTCGTGTGATCCGATGAGCTGCCACGCCCGTGGGTGTGCCCGCCGTGAAGATGAGATCGACGTCGGCCTCCACCATGGCTTCGAGTGCCTCATCCAGTCGGTCGCCGCTCAAGGGTTCGTTCGCGAAGATGTACTCGACGTCGGTCCCGGCCTCGTATCCGAGTTCGGCCATGCCGGCCTGGAAACCCTCGACGTTTCTGAGTCCGTTGACGTTGTTGGTGACGAGTCCGATCGAGAGGACGTTCTCGGTCGTGGCGGTGGAGCAGCCGAAGAGAACGAGCGCCACCGCAATCACGAACAGGCTGCGCCGCCGGTCGATTGCCATATGGACTTATCGGACCGCTCCCGGCGTGCTTGAGATCGAATTCGCAACCGCTTCGGAAACCTGGCTCTGTCGGAAGTCACCGAGTCCGTCGAGCGTCTGCCGCCGCCGGGCGTCAGGGAAAGGCGCTCGGCATCAACGGGCACGGGGCGGGATATCTTCGTGGAGCGGTCTCCCGCCGCCTGAGGGACCCCGACAGGCCACGACTCGTGCGTTTACGACGCGCCCACGGGGCTCGAAAGATCCCTCCTCGCCGTTGCTCAGAACCAGGCGTTCTGGACGGCGAGCCATCCGATCGCAAACGACACGGAGTTGAGCGGCGCATGAACGAGGATCGGCGACACCACGTGCCCACCGCGCAAGCGAAGCCAACTGAAGACCACACCGGCGAGACCCGTGACCACGACCTGGACGGCGACGAGGCCCGCCTGCACTCCGGTCGAGGAGATCTCGACGATCCCGGTCGCGCTCTCGAGCGCCGTGATGCCAGGAAGCACGTGCCACAGGCCGAACAGCACCGATGAGATGACCACGGCGCGCAGGGCCGTCGTTCGGACCATCAGCATCCCAAGCAGCACTCCTCGGAATGCGACCTCCTCGGCGAGCGCGACGCCGAGCGGGATCCTCACGAGCATCTCGTACAGGGCCCGAGGCAGTTCCATCCCGACAAAGCGGCCGTCTGCGAGCACGCTGCGAGTGTCGGGTATTGCCGCCGCCGTGATGAGAACCAGAATCAGAACACCTGCGGAGATGACGCCGACTCGTGCGCCGTTGCCCAGGTCTCGACGAGCCAGGCCGATGTCGGACCAGTCGAGGCCCGCGCGCCGCGCGATCAGGACGAGACCGGTTGCTCCGATCACACCGATCGGCAGCTGCGCCCCTGGAGCCAGGCTGTTGGAGAGCACGTTCCACACCACGAGCACGATGATCGCGGCCGCCATGAAAACCGGCAGCCGTCGATGCAAGGGCGTCGGACCGGTTCTCCACTCCGTCAATTCACGAACGTTCACGCAGGCGTGCCTCTCACCGATTCGGCTCAATCGATGGCGGCATGATCACCCCCACCACGAGAGGTCAGGATACTCCAGCCGGCCACCTATCTACCCGCCACCCGAGGTGAGCCGGGTCGAACAGAACCCAACGCAGCAGTAACTCGGCGAATGTGGGCTTCGACTCGAAGGATCGAGCCGGCCCTGGTGTTCCTCACCGGCGTCTGCCACGATGAGTGGACCGAGGCCGGCCGGAAGATCGTTGAATGGCGACTTCGGACTGTGACGTCGACTGTCCAGTCCGGACCGATCGAGCGCTCGGTGGTTCGTGGATGACCACTGACGCGACTGAGAGGGAGACGTGACGAACCAAGAGCCCCCATCAGACCCGGATCGAGCATCGTGGAAGCGGAAGATGGGCGTCGAGCTCTCGGGCCTCGAGCGCCCACGCGACTTCTGGGTCGCGTTCTCGTTTCTGGTGGCATTTCTCGCCGTTGCGGCCGCAATTGCGTACGTTGCGTTCGGTTGAGGCGGCGAGATCGAGACTTACGGGATGGATCGTGGTGCCAATCACACACTGGATCGGCAGCATCCTGGGAGTGCCACCCCCGTCTGACACCTCGCAGATCGGCCACTCCTTCACGGACGCTCGGATACGCGTTCGAAGGTCCACGAGGGGCCCGGCCCTGCGCCGGCGATGGACGCAACGAGCATCTCACCATCCAGCCGGTACTCGATCCGCTTGGGAAAGTCGTGCTGGGGGTTCTCGAACACGGCAATCGCGTCATCGGCCGCCGTCAGGCGGAAGGGTGTCGGCCCGGCACCGCCAGGACTCGCGTAGTAGGCCACACCGGTCGAGTCCTCCGCAATTCGTAGGAACTCGAATCCGACGTTGCCGTCGTCCGGAAGATGCCGGTTGAGTCCGAGCATCATGCCGCCGGCCGGAGGCAGCCAGAGCTCCTCGGTCACCCCTGTGTCGTCCCGACAGCGCCAATGACCTGCCAGCCAGGTGATGGTCTCCAGCGTCAACACGAGCTGCCTGCCGCGGCGGTCGAAGTCCGGAGAGGTGAGGCCGCATCCACAAACCAGCAGAGAGTCTTCATGCGCGAAAACCTACCTCCAGGGACATGTCTCCGACTTGGAAACGCCTTCAACGCCGCGAACCCAGCCAGGTCGGCAGATCATCGACCGATCCGAACATCGGGCAGGCAGTGAGGGAGCCTCGAGCTGCACGGAATGTGGCCCGTGATTGTGACCTTCGTCGGTTGGAGCCGGGGGCGCGGCTCCGTAGGATCGACAGCCAACCGACCGTCGGGAGCATCGGAGGTCATCCATGAGACGTGTTGTTGTTCTATTGGCAGTACTCGCGCTGCTGCTGACCGCCTGCGGAGGCGATGAAGGAGGCGACGGAGGAGACAGCAGCGGCCTCGACCTCGTCACCGCCGGGACCCTCACCGTGTGCACGGACGCCCCGTACCCACCGATGGAGTATGAGGAGAACGGAGAGTTCACCGGATTCGACATCGAGTTGATGCGTGCGATCGCCGAAGACAACGGGCTGGAGTTGGCGGTGGCCAACACCGGCTTTGATCCGATCACGTCTGGTCTCGCCATGGAGGTTGGTGACTGTGACATCGCCGCCGCGTCGATCACCATCACCGAGGAGCGGGAAGAGAACATCGACTTCTCCGACCCGTATTTCGTCGCTGACCAGTCGCTTCTGACCGCCAAGGACACCGGCATCTCCATGCTCGCCGACCTCGATGGCCGGAACCTCGGGGTACAGACCGGGACCACCGGTGAGATCTACGCGAATGAGAACGCCACCGGAGCCACCGTCATCTCGTTCGAGAACCCGGGCGATCTGTTCACGGCCCTCTCCGCCGGCAACATCGATGCCATTCTCCAGGACATCATCCCCAACGCCGCGCAGGTGGCCGAGGACGACACGCTGGTGGTGGTGGAGACCTATCCGACGTCCGAGGAGTACGGATTCGCCGCGAAGGAGGAGGGATCCGAGGACGTTCTCGAAGCCGTGAACGCCTCGCTCGCCAAGCTCCGGTCGGACGGCACGTACGACGAGATCTATGACGAGTTCTTCCCCAAGGGTTGAACCCTCTATGGACGACGAGACCTCGGGGCGGCCCACTAGGGTCGCCCCGAGGGTTTTATGGCCGATTCAACAACCCGCCCGAAGATGTCGCCTCGGCGCCGCAGCGAGCTGACCCGTTGGGTCCTGTACGGCATATTGGTGGTTGGGGCTCTCGCGGCGATCCTCTTTGCCGACTGGGGCCGCATACAACGAAACTTCTTCAATATCGACAGCATGCGCGAGATGCTGCCCGACGTTGTCGCGATTGCCGCCCGGAACACGGTGATCTACACGGTGGCCAGCTTCTCGCTTGGGATCGTGGGGGCGCTGGTCCTGGCGCTGATGAAGATGTCGTCGGTCAAACCGTACAAGTGGATCGCCACTGTGTACATCGAGCTGTTCAGGGGTCTGCCGGCACTGATCACCATCATCCTGGTGGCCTTTGGCCTCCCCATCGCATTCGGATGGCGCATCCCTGGAGGCACACTCGGGACCGGGTCGCTCGGACTGGCGATCGTGGCGGCCGCCTACATGGCAGAAACGATCAGGGCGGGAGTCGAGGCCGTCCCGCGCGGCCAGATGGAAGCTGCGCGCTCGTTGGGCATGTCCCAGGCCCGAGCGATGGCGTCGATCGTGCTCCCCCAGGCGTTCCGGATCATCGTGCCTCCGCTCACGAACGAATTCGTGCTGCTCATCAAAGACACGTCGTTGTTGTTCGTGATCGGCACGACACCGCTGACCAAGGAGCTGACCAAGTTCGCCCGCGACTTCATGACGACCGAACGGAACGCCACTCCGCTGACCGTGGCGGCCATCCTCTATCTCATCATCACCCTGCCGCTGACCCGACTGGTGGCGCAGCTCGAGAAACGGACCGCCCGTGCCCGCTGACACGACGACCCACGCAATCGACGTTCGACAGCTTCACAAGTACTTCGGGGAACTCGAGGTGCTGAAGGGGATCGACTTCAACGTCGACCCCGGTGAGGTGGTCTGCGTGATCGGCCCGTCGGGGTCGGGCAAGTCGACGCTGTTGCGGTGCGTCAACCGGCTCGAGGAGCCGACGTCGGGCACGATCCTCATCGAGGGTGAGGACATCACCGATCCCGATGCCGACGTCGACGCCCTCCGAACCCGAATCGGAATGGTCTTCCAGCAGTTCAATCTCTTCCCGCACCTCACCGTGCTGCGCAACCTGACGATCGCGCAGCGCAAGGTCTTGAAGCGGTCGGAGGAGGAGGCGGATTCGATCGCACGAGCGGTGCTCGATCGGGTCGGTCTTTCGGACAAGATCGACGAGTACCCGATCCGTTTGTCCGGCGGTCAGCAGCAACGGGTGGCGATCGCCCGAGCCCTAGCCATGAAGCCCGACATGATGTTGTTCGACGAACCGACGTCGGCGCTCGACCCGGAGCTGGTGGGTGAGGTGCTCGACGTCATGCGCGGTCTCGCTGACGATGGCATGACCATGATGGTGGTCACCCACGAGATGGGCTTTGCCGCCGACGTGGCCGACCGATTGGTGTTCATGGCCGATGGGGTCGTGGTGGAGGACGGGCCAGCCCGCGAGGTGATTACGAACCCGACCACGGACCGGGCGCGCCAGTTCCTCAGGATGGTCGGAGAGACGTAGTTCGGTCCCTCGACCCGTCCTCCTTCGACATCTGACGGCGCCGGCGTCGGGTGTCTGCTCTGTTGATGCCCGGCGGCCGTCGCCCGATCCGGATCGGGCCACCAGCCCTCGATCACCTCATCCGTTTGGTGGCCGGCCTCGTCCATATGGGCGAGTGTTCGCCAAGGTCCGCCTGCCGTACGGTGTGCGTATGAGTGATGGATCTGGTCCGGCGCTGTTCATCAACCCGCCGTGGATCATCGCACCCGACATCGGGGCGTTTGCCGTGGACGTCACCCTCGGTGCCCCTCCGGCGGGCGTCTCGACGCGGACCCCGCTGCTCTGTCTCGGAGGACACCCGGCTCAGGAGTGTCTTCTCGACGTCCGAGGCTCCGGTCCGGACCACGATGTCGTCGTTTCGGTCTGCGACCTCGGTCCCGACCGCGTGCGTTTGTTGGAGCGGCTCGTTGGACTCATCCGACCATCGGCGCCATTGCAGGTGTTGGTGGCGAGCCGCGTCGAGGCGCACTAGTCCCGGGCGTCCCACCGCACAGAGTCACGGGTGACTCTTCGCCGTCGGGCGGTGCAAGGGCGGGATCGCTCGCCTACGTTGAGTGCGTTTGGCCGTCTATGCGATCTTCACCTATGACATCACCGACCCGGAGGGCTACGCGGCGTACTCGCCGGGCAGCCTCGCGATCATCGGCGCCACGATGGCGAAGCACGGTGGGAAGGACCTGTTCGCCGATTCCGCGCCGCGTTTCGAGGCCGGCGAAGAGAAGGCTGTGGTGGTGGGACTCAGGTTCCCATCCGCCGAGGCGTTGCACGCCTGGCTGGACGACCCCGAGTACGCCTCGACCCTTGCGCTTCGCATCGCCACCACCGACAACTTGACGATGTTCATCGCAGATGCGATCGAACCGGGCGGTTGACCGGCGGAGACCACCGAGACCGCGACCGCCGGGGGATTGTCACGTGCATTCGGCGCCGCCGTCGAAGACCGCCTCGCGCACGTCTTCGGTATCCAACACGGGGCGTACGATGGTGCCGTGTCGATTGGGAGAAGTGGCGTTGCTTCGAGCGGGTCCGAGGAACAGGTAGTGAGACTTGCAG
>Ga0224512_10004264_pt1 | contig 12156 bp, 7 predicted proteins | sample SF_May12_sed_USG_4_FD_169103 | JGI IMG/M metagenome (GOLD analysis project Ga0224512, IMG submission 169103) | Sediment microbial communities from San Francisco Bay, California, United States - SF_May12_sed_USGS_13 | ecosystem: Environmental > Aquatic > Marine > Sediment | place: USA: California... | reverse complement strand
CGGGGCGATCCGCTCCTGAGTGCGACCGGCATCGGCCGTACGGCCCTCGGCGAACGCCACCGAGATCTCGGCGGCCTCCCGGGCGGCCATGAGGCCCACGGCGACGATGCCCCCCTTCGCCCCGATCTCGAGCGCTCCGTAGAGCAGCGCCCCACTCCCGACCATGACCTGGAAGTCGTCGCCCGTCGCCTGCACCAACTCACCCACGAGATCGAGCTTCCCGCGGGAATCCTTGATCCCGACGATGTTCGGGTGCTGCGACAGCTCCCCGATGAGCCCTGTGGGCAGCTCGAGCGTGCTCAGCCTCAACGGCACCTGATACACGAGCAACGGCACGGGCGATGCGTCCGCCACCGCACGGTAGTGCCGTGCCAAGACCCGGGGGGTCATGGCGCCCTTGAAGTACGCTGGCGGACTCACCAGAACGGCGTCGGCCCCGGCGTCGGCGGCCTGCTGCGTGAGGTGGATGGTGTGACGCGTGGACTCCGAGCCGGTCCCGACGATGACCACCCGCTCGTGTTGGACGACGTCGGCGGCCGCCTCGACCAACGCGACGCGCTCGGCCTCGTCCAGGAAGACGGACTCACCGGTCGAACCCGCGATGAGAATCCCCCGGACGGGGTGCTCCATCCAGCTCCGCAGGTTGGACCGGAACGCCACGATGTCCACGTCTCCCGTCACCGGATCGAACGGTGTGGTGACTGGGAGGAAGGTGCCGCCGAGATCTACGGTGTTGTCGGCCATCGCCGGGTCAGCCTCCCATCATGTTGCTCATTTCGTCCGCCAGCCCCTGGGTTCCTTGAGGCCCAGCTCCTCTGGGCGCCCCTCCGCCCAGCATGTTCATTTGGAGGTCGAAGTCCGACGGGTTGTTCGCCGCGGCCTTCGCCACGTCGAAGTCCACCTGCCCAGACTTCACGAGCTCCATGAGATGCTGATCGAAGGTCTGGGATCCATAGACCGAGCGCCCCTCCGCGATCAGGTCCGAGATCTCTTCCATCCGATCCTGGTCACGTACGCAGTCGCGGATGGTCCCGGTCATCAGCATCACCTCCATCGCCGCGGTGCGACCGCCCTCTCTCTTCTGGACGAGTCGCTGCGAGATGACGGCCTGCAGGGACTCCGAGAGCCGGACGCGAATCATCTCCTGCTCACTCGGCTCGAACACCGCGATGATTCGGGAAATCGTTTGGACGGCGTTGCGCGTGTGCAGCGTCGAAATGACGAGGTGACCGGTCTCGGCCGCCTTGAGCGCCGTCTCGATCGTCGTCTTGTCGCGCATCTCACCGATCAGGATCACGTCCGGGTCCTGACGAAGCACGCTCCGCAAGCCCGTCTGGAACGAGTCCGTGTCGGTCCCGATGTCACGCTGGGTGATCGAGCACTGGTTGTCCCGATGCAGGAACTCGATCGGATTCTCGAGCGTGACGATGTGTTGCTGCTTGTGATGGTTCATCCAGTTGATCATCGCCGCCTGCGTCGAGCTCTTTCCCGAGCCCGTGACACCGGTGACGAGAATGAGTCCACGCTCGAAGGCAGCGATTCGATTCACGATCGCCGGAAGTCCCAGGTCTTCCACGGAAGGAATCTCGATCGGGATCGCGCGCATGACGATCATCGGTGAGCCGCGCTGCTTCATGATGTTGACGCGAAAACGACCGACACCGGGGATGCCCCAGGAGCAGTCGTAGTCGAGGATCCGGTCGAAGTTCTCGCGCTCGTCTTCGTGCGGGATGAGCTGCATCGCGATCCCGCGGACCTGATCGACGGTCAGCTTCTGCTGCGTGAGCGGCTGGAGCTCGCCATGGATCCGGGCCCGCATGTAGTCGCCGGCCTTGATGTGGATGTCGCTGGCACCCCGTTCGACGGCGGCCTTGAACAGTTCCTGCATGGTTTCTCCGGACCGATGGCTGCTGGCTCGCGTACCTTCGCGAATGAGATCGTCCTTTACGTCACGCCCTCAGCCGAAAATAGGGCGACACCCCCCCGAATGAAATCGAATTTTCAGGTGCCGACGGCGTTCCTCCATGCGATGCCCATCCGCTCGCGCACTTCCTCCATCGTCTGTTTCGCGATGATTCGAGCGCGCTCGGCCCCGTCATCGAGGATCTGGCGCACCTCGTCCGGATGCGCGCGATAGTGCTCGGCTCGCTCCCTGAAGGGCCCGAAAGCGTCGACGATGTTGTCCGACAGGACCCGCTTGCAGTCGATGCATCCGATGGTCGCGCTGCGGCAACCATCCGCGAGGTCGGCTCGCGTCTCCTCGTCGGTGAAGAAGCCGTGCAGCGTGAACACGTTGCACACTTCCGGCCGGCCAGGATCGCTCCGACGAATGCGTTGGGGGTCGGTGACGGCCGTTCGAACCCGGTCCCACACCTCCCCGGGCTCGGCGAGAATCGGCACCGTATTGCCCAGCGACTTGCTCATCTTCGCGTCACCGTCCAAGCCGACGATCCTCCCGACGCCCCTCTCGATGAGGGGCTCCGTCTCCGGGAACGTCTCTCCGTACGTCGCGTTGAATTTTCGGGCGATGTCGCGCGTCAGTTCCAGATGCTGCTTCTGGTCCTCGCCCACCGGCACGCCGTCCGCCTTGTACAGCAGGATGTCCGCGGCTTGCAGCACGGGATAGTTGAGGAGGCCCGCGGGGATCGATTCGACACGCTGTGATTTGTCCTTGAACTGCGTCATCCGCTCGAGGTCCCCCACGGGGGTCACGGCGTTGAAAAGCCAGGCCAGCTCCGTGTGCTCATGCACGTCCGACTGCACGAAGATGATCGAACGCTCGGGATCGAGGCCGACCGCGAGATACGACACCGCCAGGTCCACGACGTGTCCCGGCAGCTCCGCTGGGTCCCCGCCCCCGGTGATGGCGTGTTGGTCGACGATACACCAGATACAGTCGTAGTCGTCCTGCATTTTCACCCAACGGCGAAGCGCACCGAGGTAGTTGCCGAGGTGGGCCTCTCCCGTCGGTTGCATACCGCTGAAGATTCGCTTCTTCGTTCCGGAAGATTCGGAGGGGGTCATCGACCGCATTGGGTTCGGCAAGCGCTTTCGGACAGGGAACGGCTCGCGAGGTGGCACGACATCGAGGCGCGTTAACTTAGCGCGTGGATACCCTCCTACGAACCGCCAGACAGGCCGCCGAAGCGGCGGCACGCATTCACCGACGGGATGCCGGCACGGTCCTCCTCGCGGGTGCCACCGTGAAGGCTCGGGCCGATTACGTCTCGAAGACCGACCTCGATGCCCAGGAGGCGGCACTCGCGATCATCAGGAAGAATCACCCGGATCATCTCGTCCTCGCCGAGGAGAGCGACGACGGCGTCGAGGACCAGCTCGCCCGGTGGGACGGACGTCCCCTATGGATCGTGGACCCGCTCGACGGCACGGCGAACTTCCTCCACGAACACCCTCAGTACTGCGCGTCGGTCGCGGTCGCGGTTGAGGGTCGTCCGGTGGCCGGCGCCGTGGTCTCGGGCTCGACCGGCGAACGATGGTGGGCCGCGGAGGGCCGCGGAGCGTTCAAGGGCGGCCGGCGCATGAGGGTCTCGTCCGAGCGTCCGCTGGCCGAGGCGATGGTCGGCACCGGGTTTCCCTTCAAGCTCCTCGAGGCGCTACCCACGTACTTGGGTCAGCTCGACCGCACCCTTCGCTCCGCGTCCGGGGTCCGTCGAGCCGGCTCGGCGGCCCTCGACCTGTGCTACCTCGCCCAAGGATCGCTCGACGCGTTTTGGGAGGAGATCCTGATGCCGTGGGACTTCGCCGCGGGCATGATCATGGTGCGTGAAGCCGGCGGCGTGTTGGCACGACCCGATGGGACCGAGCTCGAGATCGTGCCGGGACCGGTGCGAGGCGCGAACAGCGACGATCTCCTGAGAGAGCTGCGCGGGGTCCTCGGCGACCCCGGCTCCTAGGGCGTCGATCGGCCACCTCCACCGCCAAAACGACGAGGGCGGGGACCGGTGCACACCGGCCCCCGCCCCACGTTTGATTCGGTGCGACCCACCGGCCGCCCGTTGTCGGGGCTACTTCCCGATCTCGATCTTGCGGCCCTTGGCCTCGGCGACCTTCGGCATCCTGACGTTGAGGATGCCGTTCTCGAATGTCGCCCGGATATCGCTTGGATTCACCGTTCGCGGTAGCGTGAACGAGCGATTGAACGCTCCGAAGCTACGCTCGTACACATGATACCGGCGCTCCTCGTCGCCTTCCTCGCGGACCTCGTTCTTCTCTCCGCTGATGGTCAGCACGTTGTTCTCGAGGTCGATCGAGATGTCTTTCTCAGACATGCCCGGCAGCTCTGCGTTGAGCACGAGCTCGTCCTTGGTCTCGGACACGCTCACGGGCGGCATCCACCGCCCCTCACGCGTGCTCAGGAACGAGTCGTCGAAGAAGCGGGAGAGACGGCTCATGCTATCGTCGAGATCACTCCAGTTCGAGTACGTCGGACGCCGAAGTGAGTACTTCGTGATGGCCATGACTGCCTCCTTGTCGATAGGGGTGAAACGTTGATGGCCGATTGTGCCCCGAGGGGAGTGCAACCCGCGTGCCAATTCCGGGCGGGTGTGGAGCTGCCACAATGCACGGCCCCAAGGGGTTGCGGCATCACAGCAACTGTCATTTCGGCGTCCGCTGACGCGCGGGTCTGTCGTTTCGACACCGAGGGTCGGCGTGGCGCCGACGGAGGCCCTTCTCGCGGTGATGAGTGCGCCTCGGCGGGCGGCGTTCACGCGATGGGCCGAGCGCCTCGGTGCGAGCGGACCAGTTCCCGTGCGAGTCGCGCAGCGCCCATCGGCGGATCGACCGACCGGGGATCGCAAGCGACGCCCATCTCGACGAGTGCCGCCCGCACTCGGTCCTCCAGCGGTCCACCCGACGCGACGAGTCCGCCCCAAAGCACCACGGTGGCATTGGCCCGTGACCCGTCCATTTCGTCGACTGCCGCACGCACCTGTTCAGTGAGCGCAGAGACCGCACGGTCGATAATGTGCCCCGCCCCGACGTCGCCCTCCTTCGCGTGCCCGACGACGACCGGTACCAACGCAGCGACTTCCGACTTGTGGGCCCCGTTCACCCACGCCACGAGATCGCTCACGCTCGAAGCGCCGCAATGACGCAGGATCCCGGCCCGAAGCGTGGTCTCCGGAAGGCGCCCGTCTTCGGCGCGCACCACCAGACGAAGTCCCTCCAGGCCGATCCAGTACCCGCTCCCCTCATCGCCCAGTTGCTGGCCCCAGCCGCCGACGCGATGCGTCTCTCCGGACGGGTTCCGGGACCACACGATCGATCCCGTGCCGGCCACGAGCATGACCCCCGGGCCCGACGGAAAGGCGTCGTGGAACGCCGCCTCCACATCGGTGCCGACTCGAAGGTGCCTCGCGAGCGCCTCCGCCTCGAGTCGCGCGGTGACGGCCGTGTTCGGCACCTCCGCGCCCGCACCCGCGAGCCCGGCCCAGAGGCCCGCCACGGGGAGTCCGACCCCCGCGGTCGCGGCGGCCTCTCGGACGGCGGCCGCGACCGCCTCGGCCGCCGGACCGGGATCCCGAACCGTGACCACGGAGCCCGCTACCTCGGCGCGCCCGAGCTCCCCCAGGTCTTCGTCGACGACGACCGCACGGGTGGTGGTCCCGCCGCCGTCCACGCCGACGAAGACGTCCATGGCCTCACGCCGCCTGGCGGTCGAAGTAGCCCGCGAGCGAGCCGGTCACGAACGTTACGGTGGAGCCCACCAATACGTACCACGGCCACGCCATCGCATCCCGGAAGAGCGTAACGGTCCCGATCCCGACGGCCACCCCAATGATCGCGGCACGTTGCCCCGGTCGGGTGGTGAACACGCCGAGCGCGAAGGCTCCGAGCAATCCACCGTACACCAGCGAGGCGATGCCAAGGGCGACCTCGACCGCCGACGTTCCCTGCGAGAGCGGGATGAACAGGATCGCTCCACCGACGAGCAGGGCGGCCCACACGAGCGTGAAGATCTTGCCGGCCCTGAGGATCCGACCTTCGTCGTCCCGTGCGCCGACGAGCGGAGCCCAATAGTCGTATGCGGTCGCGGACGCGAGCGAGTTGATCGACGACGAAAGCGACGACATGGCCGCAGCAAACACGCCTGCGATCAGCAATCCCGTCAAACCGGGTGGGAGCTGCTCGACGATGAAGGTCGCGAAGATCTCGTCCGAGGAATCGAAGGGGCGACCCTGGTAGAACGCCCAAAGGCCGAGGCCCACGAGAAGGAAGAGAAGGAACTGGAAGATGACCACGACCCCGCTACCGACCAGCGCCTTTTGGGCCGACTTCTTGTCCGTGCACGTCAACAGCCGCTGTACGATGAGCTGGTCCGTGCCGTGGGATGCCATGGTGAAGACCGCGCCACCGAAGAGACCCGCGAAGATGGTGTAGGGCACCGTGGTATCGAGCGAGAGGTCGAGGAGCTGTGTCTTGCCGGCCTGGGCACTGCTCGACAGGACGTCGGACCAGCCACCGGGAAGCAAGATCTGAATCGCCACGATCGTGACGAGAGCCCCGAACAGATATAGGCCCATCTGGACCGCATCGACCCAGACCACCGCCTTGATGCCGCCGAAGTAGGTGTAGATGACGGTCAGAACCCCTATGACCGCGATCGACACCGGATACGGCCATCCGGTGATGAGGGCGAGGGGAATCGCCGTGGCGAACAGCCGCACCGAGTCCGCCAGGAGGCGAGTCACCATGAAGATGGCCGACGTGAACCGCCGAGCCCCGAGCCCGAAGCGTGTCTCCAGGAGTTGGTACGCCGTCGTCAGCGCCCCCGCGTAGTACGAAGGCAACAAGAGGGTCGCTACGAGGATCCGTCCGGCCAGGTATCCCAGGGTGAGCTGCAAAAAGACGAGGCTCCCCGTATACGACACCCCGGGAACGCTCAAGAACGTGAGCGTGCTGGTCTCGGTCGCGACGACCGAGAGCATGACCGCGACCCAGGGGAGCGAGCGACTCCCGAGGAAATAGTCCGTCCCTCCCGTCTGCCCTCGACCGAGCCAGGCTCCCCACACCGTGACACCGAGGAGGTACACGACCAGGACGACGAGATCGAGCGGGGTGAACGCGGTCACGCGCCGGTGCTCCCTGCTCGGCGAACCGTCATCTGGATCGGGGTTGGATCGAGACGTCGGTGATCGCGCGCGCCGCCGCGTCGTGAACCGCGCGCCGGACGGGAACGTGCTTCTGGTTCTCTCGCGTCGGGTGCACCCGATTCGTCAGGAGCACCACCCACAGATCCAGCTCCGGATCCATCCAGATCGAGGTGCCCGTGTAGCCGGTATGCCCGAACGCCTCGCCCGAGAGGTAGTCCCCGCCAGAGGAGCTCGCGGTCGGGGTGTCCCAACCGAGCGCACGACTCGAGCTCGCGTCGTAGCGAGTCGTGAACTCGTCGAGTACGCGGGGATCGACGACTCGTCGCGCTTCCGTTCGCCGGACCGGACACGGCTCACCCGGTGTGTCTCCAGGGCTGCAGGGAGGCGCCACGCCACCGTTGAGCATCATGCGCGCGAACACGGAGAGGTCGACGGCCGTGCTGAAGAGCCCGGCGTGCCCGGCGACCCCGCCCATCGCGTCGGCGTTCTCGTCGTGGACCGTCCCCCAAACCATCTCGTTTCGGTAGATGGTGTCGATCTCGGTGGCGGCGATTCGAGGGCGCAGCGTCGACGACGGGTTGTACCTCGTCTCGAGCATGCCGAGCTCGTCCCACAAGCGCTCCTGGAGAAAGTCGTCCAGCGACTGTCCGCTCACCTCCTCGATGACCCAGGCGAGGGTCATGATCCCGATATCGGAGTAGGCGGTCTCCTGGCCTGGGGGGTTTTGCAGCGGCTCGTCCGCAGCGGCTTCCTTGTACGCGTCCATCCCCTCGATCTCGAGGTACCACGTTCGGAAGGGAATCAACCCCGTCCGGTGGACGAGGAGCTGACGGACCGTCACTTCGTCCTTGCGCTCGTCCCCGCGGGACCACCAGGGCAGGTACTGAACGACCGGAGCGTCGAGGTCGAGCCGACCCTCGCCGACGAGGATCATCGCGGCGGTAGTCGTGCCGACCACCTTCGATACCGACGCGAGATCGAAGATCGAGGTCGGGACGACCGGTCGGCGGGTGCCGTACTGGAGCTCGCCGAAGCCCTCGAGCTTGACCAGCCGACCGCGTCGTCCGACCGCGACGGCCGCGCCCGAAAACGCCGAGTCGGCGATCGCGGCCTCGATGATCGAGTCGATGCCCATGAGCGCACCGGAGGACATGCCGACGCTCTCCGGCGCGGTCACGCTCTGGTTTGCGCCGCGGGGTCCGCCACCGCGTCGCGCGATGATTCCAGCCGCGACGATGGGATCCTCGAGCTCGAGCGTCACGAGGCGGTCGGCCACCTTCGATCTGTCCAGCCCGGAGCCGAGCGCGTGAAAGGGTGGCAAGCCGATCGGGAGTCGGCCGGTGATCGCTTCCTCTCCAAACAGGGCCGCCACGACCGCACGCTGCGAGACCGCGCGGTCGCCCCACGCGAGCAGGTACGTACCCACCTCGGGTACCGCCGAGAGGAGATACGGGTTGCCGAACGAAATCAGAACCGTCGGACGAGTTCTGGCGCTGTGCCCGACCAGGTCGCGAAGCCGCTCGGGGAGCGCCTCTTCATCGGAGCCCGCAGAGGCGGAGACGTATGCGGTCACGATGACGCGATCGGCAGCCTCCACCGCCTCGGCCGCTTGGGCGTACGCGGCAGAATCGCTCCGCTCGTCGAGCGAGACCTCCGCGAGCTCGAAGACCCGTCCGCCCAGCCCGGGTCCGAAGTCACGATTCGCCCACAGACGCGTGGAGGGCGCGAAGGAGACGTGGAGCGTCGGTGCGACCGACAGTGGGTCCATGGGAACGAGCCGGTCGTCGTCCCTGGGCAGGGTGATCGAGCGCGTGGCCGCCGTGTCGGCGAACGCCAGGTGCGATCCGGAGCCCACGACCTCGGTGACCCGATCGAGCGATACGAGTCGCTGCTCATGGAGCCCCATGCGTGCCTTGAGCTCCAGCAAGCGGCGGGCTGATTCCTCGAGCCGTCTACGCGGAACCCGGCCGGTTTCGACCGCCTCGACAATGGCCTCGATCGCCTCGGACACCGCCGTGGGCGAGAGAACCACGTCGGAGCCGGCCTCGATCGCTCGCACCGACGCTTCACCGAGGCCGTACATGTCGGTGATTCCGCGCATCGTCATGGCATCCGTGAAGATGATGCCGTCGAACCCGAGCTCATCGCGGAGAATTCCGGTCATGACCTCCGGCGCGAGCGTAGCGGGGGGTGCCCCGGGGCCGAGGACGTCCGGGAGTTGAACATGCGCGGTCATGATCGCGTCGACGCCTGCATCGATCGCCCGAGCGAAGGGAACCAGTTCGAGCGTCGACAGCCGGTCGCGATCGGCCTCCACCACGGGGATGCCGATGTGGGAATCGGTCGACGTGTCCCCGTGACCCGGGAAGTGTTTTCCGGTCGTGAAGGCTCCCCCCTCGTGCGCCCCCCGCACGAAGGCGGCTCCCATGCGCGCGACGAGATCCGGATCGCCACCGAACGAACGAGTCGCGATGACGGGGTTGTCCGGATTGGAGTTGACGTCGAGCACCGGCGAAAAGAGCACGTGCACGCCCGTCGCTCGCGCCTCCAGCGCCGTGATCCTGCCGTACTCGTAGGCGAAACGCTCGTCGCCGATCGCGCCGAACGCCATCGTCGGGGGGAAGTCGGTGCCCCCGCCCTGCGGTAGCATCGAGGGAAGCGCGAACGATCCGTTGATCCGCATGCCCGGGCCGCCGTTCTCGAAGTCAGCGGTCACCAGGAGCGGAATGGGCGCGAGCCGCTGCAGCGCGTTGAGCTTCGAGACATAGGCGTGCGGTGTCCCGATCGACGGCGACACCCCCCCGATTTGGTCCTCTACGACCCAAGCGCGTAGCGGCTCGAATGACGAGCTGCTCGGGGTGACGTACCCACCAGGAATCCACTCGATGACGAGCTGCCCGATCAGCTGGCGGAGCGAGAGCCCCTCGAGCGTGCGATCGACCCAGGCGCGCTCAGCCGCCCCGAGCGGGCCTCCGATGTTCGGGCGCGGCAGGAGATCGTCCCGGACCGAACCACCAGACGACACGGCGCCCGGCACGGTGCCCTGCGGCGTCGGCCCTACGCCCCCGCAGGCGGAGACAGCGTAGCCGAGGACGACGGTCGCGAGGAGGCCGGCCCGCCCCGCGATGGATCGTGGCCGCGAATCAGCGGCCACCGGCGAGCGCGCCCTTGCGACCGATCAACAGGCCGTCTCCGATCTCGAAGAGCGGCGGAATCCGCGTGGGCACCCGACCGGTGATCTCGATGCGGCCGAGCATGGCATCGGCCGCCGCCCGCTGACTCGCCTCCGAGCCGTTCCACGCCAGCATGTACGCCTGCACTCCGGGAAAGTCGCCCACCAGGTAAGGGTTTCCGAACGACACCACCACGTGCGGCACGCCGATCGACCGGAGCTCGGAAATGAAGTCTCGCAGCTCCTCCGGTATCGCGACCGTCCCGGAGTACGAGACCGCGGTGACATACGTGCTGACCACCACGAGCTGCTGCTGGCGGGCGCGCCTCAGTAGCCCCTGGTAGATGTCCCCGTTCGAGTCGCGATCGAGCTCGACCGTCGTGAGCCGCGGGTACGTCTCGCGGAGCACCCGATTGAAGTACCGACCGGCCAGCACATCCGAGGTGCGCCGATACGAGACCGACATGACCCGAGCCGATCGCGTTCCGGCGAGGGGGAGGAGGTCCCGGTCGTTCTTGAGCAGCGTGATCGAGCTGCGCGCGATGTCGTTCGCCACCGCCACGTGATCCGGGATTCCGACCGTCTCGGGAATCGATTCGATTCTGACGAATCGGTTCTCGTTCAAGCCGAGTCCCTCCTTCATCTGGAGGACTCTCATGACCGAGGCGTCGAGCCTCGCTTCACTCAGCCGTCCGGAGCGAACCGCTTCGACGATGCCCTTTACCGCGCCCTCGACCGACGCGGGCATGAGGATCACGTCCGCGCCCGCCTCGAGCGCGCGCACCGCGGCCGCGCCCGAATCGTGGCGCCGCGAGATCGCACTCATGTCCATCGCGTCCGTGAACACGATCCCGCCGAAGCCCATCTCGTCGCGGAGGACATTGGTCAGGACGAGCGGGGAAAGCGTGGCTGGCTCTCGCACGCCGCCGTTCAATGAGGGCACCGAGATGTGGGCCGTCATGATGGCACCCATCCCCGCGTCGATCGCCTCTTGGAATGGCCGGAGCTCGACGGAATCCATTCGGGCACGATCATGGCGGATCACCGGAAGCGCGACGTGCGAGTCGACCTCGGTGTCTCCGTGACCCGGGAAATGCTTTCCGGTGGCGATCGCTCCGTTCTCCTGAACCCCGCGGATGAACGCGATCCCCATCTTTGCCACGCTCGATGGGTCCTCCCCGAAGGAGCGCACGTTGATGATCGGATTGTCCGGGTTGTTGTTGACGTCCAGGACCGGAGCGAACGGAACGTGAATCCCGACGGCTCGCGCCTCGAGCGCGGTCACCCGACCCATCTCGTACGCGAGCTCTTCGCGACCCGTGGCACCGACCGCCATGAGAGACGGGAAATCGGTCGCCCCACCCAGATCGATGTTGCCGGGCATATGAATCGCGCCCCGCATCCGGAATCCCGCGCCGGTCTCGAGATCCGCCGCCACGAGAAGCGGAACGTCCGCGTGTGCCTGCAGATCGTTGAGCTTGGCGGCGACCTCGAAGGGCGTGCCCACCGACATGATTACGCCGCCGACCTTCTGATCCTCGATGAACCGGAAGACACGCTCATGGCTGTCTGAGCCCTCGGGCGCGAAGTCCCCGAGTACCCACGGCATCATGAGTTGCCCGGCTTTTTCCTCGAGCGTCATCTCGTCGAGTCGACGCTGCGCCCATGACCGCATATCCGGCTCAGGCTCCTCCACGACCGGAGCGGGTTCTTCGACCACTTCGGACGTTGCCGGGTCGGTCGACTCGGCGGCGACCAGGCTATCGAAGACGACGTCGAGGGATGGCGCCCCCTCGACGCCTTGCTCCTCAGCTCCTTCGGGGATCGAGCCGTCTGGCACGGGCCCTGGGGGCGCGCCTGAACCACCGA
>Ga0224512_10004263_pt1 | contig 12158 bp, 12 predicted proteins | sample SF_May12_sed_USG_4_FD_169103 | JGI IMG/M metagenome (GOLD analysis project Ga0224512, IMG submission 169103) | Sediment microbial communities from San Francisco Bay, California, United States - SF_May12_sed_USGS_13 | ecosystem: Environmental > Aquatic > Marine > Sediment | place: USA... | reverse complement strand
CCCGGCCCGTACGGCTCCCACGAGCACATCGGAATCTGTCACTGCTGAATGGTGAGCGTCGCCTTCATGCCGAGCATCTCGTGGGGCGTGCAGAAGTACGCGTAGGTTCCCACGGGTGCGCCCGCGAACGAAATTTCGTACGCCTCGTTGGCCTGAATCAGGAGCTTACCGGCCAATGGGCTCATTTGGTCCTTCAGGCCGGCGCTCAACACGTCCTTGGCACCCGCCGGAATCTTGTCCGGGTAGAAGGCCACGTTGTGCGGACCGCCGCTCACGTTGATCCACCGGACGCGGTCCCCCACCTTGACGGTGAGCGTCGCCGGCTGATACACGTACTTGCCGTCGGCCGTAAGCAGCATCTGCACCTGATGCACGGTTCCGGTCACACCTGCCTGGGCGGGCGCGGCCTCCGGTGCCGCGGCCCCTCCCTGCGCCCCGGCATTTGCCTGCGGTTCTCCACCCCCACACGCCATCGCGACGAGCGCGACGGCTGCCAACACCTGACGCATCGCTAGCTCCCTGCGCGCATCGTGCGCGCCCTGCCGGCTTCCGGTATTTCGACCCCGCCCCGCGAGCGCGCGGTTGGCGTCGCGGGGCGGCTTGTGAACGCGGCCACAAGATACCCATGCGTGGGGACCGGTGGTAGGGGACGGGGTTGCGCGTCGAACAAAATCAGTGAGCTTTCAGGCGCCATGCAATCCCCTTCCCTGCTTGGACTTGCAGCACTCACCCTCGGCCTCACCGGGTGCGCCATCCTGGGCTTCGGCCCACCGACCGCGATCGTGGACGGTTGGGTGTACGCCGCCGAAGATCAGGTCCCGCTGCCGAACGCCGAGGTCTGCGCCTTCGGATCCGACACGACCTGCGTGCGGGCGGACGCAGCCGGATACTACCGGATCCGGCTCGTGGCCCAGACCATCGTGCTCCGATTCCGCTTCGGCCAGTTACCGCCCGCCGTGTCGGACACCGTGCGGGTCGAGCCCCCACTCGGGCAGAGCGTGAGCTGTGCGATCTCGAATCGGCTCGTGCTGGCGGACGATCCCCTGCCCTGCCTGCGCGTGATCGGTCGCTGACGCGTGCCGCCAGTTCCTCCATGCCGGTCGCTGGGCCGGCAGTGTCGCGAACTCGCGGTGACGCTCCGCGTCGCGGATCTCGACGACGACACCCCGACCCTGCAGGACGCCGCCGCCACCTGGCTCCTGGGTCACACCGACCGGATCACGTTCGGGACGCCATACGTCGAGCACCGGCAAGTGCTGGTGCGCGCCGTCGTCCACGTGCCGTGCAAGTATCTGCGGGACGGAAGGGCGGACGGACGGAAGGACGGGAAGACGGCTGGGCCGGAGGTTCGCTGCGAGGCGCATGGGTTCCGCGGGCGGTTGCCGCCGCCGGCGCGCCGGGAGCGAGCCACCCTGCGGCAGGACGACGAGCGGTTCACCGTCGTGCACCGGCAGCGCGTCCGGGAGATGGCGCTACCGCTGAAACACGCGGGGCGCCGCGCTCTCCCCGTGATTCATCACGGCTCGAACCCCTGCGCCGCGGCCCCGTGCCGGACGGCGGACAACACCCAGGGGGCAGCTTGCTGCCGCGACCTCACGATCGACGTGGTCGCGCTGGACGGGGCCAGCGACGAACTGGAGGCGCTGCTCCGCGCGCGGAAGTCGCCCTACCTCTGCAAGGTGGCCCGCTCCAATCCCACCACCCTCGAATGCGAGATCATCTCGGCGTGCGGGTATCTGGATACGGACGGCGTGCACTGCGTCCTCCATGGACGCGTGCGGCCCGACGGCCGGCCCGCCAAACCGAGCATCTGCTCCGAATGGCCCGAACCCGACGAAGAGGATTTCACGGGACATCCGGGGTGCGTCTTTCTCTAGACGGCTCGGCGGTCAGGCGGGCAGACGGATAGCGGTCTCCAGGCGGAAGGCCTCAGGGCGTTCCTCCAACATTCCCTGATCCCTGCCATCGACGAACCGCTTGCCGTCTCGCCGTCTGAAACCGTCTCGCCGCTCAGTTCTTGTGCAACTTTTTCCCCCTCCCTCGTCTCCCAGTATGAACCCCGCAGGGAGACACCGATGCGAGCCATGGTTGCCTTTGCCAGCGCGGCCCTATTCGCCGTCGCGGCACCGGTTTACGCGCAGGGCTGGATCGAGCCCGACCGCCCCGTTCTGAATGGGGGCGTCGTCAAGCTCCGGACCGAAGTATCGGTCCGCGTGACGGGCCGGATTGCCCGGGTCGAGGTCGAGGAGTGGTTCCAGAACCGCGGCGGCGGACTGGCCGAGGGCGTGTATCTGTATCCGATGTCCGGCGAAGCCGTGTTCAGCAACTTTTCGCTGTTCCAGGGCGAGGACGAGCTGCGTGGCGAAACGATGGATGCCGAGCGCGCCCGCGCCATTTACGAGGAGATCGTGCGCCGCAAGCGCGATCCGGCACTCATCGAGCTCGTGGGCCACGGGCTCGTGCGCGCGCGCGTGTTCCCCATCGCGGCCGGCGAAACGCGGAAGATCACGTTGCGCTACACCCAGCTGATGAGCCGGGCCGGCGACGCCCTCGCGTTCCGCTATGCTGCCGGTGGCGCACCGCAGATGACTCGGCGGCCGGTCGAGGGGAATCCCGGCCCGACGCCCCAGCGCGAGGCCGCGCCGCTCACATTCCTGCTCACGGCCGACAGTGCCGCCGCCTTTGCCGACCCCTTCTCCCCGACCCATGCCGTGGACGTCACGCGGCGCAGCGGGCGCCTCACGGTGCGTCCGCGGGGCGCGCTCGAGGGTGACTTTGCCCTGTTTCTCCCCCTCACGCGCACCACGGTCGGGTTGACGCTCGCGACCCATCGGCTGGGGAACGAGCACGGCTATTTCATGCTGACCCTCTCGCCCGCGGCCGCGCGGGCCGCCGGAGCCCCCCGCGACCTCACGGTCGTCGTGGACGTGTCGGGCTCCATGTCGGGTCAGAAGATCGAGCAGGCTCGCGCGGCGCTGCACCAGCTGCTTGGCACACTCGGCCAGGCCGACCGGTTCCGGCTGATCAGCTTCAGCTCGGCCGTCCGGCCGCAGCAGGGCGACTGGGCCCGCGCCACGCCCACCGCGCTCCGCGCCGCCCGCGCGTGGGTGGATGCGCTCCGGGCGGACGGCGGGACGAACATCGCCGGCGCGCTCACGGAAGCGTTTCGGCTCCCGTCGCATGACGACCGTCTGCCGATCGTGCTGTTCCTGACGGATGGGCTTCCCTCGGTGGGCGAGCGCAACCCCGAGCGAATCGCGGCGCAGGCGGAACGGGACCGAGGGCGCGCGCGCGTGTTCGCGTTCGGCATCGGCTACGACGTGAACACCTACCTACTGGATCGTCTGTCGGCGGCCGGCCGCGGCGCCACCGCGTACGTCGAGCCGCACGAAGACGTCGAGCGCACCGTGGGCGGACTGGTGGCCAAGATTCAGCATCCCGTGCTCACCGACCTCGCGCTCGACGCGTCGGTTCGCCTGCGCGAGATCTACCCCGAGCGCCTGCCGGACCTGTTCGCGGGTGAGGAGTTGGTGGTGTTCGGGCGCTACGAGACGACGGCGGCCGCGGCGCGCGTGACGCTTGCGGGCCGTCGCGACGGCCGCACCGAGCGCTACCAGCGCACCGTCGGATTCCCGGACCACGCGCCGGGCAACGACTTCATTCCACGGCTCTGGGCCGCCCGCAAGCTCGGCGCGCTGCAGCAGGCGGTCCGCCTCAACGGAAACGATCCGGAGCTGGTGGAGGAAATCAAGCGCACGGCGCTGCGCTACGGGCTGTTGAGCGAGTACACGGCGTACCTGGTGCAGGAGCCGGAGATGGTCGCCGACGCCCGTGGACGGGGGCAGCGCCGCGCGTTCGAGGCGCCGGCCGCGGCACCGGCGCGGGCGAGCGGGGTGGGCGCCGTGATGAGCGCCAAGGCCGATCGCGCGCGCCGCGAGGTGAAGAGCGCGGCTGAGCTCGACGCCGCCGACGAGGTCATGCTGCAGCGCGGGCACATGGGCCAGGCGCAGCATGTCGCGGGCCGGGTCTTCACGGACCGCGACGGCGTGTGGACCGATGTGCGGCACGGCGACTCGCTGCCGGTGGTCACCGTGGAGCCGTTCAGCCCCGCGTACTTCGAGCTGCTGCGCCAGCTGCCGGAGTTGAGTCCCTACGTCCAGCGGTTCGAGCGCGTGCTCGTGGCAGGCCATGCGGTCAGCGTGCGGATCGCGCCCGGCGGAACGGCGGATCCGCAGGACCTCAGACGTGTGGTTGGGCGGTTCCGCACACCGTAGATTGCACTCGTGCCCACGGACTGGTCCGCGATCTACCGTACCACGTTTCCGGACCTGGTTCGCTTCCTGTACCGCAAGGTATGGGAAGCGGACCGGGCCCAGGACCTCGCGCAGGAGGTGTTCGTGCGAGCCCTCGATCACGATCCGGAGCACCCGCGGGCCTGGCTATTCACGGTGGCGGCGAACCTCGCGCGCGACGAGGCGCGGAGCGCGATTCGGCAGCGGCGGCACCTCGCGCTGATCAAGACCGAGCGGCCCGCGCCGCTGGTTCCGCCACCGGACGAGGAGTTGGAACAACGCGAGCAGCACGAGGCGGTGCGCGCGGCTCTGGGCGACCTCGGCGAACGGGACCGGGAAGTGCTCCTGCTCTGGGACGCGGGCTTCGACTACGACGAGATCGCCCACCAGACGGGACTCGCGCGTGGGGCCATCGGGACGACGCTGTCCCGCGCACGCAAGCGCCTGGTGGAGGCGTACCGCAGCAGGGAGGGAACCGATGCCGCACTTGGATGACGGCCACATCGCCGAGCTGATTGACTCGGCGGGCGCGGCGGGCGGAACGGACCGGGCGGTCGCAGCCCACCTGCGCGAGTGTGCGGCGTGTCGCGAACGCGTGGAGGAGGCACGGGCGCTCGCGGCGGAGGCCCGCCGCATTCTCGCCCGCGCGGTCCCCTCCGGACGGGCCGCGTCCGTCGTCCCTCCCTTCGACGAGGTGCTGGTGCGGGCTGGTCACGCTGCCCCTCGACGCCGGCGCGGGGTGCCCTGGCGCGGGCTCGCGTGGGCGGCGACGGTCGTCATGGCTGTCGGAGTCGGGTGGTACGCACGCGGCGAGCTGCTCGGGCCGACGGGCTCGCTGCGGGAGGCCGGTGACGCCGTCGCCCCGATGGCCCGCCTCGAGCGGACCGGGGACGATCGCGCGCCATCCTCGCTCGATACGCTCCCGGCGGCAGCGGCGGGGCGGTCGTCGGTCGCGGCCACACCGGCGCCGGCCCGGGCCCTCGCCTCCGAGCCGACCGCGCGGGTGGACCGCGACGAGGCGGCGGCCCCGGGCGGGACCCGCGGCGCCGTCGTGCCGGCCGAGAGCGCGCTCGTCCCCCCCCGGCAGGAACGGCAGCCGGCCGCCGCCGAAGCCCCGCGCCCGGCACCAGCACCCCAGCGCGAAGAACGGGCTCGGCTGCAGACCGAGAACGAGGTGGCGGATCGTCGCGTGGTCGGTCTGGTCGCACCGCAGGCGGCCAAGGCCGGCGCGGCCGATCAGGTGGCGGTCGCGTTCCGGTGGCAGCCCGTCACGACGACCGAGGCCACGCGATTGCTCGGTCGGGAGCCCCTGGTCGTGCGCGCGTACCCGGTCCTCGACGTGAGCGTCCTGGGCGACGCGGATTCCGTCGTGCGCGTGCGTCAGGCGTCGGGCGACTCAACGGTGCTCGAGCTCCTCCAGTGGCGCGACGTCGCGCCGACGACTCGCGCGCGGGAGGCGGGGCCGGAAGCAGATCGAGGCCGGGACGCCCGCGCGCTCCCACCCTTCATCGGGAACGAGGCCAGGGCTACGGTCGGCGGCTTGCGCGTGGTCGCGCGCGCCGCGCTCGACGTGGATTCCTTGCGGGTGTTGCTCGCGGGGCTGCGGTAGGCGAAGCAGGCCACCTATCCCGCGCGGCGGATCCGAATCAGCTCCGCAACGACCGCGATCCCGATCTCGCCCGGCGTGTCGGCGCCGATCGCCTCGCCAATGGGCACCGTCACCCGCTCGAGCGCCTCGCGGGGCACGCCGGCCTGGGCGAGCGCCTTCCAGATCACTTCCCGTTTGCGCCGACTGCCCAGCATGCCGACGTAGCGCGCCGCCGTGGCCGCCGTGCGTTCCACGACCAGGGCATCCATCGCGTGACCCCGCGTGCACGCGATCACGTAGTCGTCCTCGTCGAGCACCAGCCCGTCGAGGACGGCGCGCAGATCGTCCACCACCACCTCGTCGGCGGTCGGCAGCCGCTCGACGTTGGCGAACTCCGCGCGGTCGTCCACCACCATCACGTGGAAGTCCGTCCCGGCCGCGGCGCGGGCGATCTCACAGCCCACGTGGCCGGCCCCGAAGACGAGCAGCCGGGGGCGCCGTAGCACGGGCTCCACCAGCAGACCGGCGTCCGCATCCATGGTCACGGCGGTCACCGCGGGCACCGCGGGCACGGCGGGCCAGTCCCCGACTCCGTGCGTCTCCCGCTCGATCCGGATCGCTTTGCGCGCGCCGCCGCTCCAGTCCACCGCCGTGAAGACGGCACCGCGCCGGCGGGCGGCGATCGCCTCGGCCACAGCCAGGTACAGGGCCGCGGCATGCGACCCGTTCACGACGGGCTCCACGAACAACTCGACGGTGCCCCCGCACGACAGCCCGAGATCGCCGGCCACGTCCGCGTTGAGCGTGTGCCGCACGAGGGCCGGCGCGCCGGTGCGCATGGCGTCCAACGCCTGTCCGATGACGTCCGCTTCGAGGCATCCGCCGCCAATCGTGCCGGCGCGGCGTCCCGCGGCCGTCACCATCATCTTCGCATCCGACGCCATGGGCAGCGACCCACGGCGCCGCGCGACCGTAGCGAGCGCCCCCCGATCGCCGGTCGCCGCCAGCTCGGCGGCCGCTCGCCAGATGACTTCCCGCTCCTTCACGCCGACGGCAGCTCCTCGAGCCGGGCGACGGCTCGCCGCAGATGGGGAATGACGATCGATCCGCCGACGACGAGCGCGACGGAGAACGCGTCGAACAACTCGTCATCCGTCACCCCTTCTTCCCGGCACCGCACCGTGTGATACGTGATGCAGTCGTCACAGCGAAGCACCAGGGACGCCACCAGCCCGAGCAACTCCTTGGTCTTCACGTCGAGCGCGCCGGCCTCGTACGCGCGCGTGTCGAGCGCGAAGAACCGCTTGATGTGGAGGTTCCCCGCATTGAGAATCGCCTCGTTCATCTTCTCCCGAAAATGCCGGAATTCGGCGAGCGAGGGCGGGGTGTCGGACATGACGGCTCCGGACTGGGGATACTCTAATCTATCACGGGATGACGGGAGGACGGGAGGACGGGATGACGGGAGGACGGGATGACGGGTTGACGGGATGGCGAAGGGAGGGAACGACGCAGCTGACCGGCGATCCCGACCCGCTGTCCGTCCTGCCGTCCTTTCGTCCCAGCTCAGTGATGCCCCAACGCCAGTGCTCGCTCGGCGAGGCGTGGGCTCACCATGGGGAAGGCCCGCGCGAACAGCCCGTACGCCAGGAGGAACAGGCCCAGAAAGCCGAGGCTGATGCCGATTTCCGGCAGGCCCACGGCGGGCCTACCGCCGAACGACGGCTCGACCTGGAGGAACCGCTCGAGCCACATGCCGAGCGTGCTGATGACCGCGAACAACGCGAACGTGAACGGCGTGATCTTCGCCCGTACCCAGATGAGTCCCCAGAAGGGGACGACGAACACCATCATCAGCACCAGCACCGCCACCGGCCGCCACTCACCCCACATGCGGAAGAAGAGAAACGCGGTTTCTTCCGGCAGGTTGCCGTACCAGATCACCAAGACGTGGCTATAGGTGAGGTAGGCCCAGAACACGGTGAGCGCGAAGATCAGCTTGCCCAGGTCGTGGAACTGCTGCCGTCCGATGAGGTCCGTGAGGCGCAGACGGCGGCGCCAGTAGACCATCATCAGGCCGAGCATCGTGAGGCCGGTGAGGAACGACCCCATGAAGTAGTAGGCGCCGAACAAGTTGCTGTACCAGTACGGAGCCAGCGACATGATCAGGTCGAAGGCGAGCAATGAGAAGACGTACGCGTAGAGCAGGCAGAGAATCGGCGCCAGGCGATTGATGCGTCGCTCGAGCGCGGCGACGTGGGCCGGGCTCCCATCGTAGTCTCCCGCGATGCGCGCGTAGAGCCGCTGCCGCCATCCGGTCGCCTGATCGCGCAGGGCGGCGACGTCCGGCTTGAGCTCCTGCCATACGAACGCGATCGCCACGCCGCAGACGACGAGCAGGCTCACGAGGTCGCGCCAGAACACCCAGGAGACCGTAAGCCACTTCCCGCGGGACGGCGTGGGGTGCTCGATCCACGGAAACACGTGCTCGCGCCCGAGGAACAGCACCAGAAACAGCACGAGCGCGACGGGCAGAAACGCCACCCCTGCTTCCGCGAACCGAATGATGGACCCCGCCCAAACACCCTTCGTGATCTTCTGGGCCGCGGCGAAAATCACGGCGCCGGCCGCGAGACCGGTGAAGAAGACGAAATTGACCAGGAACATGCGCCATGCGCGCGCCGGGTCGTCGCCCATGGCGAGCAGCACGAAGAGGCCAAGGCCGAACACGGCCAGCGCGGCCCCCAGGACCATGAGTCCGCCGACGGGCGCCGTGGCGGCGCGCCGATAGGCCTCCTGATGCGAGGTCGCCAGGCTCATCGGCCGACCCCCTGGAGCAGGCGCGTGTAGTTCACCACATGCCACCGGTCGTCGCCGCGAATCCGATCGCCGTACGCCGGCATCACGCCCCGGCCGTGCCGGACGAGGGCGTGCAGGTACCCGTCGGTGTACCGCTTGGCCTGATCCGTCAAAATGCTCGGTGCCACCAGCAGCTTGGTATTCACGGGCCCGTCGCCCGCCCCTTTCTCGCCGTGGCACGGGAGGCAGTAGATGTCGTACTCGCGTTTCCCCCGTTCGAGGGAGCTGGCGGTGCGCGCCATCGGATTCCGGTCGGCGTCGATGGCGGGCAGGTTGGCCGGCGTGATGGGGAGCGGCCGCTCGCCCCCAGTCACCGGGATGGTCCCCTCCACCGGGGGCCGAGGGACGGGCCATTTGTACGGCTGGATCGCGAGGCCACGGTGCATCGTCGAGAACCATGGTACGAGCGCGATCGCGTCGTCGGGACCGGGGACCCGGCGCAGGCCGTCGGGCCAGTGCTCCACCGAGCACCCCACCGCAGCCCCGACCAGGAGCAGCACCACCAGGCTACGCTTCAACCCGCACCTCCTCCGCCCCGGACGTCTGGAGCAGCTGCTGCACCGCGTTGCGTCGCTCGGCCGGACACGGGACGAAGATGCCCACGTGATCGTCCGTGAACCGCGGGTCGTACGCCGCGGCCCGCCGGTTCCGAATGATGTGGACGATCAGGCCCGTGATCGTGGCGAGCGCACCGACGAGGATGGTGAGCTCGAAGCCGATTACGATGTAGGGGATCACCGACGGGATGGGCTTGCCGCCCACCACGATGGGATAGTCCACCGACATCCACAGGGCCATCAGGAAGCCGAGCGACAGGCCGGCAAGCCCGCCCAGCAGCGTCCACCCCCGAACGGGGCTGATGCGATGCCCGATCGCCGCCGCGATCTCGTGGTTGGGGACCGGTGAGTAGACCGTGAAATCCCGGTACCCCATCTCCTTCAGCTCCCGTACCGCCTGTACCGCGTCGTCGACATGCCGGAACGCGGCCAGCACTCCCCCCGCGGGCGCGCTCATGCCCGTGCCCCCTTTCGCCGCGGCATCGGGATGATCTCCTTCACCTCGGTGATCGAGACCGTCGGGAAGTTCTTCGCGAACAGCAGGAACCACATGAAGAACCACGCGAAGCTGCCGGCCAGGATCGTCCAGTCCACCCAACTCGGCGTATAGTGCCCCATCGCGTACGGCTCGTACTCGAACGACAGCGAGACGACGATGATCACAAAGCGCTCGAACCACATGCCCAGATTCACGAACAGCGACAGCACGAACAGCGCGGGGATGCTGCGCCGCACCTTGGGGAACCACAGGAACAGCGGCAGGACGCCGTTGCAGAGCAGCATCGTCCACGTGGCCCACCAGTACTCGCCGAACGCCCGGTTCCAGAACGACGCCCGTTCGAACGGATTGCCGCTGTACCAAGCGACAAAGTACTCCATGAGGTACGCGTAGCCGACGATCGACCCCGTGAGCAGCAGGAGCTTCGCGAGGTTCTCGAAGTGGATCACATTGATGTAGCGCTCGAGCTGAAACACCTTGCGGAGCGGGACAATGAGCGTAATCACCATCGCGACGCCAGAGTAGATCGCGCCGGCGACGAAGTACGGGGCGAAGATCGTGGCGTGCCAGCCCGGGACGATGGACATCGCGAAGTCCCACGACACCACGCTGTGCACCGACAGCACGAGCGGGGTCGCGAGGGCCGCGAGATACAGGTACGCCTTGGTGTAGTGCCGCCACTGCTGGTCGGTGCCGCGCCAGCCGAGCGCCGTGATCCGGTAGAGCTTCTTGCGCCAACCGATCGCCTTGTCACGGATGGCGGCGACGTCGGGCACGAGGCCCACGATGAGGAAGAGCGTGCTGACGGTGAAGTACGTGGACACGGCAAACACGTCCCACACCAGCGGCGACTTGAAGTTCACCCAGAGCCCGCGTTGGTTGGGATACGGGATCAGCCAGTACGCGTACCAGAGGCGGCCCACGTGGATGAGCGGGAACAGACCGGCCGTCATCACCGCGAAGACCGTCATTGCCTCGGCGGTCCGGTACACCGACGTGCGCCACGCCGAGCGGAAGAGGTACAGGATGGCCGAGATCAGCGTGCCCGAGTGGGCGATGCCGACCCAGAACACGAAGGTCGTGATGTAGACGCCCCACATGACCGGCGGGACGTAGCCGGCCACCCCGAGCCCGTAGCGGATCTGCCACAGCAGCGCGAACGCGCCCGCCGCGAGCACGGTGAGCACGAACGCGAGCAGGACATAATAGCCACGCTTGGGAGTCCCGAGGGTCGCCGCAATGTCGCGGGTGACCTCGTGATACGTGGGGTGCGCGTGGTGCGCCGGTGCGGGATCCGGATGCACGGTCGTCGCCATCGCCGGCTACGCCTCCTCCGCGAGGTTCCGCACCTTCATGAGGTACGTCACCGCCGACTTCGTGTTGAGCCCGTCGAGCACGTGATACGCGCGCGGGTCCGCCGCGAGAGCCGCGACGCGGGACGCCGGGTCCGTCAGATTGCCGAAGGTGATCGCGCCGGCCGGGCAGGTCTGCTGACAGGCGGTGACCACGTCGCCGTCCCGGAGTGGCGTGCCCCTGAGCCTGGCTGCGTTCTGCGCGCCCCGGATGCGCTGGACGCAGAACGTGCACTTCTCCATGACGCCCTTCGACCGGACGGTCACGTCGGGGTTGAGCAGCCAGTGCAGCGGGTCCGGCCAGGCGAAGTACGGGTCGACCGGCTCCGACATGTCGTACCAGTTGAAGTACCGCACCTTGTAGGGGCAGTTGTTGCTGCAGTACCGTGTCCCCACGCAGCGGTTGTACACCTGGCCGTTCAGGCCGTCGGGCGTGTGGTACGCGGCGAACACCGGGCAGACGGGCTCGCAGGGAGCATTGCCGCAGTGCTGGCACATCATCGGAACGAACCGCACTTCGAGCGGTTCCCCGTCCTCGCCACCCTCGAAGTACCGCTCGATCCGGATCCACTGCATCTCGCGTCCTCGGCGCACCTGATCGGGGCCGACGAACGGCACGTTGTTTTCAGCCGAGCAGGCGGCGACGCAGGCGTTGCAGCCGGTGCACGACGCGAGGTCCACGGCCATGGCCCACCGCGTGGTCTCGAACGCGTACGGCCCGTACCGGGTCGCTTCCCGCTGCTCCGCGGCAACGTCTTCGAGTACGTGTTCTTCGCGCTCGGGGATCGGCGCGGCGTGCTCGGCATGACCGGCATGCTCGAGCTCGCCGTGCGCGATCCCGGCAACGGTCACCGCCTGCGCGATGCCACGGCCGAGCTGCCGGTTGCGGCCCTCGGTCTTCGCGAGCCGCTCGTGCCGCCCCGAGAGGCGGAGCGTAACGGCCGCGTAATGCCCCACTCCACCGAACGGCGTGGGCTCCGGCGCGAGCAACCGGAACACATTGACGCCGCG
>Ga0224512_10004262_pt1 | contig 12160 bp, 11 predicted proteins | sample SF_May12_sed_USG_4_FD_169103 | JGI IMG/M metagenome (GOLD analysis project Ga0224512, IMG submission 169103) | Sediment microbial communities from San Francisco Bay, California, United States - SF_May12_sed_USGS_13 | ecosystem: Environmental > Aquatic > Marine > Sediment | place: USA... | reverse complement strand
GGGAACTGGCGCTCCGGATACCCTTCTATGGCGCAGCAGCGGTCTTTGTGGTCCTCTTCCTTCTCGCCCTTCCCCGGCTGAACAGCCGACAGATTGAGGCTGCCCGCCGGGCGGTAGAAACATCGGGGGGCTCAGGATGAGCGAGTCTCGTCGCTGGCCGGTTGAGCCGCCGGGCGGGCGGACCGGCGCGGCGCGGCGTGTTTTCCTCTGACCCGCTCTCCCATCGCCCAGACCGCCAGCAGCGCAAGTGCAATCGCGGTCAGCGCCGCAGCACCCCACCCCCAACGCCGGGTGGTTGCGGAGAGCGGTTCTTCGTCATCGTCTGATCGGGCCGCAGGCACGGCTCCCATCCCGATCAAGACAGGATCGAGACCAAGCTCGAGCAATGTGGACGGATCCGACACATCACCGGCTCCGTCGGGATACAGAGCTTCGAATACGACGACGTAATTCATCAGATCGAGTTCTGCGACACCCGCCCATACACCCTGGCCCCGGTTTCCGAGGCTGATCGTCAGTTGCGTTTGCCCCGGGTCGACGGCATGCACGACCACCGCGGCCGGGGCTCCGGCGACCACCACGGCAAACTCGATCTGCAAGCGATCGCCGCGCAGCGTTCCCTCCACGGTTGCCCCGCCGAATGGACCCCCCAGCACGGGGATCATCAGGATGGTTGCCAACAGCTTGACCACAGGCCGACTGTACCGCGGGCGGCCGACGATGCGGGACCTATTGAACAAGCGGCCGGACCGGCTACGCTCTTGGCCTCACCGACGGAGGCTCCCATGACGCCGCCCAAGACCATGTTCGAGAAGGTGTGGGACAACCATGTGGTGCATCAGGCGCCGGGTGCACCCGATCTTCTCTACGTCGACCTGCATCTCGTCCACGAAGTGACTTCCCCGCAGGCGTTCGCCGGATTGCGATTGGCCGGTCGCCGCGTGCGTAGGCCGGACCTCACCCTCGCCACCATCGATCACGGCGTCCCGACCACCGACCGCCACCTGGGGATATCGGATCCTCTGTCTCGAACCCAGATCGACGCACTGATCCGCAACTGTGAGGAATTTGGGGTGACGCTCTACGGCATCGACGACCCCCGCCAGGGAATTGTGCACGTCATCGGACCGGAGCAGGGTATTACCCAGCCAGGAATGACCATCGTCTGCGGCGACAGCCACACGGCAACACATGGTGCTTTCGGGGCATTGGCGTTCGGCATTGGCACTTCCGAAGTCGAGCACGTGCTCGCCGCCCAGACTCTCCCACAGACCAAACCGCGCAGCATGGCGGTCAACGTCGACGGGACCTTGCCCCCCGGGGTCACGGCCAAAGATGTCATTCTCGGGATCATCGCCCGGATCGGCGTGGCCGGAGGGGCCGGGAATGTGATCGAGTACCGGGGTGATGTCATCCGGTCACTTTCCATGGCCGGCCGCATGACGATTTGCAACATGTCTATCGAGGGAGGCGCCCGAGCCGGGATGATCGCTCCCGACGAAACCACCTTCACGTACCTCGAAGGCCGCCCCCATGCACCGACCGGGACCGATTGGGAAATGGCGCTGGAAGCATGGAGAGGTTTGCCCACCGACCCGGACGCTCTGTTCGACAGTGAGGTTCACATCGAAGCTGATGACCTGTCGCCCTACGTTTCGTGGGGCACCAACCCTGCCCAGACAGTTCCCGTCACTGCAGCAGTCCCTTCCCCCGACTCGTTCGAAGATCCGCACGACCGGGATTCGACCAACCGTGCGCTGCAGTACATGGGACTCGAACCGGGGACCCCGATCACCGACATCGCTCTTGACCGGGTGTTCATCGGGTCTTGCACCAACGCCAGGATCGAGGATCTGCGGGAAGCAGCGCGGGTCGTGGCCGGCAAGAGAGTCCATGCCTCCATAGGAGCGATGGTCGTGCCCGGTTCCGGGCTCGTGAAACTGCAGGCCGAAGAGGAAGGTCTCGATAGGGTATTTCGGGAAGCCGGGTTCGAGTGGCGCCAGGCTGGCTGTTCAATGTGCCTGGGCATGAACCCTGACATCCTTTCTCCCGGCGAACGATGCGCGTCCACCTCGAACCGCAATTTCGAAGGTCGGCAGGGCAAAGACGGGCGCACCCATCTCGTCAGCCCGGCCATGGCAGCGGCCGCCGCGATTGCCGGTCATTTCGTCGACATCCGCACATGGGAATAATGCTGGTTACCAGGTGTCGGCCCCGCATACCGGAGTCCTACGGCATCGCCCGGGACGACGACGGCATGCTCGACTGGGCGGAAGTGACCAGCACGCTCGCGTCCTCCCCGGTGTTCTGGGTGTCGACCGTCACCCCGATCGGAGGTCCACACTTGATTCCCATTTGGGGCGCGTGGGTGCGTGAAGCTGCCTACATCGAAGGCGGCGATGACACGCGCTGGGCCCGCAACCTCGCCGAGGGCGACGGTCGGGTACATCTCGGTATCGACCATGACGGCACGCAGGTGATGGTGCGCGGCACGGCTGCCCTGGTAGACGTGCCCGTCGATCTGCAACGGGTCGTCGCAGACGCCTACGAGAGAAAATACCCGTACCGTCCGGCCGGGACCCGTTTCACTCGCATATCCCCGTCCCGCGTGCTGGCCTGGCGCACCGATACCGTGGAAGCGTTCGGTGCAACCCCAACTCAGTTCAACTTTGGAGGATCCGATGAAAGCCGTTGACATCATTATGGCGACTATGGCTCCACTGCCGCGAGCCGACGTTGACACGGACCAGATCATGCCCAAGCAGTTCCTCAAACGCGTGGAGCGCACGGGATACGGCGAGTTCCTTTTCTATGACTGGAGGCGGGACCCCAACGGGGAACTCGATCCCAACTTCGTGCTCAACAGACCGGAATACCGGGGTGCCGGCATCCTGGTCACCGGCCGCAATTTCGGTGGCGGGTCCTCCCGCGAACATGCCCCCTGGGGCTTGCAGGACTGGGGATTCCGCGCCATCGTGGCCCCGTCGTTCGCGGACATCTTCAAAACAAACTGCACCAAGATCGGTTTGCTCCCGGTGGAACTCTCTCCCAAAGAAGTCATCTGGCTGACGGAACTCGCCCAGGAACGCCCCGACGCACAAGCCAATATCGATCTGACGGAACAAACGGTGACCGCCGAGGGTTTCTCGGCAACCTTCGAGATAGATCCGTACGTCAAGCACCGCCTCCTGCACGGTCTCGACGACATAGAAATCACCCTGCAACGCGATACAGAGATCAGCGAGTTCGAGCAGCAGCGTCCGGGTTATCTCCCGATTCTGGGTTGAGCATCCTGGGGCGATTGGTCAACTCCCCGGAGCTGATCGACCCGACGCCATGCCGGAGTCACCCTTTGCTGCTGGGCGGGTGCTCCATCTTCATATAGACCCCGCCCCGCTCTAGTTCACCGAGCATCTGCTCGATTCGCTTCTGGCGGGTCTCGAGTCTCTTGGCCCGGCCGATCCAGGCGAGATAGTCGTTGCGCTGATAGAACGGTCGCTCCTCATAAGCTGCGGCCAGATCTCGCTCCTCAAGTTCCAGCCGAACGTCATCCGGCATCGGTTGCACCGGACGGGTTGTCATGTTCGGCTCCGTCGCCTCGAACTCGCCCGTGCTGCTCGGCACACACTGCGGCTCATGTCTGCGGGATCATCAAACCGAGTAATGAGGACCACCCGCCCCTCGGGCTGCCAGGACTTCCAGGAGGACATCGGGCATATCACTCATGAGGCCGTCAACACCAAGATCGAGCAACCGGTGCATCTCAGGAGCCTCATTGATCGTCCACACGTGGACCTGTTTGCCGGCACGGTGGGCCGCAGCGACGAACCGGCGGTCAACGACCGTGAGATTGCTGTGCTTAACCGGTACCTGCAGTGCGTCTGCCTTGATGGGAAACCCGATCCCAATCCGGCTGAACAGCCAGAAAAGCAAAGTCTCGTGCCTGGGGCTCGACGTCGAGACGCGGCCGCCGGAGAGGCTCCGCAATTCTCTCAGCCATGTGTCCTCATAGCCTCCGACCATCACCCGATCCCACAGTTTGTGCTTCTCGATGAACCCCACCAGCGGCATTTCCAACCCGGGTTGCTTCAACTCCAACGTGAAAGATGCTTCCGGGAACGCCGTCACGACTTCTTCGAGGGTCGGGATGGTGATGCCCTGACCCCGATACGGCCACCCACGATCGGAGCCGAAACGAAAAGCGGCGTCGAAACCCTTCAGCTCGGCTACCGCGTAGTCGTTGATCGGTCCGGAGCCATTGGTCGTCCGGTCGAGGGTGTCGTCGTGGAACACCATGAGAACTCCGTCGGCCGACAGGTGCAGGTCGGTCTCGAAGTACCGGTAACCCAGTTCCGCCGACTTCCGAAAAGCCAGGAGCGTGTTCTCCGGCCACCGCAACCGGCCGCCCCGGTGCGCAAAGGCGATCGGATACTCGGCTGCAAACGGGTTGACTCGCATCATCGACGTCGAGTCTATTGATCAGTGCGTTCTCGCAGCGGCGGCCGGCCGCAGTACTACTCTCAGCGCACTCCTCGGAAGGTCCCTCCTGTCCAGCTTGTTGGCCGTCTTATCTGCCGCTTCGTTCGGAGCCGGTGATTTCCTCGGCGGGCTCGCCTCACGACGCTCGAGTCCGCTCCGGGTGGTAGCGGTCTCCCAGCTCTACGGCCTGGCTCTGATCCTTCTCTTCGTACCGGCCTTCCCACCCGTTTCGTACACCGTCGCCGATTTCGGGTGGGGGGCAGCCGCCGGAATGAGTGGGGGGGCAGGTCTGGTCGCCCTCTATCGCGGTTTGGCCCACGGCCGGATGGGTGTGGTTGCCCCGATGGCGGCCGGGGTGGGAGCCGTCGTGCCCGCCCTCTTCGGGTTGCTCACCGGCGATCGGCCCTCCGCGATGGCCTCATGTGGAGTCCTCATCGCCCTGGCGGCCATCTTCATCGTCGGCCGGGCGCCTCGTGCTTCAGAAGGAGACCCAGCCACCAGGTGGATGGACTCGAAAGGGATCCCGGAAGCACTCGCCGCCGGTGTCGGCTTCGGAGCATTTTTCATTTTCTTGTCGAACCCGGCTTCCGACAGCGGAGTGTGGCCGCTCGTCGGAGCCCGCCTTGCGTCACTGGCCCTCCTGTGGTTTCTCCTGGCTGTCCTTCCAGGAACCGTCTCGATCCGGGCAGAAACCAACCCGTTGATCGTAGGAGCCGGCCTCCTCGACATCGCCGCCAATGCGCTGTTTCTGTACGCGACCCGCGGCGGTCTGTTGACCATCGTGGCGGTTCTCTCATCGCTATATCCGGCCGCCACGGTGTTGCTGGCCCGGGTGCTGCTGCGCGAACGCCTCAGCCGTTCCCAGGTCGGCGGCGTGGCGCTCGCACTAGTCGGGATCGCGCTGATGGCAGCCGGATAGTCGCTTCCACCCGCACAATGTATCGCCCGGGGAGGCGCAGGTTGGGCCATCGGCCCGCGACCTCAATCTCCTGTCGCCCCTCAAACCTGCGCCACCGGCACCATTGACAGCTTGGGATCGCAAGCCGGAATGTGGACTTCCTCGAGGCCGAGTTCCTTGCGCACGATGTTCGTGCCGCGCACCAGCGAGACCATCTTGTAGTAGGCGTGGATCCGGCTCATGGCCTGACGACCGAAGCCGCAGTCTGACGCCAAGATCAAACGCTCAGGCTCGATGTGTAGCAGGCAGGTGCGGATCATTTCGGCGACCTCTTCGGGGCGCTCCACCTGCAACGAGCGGTGGTTGAGAATGCCGACCGCGATTTTCTTGTCTTTTGAGATCATGCGCCCGTACAGCGGCACCTCAGCGCACTTGTTCGACGCTCCCTCCATGCAGAGAACGTCGATGTCGAGCTGGTCGTAGTAGGGGAGAGCGCGCTCGTAGGTGGCGGTGGCGTGCAGCACACGCTGCCCGGCCGGGCTGCCCCAGCAGGTGTGCGCCCACACCTCGGTGCGGTCGCGCAAGCCCTTCACTTCGCGATTGAATGCATCGACCCAGGTCTCCGGCTTGAACGGTGCGTTTGGGTCGTGGATCGTCTGGTGGACCTCCGGCTCTTCGATCTGAATGAGCGGTGCACCCGCGTCCACCACGGCGTGATACTCCTTGTTCATGGCATCCGACAGCGCAAAGAGAAGCTCCGCCCGGTCCCCATAATGTTCGTTCTTGACCATCATCGTCAGGATCTGCGCCGAGGCCGAGCCGATCTTGCAGGGCTTGTCGGTCATGCCGGCCATCGCCTTGTAGGCACGATCAAGCTCGAGTCTGGTGGCACCGATCGGGCCGGTGACGTGCGGTGTGAGACGCGTCTCGATCACCTCCCACATGATGTCGCCGGGTCCGCGATCCGCAGATAGAAAGCCTGCGGGTTGCACCTCCAGCTGCCCCGGTCCGATGCCGTCGATGCGCTCCAGCGGATAAGCGACCCAGGACCGGCCCGCCCAATCGTCGTCGAGGCGGCAATCGCCGTCGACCAGGATGTCGATGCCGGCCTTGTGCTGCATCGCGATATTGGCGGCCAGACAATCGAAATGTTGCTCGCGGTAGGCGCGCTGGGAAAACCCGACCGACAACGGTTGCCCGCGCAGATTCTCTGTGTACCAGGTAGGTCGCGGCAGGGCGCCGGTGGTGGTGGTCTGCAAGGCTTTGTCCTTGGTAGCGACGAACATAGGCCCTGTCCTCCTGCCCTGTGGGTATGGTCAACAGCCTCCAGTGAGTGTTGAGGAGCCTATCACTCGTGGCCGAACGGAAGCCGGCGCCGACGCCTGTTCAGACGCTGGGGATGATTGCCGCGGGGAGGTTCCGTACACCACGCGGGGTCACACCAACGCGTTACCGTGGACGGGTATGCCCGAACCACCCGTCATCGAACAGATCGAGCAACTCGACGCAATGCTCGGCGAAGGTCAAGTCAAAGCGGCAGCCGATCTTCTGGCCCATCTGCGCCATCGGTGGCGCCGCGACGGCGACTCTTTCCCACCGGACGTCGTTCGAGAGTTGGTCGAACATGCCACGGCCGTCACCGGTGCTCAGCTCGGCGAGGTCAACGAACTGTTGAAAAACACCTTTGGCTACTCGTCCTTTCGCCCCGGCCAGCGGGAGATCATCGAAGCTGCCATTTCGGGCCGGGATTGCATTGGCATCATGCCGACCGGCGCCGGGAAGTCGCTGACCTATCAACTGGCGGCCCGGGTGCTGGGTGGGACTTCCCTGGTGATCTCCCCGTTGATCGCCTTGATGAAGGATCAGGTCGACGCTCTCCATGAGATGGGTATGCGGGCTACGTTTCTCAACTCGAGCCTGAGCACGGCCGAGCGGAGCGACCGAACCATGCGTATGCGCAACGGCGAGTACGAGCTGGTCTACGCCGCCCCGGAAGGGCTCGAGGCCTCGGTCGGGGCGGCTTTGGCCGACATGGACCTGAGCCTCATTGCGGTCGACGAGGCCCATTGCATATCTCAATGGGGTCACGACTTCCGACCCGCCTACCGCAAGCTGGCCGGGCTGAAGGCCAGGTTCGGGGTACCGGTCCTGGCGTTGACGGCGACCGCCACCTCCGCGGTAACCCGTGACATCGAGGACCAACTGGGTCTCTCCGACCCCGTCCAGTTCCGGGGATCGTTCTTCCGGCCCAACCTCAAGATCTCCGCCTTCAAGAAGGGCGACCATGACGATCGCCGGATCAAGGTACGCGAATCGATCGGGAAGCTCTGCCTGGCGCGCCGGGGCGAGAGCGGGATTGTCTACACGCTGTCGCGGGCGTCTGCGGAGTCAACGGCCGAGTACCTGAACGGACTGGGAATCAAGGCCCTCCCCTACCACGCCGGACTCAGTTCGGAGGACCGCACCGTTACTCAAGAAGCGTTCATTCGAGATGACATCGAAGTGGTGTGTGCGACGGTGGCGTTCGGCATGGGGATCGACAAGTCGAACGTCCGATATGTCATCCACCGCGACATGCCCAAGTCAATAGAGGGGTATTACCAGGAAATCGGCCGGGCCGGGCGGGACGGGGTCTCGAGTGACTGCATACTGTTCTACTCGTGGGCGGATGTCTTGAATCTGGAGCGGATGATGGGCGGCGGGGAGATTGGCGACTCGCACCGCCGCCAGATCCGCCGCATGTTCAACTGGTCGGAAGGCAGCGGCTGCCGCCATCAAACCGTCGCCCGCTACTTCGGCGAGGAGATGGATCGTTGCGAAACGTCGTGTGACTCCTGTACCGGCGTCGACCTGCTCGAGGGACTCACCGACGGGTTGCGCACGAGGAAGGTCGCCACCACCGTTCAAGAAGAAGCGCGGACCTCGCCGCTTTTTGAGAACCTCAAAGTGCTCCGCCGAAGACTGGCCGATGCCAAAGGCGTGCCGGCATACGTGGTGTTCAGCGACGCCACGCTGCTCGCCATGGCAGCCACCCGTCCCCAGAACGAGGCAGAGTTATTGGATGTGAGTGGGGTCGGACCGAAGAAACTGGATTCCTACGGTGCGACATTTCTCGAGGTCATCCGCGCGGCCCAATAGAGGGACGGTCCGGGACTGGAACGAGAAGCACCCGACGCGCCTGAACCGCGACATTCACGCCTCCCCGGAACCGTCTCCTACGACGATCATTCCATCTTTGACAACCTTCCAGACCAGGTTCGATCCCGGGCGGTAGGGAATGTGGACGTGGCACGGGGCATCGAGGATCACCAAATCGGCCACCGTCCCCGTTTTGACCCAGCCCTTGTCGGGCTCCTCGAGGGCGAGGGCTCCGCCCCGGGTAGCAGCCCAAACGGCTTCGGCCGGGGTCAGCCCCATTTCCAGCGCGGCGACGGCGACCACGAACTGCATGCTTTCGACGAACGAGGTGCCGGGATTGCAGTCGGTCGCCAGCGCCACGGTGGCCCCGGCGTCCCAAAGGAGCCGGGCCGGAGGCTGCGGGGTGCGCATCGAAAACGAAGCCGCCGGCAACAACGTGGCCACGGTGCCGGCGGCGGCCAGCGCGGCTGCACCTTCAGCATCGATATGGTCGAGGTGATCCGCTGATACCGCTCCGACCTCGGCGGCCAGGAGGGCGGCGCCGGTGGCTGCCAATTGCTCGGCATGGATTCTGGGCTTCAAGCCGTAGCTCTTGCCTGCCTCGAGAATGCGTCGCGCCTCCGCGACCGTGAAAGCACCCGCATCGCAAAACACGTCGCAGTAGCGGGCCAGGGGCGCCAGCAACGGCAGCATCTCTTCTTCGACGACCCGAAGGTAGCCTTCCCGGTCGTTGGCGAATTCGGGCGGTACGACGTGCGCCCCGAGCACCGTGCCAACGGTATCGATGGGAACCAGCTTCCCGACGGCGCTGGCTGCTTCGAGCATGCGCAGCTCGGTGGGAACGTTGAGGCCATACCCCGATTTGATCTCTACGGTGGTGGTGCCGTGCGCCAGCATCTGTTCGGCTCGTAGCCGGGCACTCTGAATCAAACCGGCTGCCGCCGAGTCCCGGACTGCCTGCCGCGTTGCCCGTACCGTCGCCTGGATACCTTCTCCGGCCGCCAGAATCGATTCGTAAGATTCCCCGGCCAGACGTCGCGCGAACTCTCCGCCTCGCTCTCCGGCGAAAACCAGGTGCGTGTGGGAATCGACGAAGCCGGGCAACACCGCCCGACCGGCACAGTCGAGATCGGGCAGGTCGAAATACTCGTCGGGCAGATCCTCGAGCGGACCGGCCCAGGCCACCCGGCCCCGGCGGATGGCTACTGCGGCGTTCTCGACGATGCCGAGCAGTCCTCCCTCAGATCGAGCAGGGTCGTTGGTGACCAGCTCACCGATCTCTCGCAGAATGAGGTCGGGTGGATCGATCATGTTTCGAGCATCGGAATCCGCACGCCCCGCTCCCCGGCCACGTCGATCGCCCGTTGGTAACCGGCGTCTGCGTGACGCATGACTCCGGTGCCGGGGTCGTTGGTCAAGACCCGTTCAAGCCGCAGAGCCGCATCCGCCGTCCCATCGGCGACTACCTGGGCTCCGGCGTGGATGGACTTGCCGATACCGACCCCGCCGCCGTGGTGAACGGCCACCCAGGCGGCCCCCGAGGCAGTGTTGAGCAACGCGTTGAGAATCGGCCAATCGGCAATGGCATCCGAACCGTCGGCCATGGCTTCGGTCTCCCGATACGGTGAAGCCACCGATCCGGAGTCGAGATGGTCGCGGCCGATCACGATGGGTGCCGCGACCCGGCCCGATTTCACCAGGTCATTGAAGGCCAGGCCGGCCCGATCACGTTCGCCGTATCCCAGCCAGCAGATGCGGGCGGGGAGACCTTGAAACTCGACCCGCTCGGCGGCCAGACGCATCCAGCGTTGCAACCCGCGATTGTCGGGAAACAGGTCGGCGACCGCCCGATCGGTGGCGGCGATATCGGCCGGATCGCCCGAAAGAGCCATCCAGCGGAACGGCCCCATCCCTTCGCACATCAAGGGCCGTAGGTAAGCGGGCATGAATCCTGGATAGGCGAACGCGCCCTCGAAACCCCCCTGAATCGCTTCTCCCCGCAGGTTGTTTCCGTAGTCGAAGACTTCAGCCCCGGCGGTCAAGAAACCGACCATGGCTCGGCAGTGAACCGCGATCGAAGCGCGGGCTTCCTCGACGTAACGGTGCGGATCTTTGGTACGCAGTTCTGCGGCTGCCTCCATGTCGTAACCCTGTGGGACATATCCGTTGAGGGGATCATGGGCTGAGGTCTGATCGGTGACGATGTCGATCTCAACTCCGCGGCGCAGCAGTTCCGGGAAAACATCGGCGGCGTTGCCGTGGACGCCGATCGAGAGCGCTTGCCGATCGCGCTTGGCCCCCAGCGCCAGCTCAACGGCCTCATCGAGCGTGGCCGCTTCCGTGTCGAGATACCCGGTCTCGATCCGGCGCCGCACCCGGGTGGGATCCACCTCAACGACGAGGGCGACACCATCGTTCATCGTGACGGCCAGTGGCTGGGCGCCGCCCATCCCCCCCAACCCGCCGGTGAGGGTGATGGTGCCGGCCAGGGTTCCGCCGAACTTCTGCTCGGCGATCGCGTCAAACGTCTGGAAGGTCCCTTGCAGGATGCCCTGGGTGCCGATGTAGATCCACGAACCGGCGGTCATCTGCCCGTACATGATCAGGCCGGCCGCCTCCAGCTCCCAGAACTTTTCCCAGGTGGCCCAGTCGGGAACCAGCAGGCTGTTGGCGATCAGTACCCGGGGGGCCATCTCATGGGTGCGGAAGACGCCGACCGGTTTGCCGGATTGGACCAGGAGGGTTTCGTCGTTCTCGAGGTTCTGCAGGCCCCGCACGATGACGTCGAAAGCCTCCCACGTGCGTGCCGCTTTGCCACGTCCGCCGTACACCACCAGTTCGTCAGGGTTCTCGGCCACCTCGGGGTCCAGGTTGTTCATCAGGCACCGCAGGGCGGCCTCCTGCAACCACCCTTTGGTATGCAGCTCGGCTCCCCGCGGGGCGCGGACCGTTCGAGGGCCGGACATGGTCACCTCCGTATTCGCGGCGGTGCTGAGGCTACCGACCGGAGGCGGCTCGGGACGCCCGACCAGGGTATCCCGGTCATTCGCTGCGGCCGGTCCTCACGTCGGGAGCCCCGAGCCGGGCGGCATCGGCCGTCTGATCGTCGCTCTGTTCCTGTGATTCCCGTTCGGCCGCCACCCGGGCGAGGTAGTGATCGATCTCCCGGGTGATGGTCTCGTCGTTCCACCCCAGGACCTCTCCCATCAAGCGGGCCGTTGGTTCGGCGGCGGCCACTCCCCGGTCCCAGGTCTCAATCGAGATCCTGGTCCGGCGGGTCAGGGCATCGTCGAGATGCAGTGCCCCCTCATGTGACGTGGCGTAGAGAATCTCGGCGGCCAGGTAGTCGTCCGCCCCGACGAGCGGCTTGCCCAGCTCGGGACGAGTGCGGATCAGGTCGAGGATCTCCCGGATCAAAGAACCGTATCGGCCCAGCAGATGCTCGATCCGGGCCGTATGCAGACCCGACTCAGCGGCAAGTTCATAGCGCTGGTTCCAGAGCGCCCGGTATCCGTCGGCCCCCACCAGAGGGGTCTCGGCCGTCACCGCCGCCGGTACCTTGCCGTCGAGGTTGGCGGCGACCATGTCTACGGCATCTTCGGCCATCACCCGGTAGGTGGTGTACTTGCCGCCGGCCACCGAGAT
>Ga0224512_10004261_pt1 | contig 12169 bp, 14 predicted proteins | sample SF_May12_sed_USG_4_FD_169103 | JGI IMG/M metagenome (GOLD analysis project Ga0224512, IMG submission 169103) | Sediment microbial communities from San Francisco Bay, California, United States - SF_May12_sed_USGS_13 | ecosystem: Environmental > Aquatic > Marine > Sediment | place: USA... | reverse complement strand
TCTCCCCAACGCATACGGGCGCGACCCTTGACAACATATATGACACTTTCCAGCTCTCCATGGTGGTGTGCCCCGGTTCGTGCATCAGGCGCAATGTCAACCGTGCCCGCCCAGATTTTTGCGGCATTTGCCGAAGCATTTGTCACGGCGGCCATGCGCCGCATGCCGGGTGTCTGCGGCGTATTGGGATCGAGCTGACCTTTATGCACAATACGGACACCATTGTTTCGCCAGCTCGATGCCGAATCACCCATCTCCTGATACCCTTGATATAAGAAAAATTGGAAAACACATGTTGAATATTCTCATTCATCCGATCCCGTAAGAGTATTCGCCGGCACAGTCCGCTTATCAATAAACTCGAGCGACTCGGGCTCTGCTTCGGACAAGGCCGACCATTCCTTTATGAGATCAAGATCTTGAATACTGCGAACATAATCGCCAGCAGAGTCCGGAAGCGGGATCGAATAGGTGGCAAAGCGGAGCGCTACCGGCGCAAACATGATATCTGCGATAGACAATGAACCGAACAGCCATGGCCCGGCGCTCCTGTATTTTCGCCGACATATGCCCCAGATCTCATTGATCCGCTGAATCTCCGATCGGCAGACCTCGGACAAGTCCGGCCATTCACGTGAAGTCCGGGCACGAATATTTTGTGGTAATTCGTCACGAAGCGCCATAAATCCCGAGTGCATTTCAGCCACGATCGACCATGCGTGGGCACGCGCAGTCGGCGCCGACGGCCAGCTAATCGCGTCTGTGTGACGTTCGCGTATGTATTCGACGATCGCCAGACTATCCCATACGGCAAGATCCTCATCGAGCAAAACCGGTACGCGACCCGCCGGAGAGTAGCGGGCAATCTCCTCTTGCCAGCTGCCGGTAAACAATGGGATGCGAATTTCGTCAAAAGAAATTTCACTCAGACGAAGATATAGCCAGGCGCGTAAAGACCAGGATGAGTAATTCCGATTGCCAATTACGAGCGTATACATGGGCGCGTAATCTTGTGACTCCGCCAGCTGCCCGCCAGCTTAATTAAATACTTAAGCGGGTGGTAAGACGTTTATCGGATCACCAGGTCTTACCGAACCGCCACGCAGAACCCGAGCGTAAAGGCCGCCCCGATGCAAAAGGCTTGCTACGATATCCTTGGCAGTTAAATATTCAAGCCGGTATTTCGCGATTAGAATTTCTGCGATCCCCTTACAAGGCTCGGCCAGCTCGGTACCAATTGCCTCAACATTGCCCAAGCAAAACTTCTTTCCGACCAGATCATTTAGCGAAATATCTCGCGTCACGATATTCCTACGCACCTCGCGAGGCTGCATATCGACGCCTGCTTCAGCGGCAAAACTCTCTATAACCTCTGACTCGACCAAACTGATCTGATTAAGGTTCGGCGGTGATGCCGGTGCACAATAGCGATCGCCATCAATACCCTGTTCCGTGATCAGGGTTGCCACCGGCAATTCGAGAACTTGCGCGCCCTCTGCGACAGCGATATTGATCGAAATTACTTGGCCAGTCATTTTATGGCTGATGTCAGTGTTGTTATCCGGCGTTCTGCATATCAGTGACCCGTAAATCCCGGGCCAGTAATGTCGCATCATCAACACCGCTATAGTAGCGCGGTATCACACCGGTTTCCCGGTATCCGAGTTCGGCATAGAACCTGAGTGCGCGATGGTTGCTGGACCGCACTTCCAGGCTGACGAATTGCACTCCGGCAACTCTTGCTGATTCCTCGAGCCACTTAACCAAAGCGCGACCAATCCCACAGCGGCGATAAACGGGTTCTACGGCCAGGAGATTCAGGTGCGCGCTGTCGTCTGCAAAGTGCATCACAGCGAAGCCGGCGATGATGTCCCCATCGCGCGCCGTGACCACGGTGCTATTTGCACTGCGAATATGGTTGGCGACGCGTTTCGTAGTCCACGATTGGGGTAGATCTTTCTCGATTAAGCGCCGGGACATCCGCGCAATGAAGTCAGCATCTTCAGGCACCGCTAATTTAAATGGGAGGTCCAACATCACACTCATCTTAATAGATCCTTGGGATTTGGCTTATCGACCGGAAATATATGCGCGGCATGCGGCGTCATTGTTCGTTTTAGATTTTTGAAAGACGTGAGGACCGAAAGCAAAAGATAGCGCATAAAGAATCTACTTTGTTCGGGCATCTGGTGAGAATATATAAACCGGACAGCGGCATTCTACGCGACTACTTTCCTGCAATTCTCCGCTACACAACATTTTCAGGCGATTTACCGCTGTATCGGCGATTTTTTGCCGGTATCAGTAATATTCACAAGCGTAATATTCGTCGCAAACAAGACTCGCTTGGCTTCAATTTGGCTTTTTGCGCCCACCACCTCGATAAAATATTCGACCGATGTCGTACCAATCCGCGTGCGATTCACAGAAAAACATAGTATCTGGCCACACGCGATCTGATGCTTGAACTCAACATTCTCGAGCGCGATCGTCACGAAGCGATGTCCGGGGAATTCTATATTGGCGGTTATGTAGGCGAACTCGTCGAGCCACTTCAGCAGATATCCTCCAAACAATGAGCCTTGATCATTCAAGTGTTCGGGTAACACGAGTTTGTGATGATCCATCGTCCCCAAATCCAGCGACAGCGAAGCAATACGAGATTTCAGAGTTTAGCAGCGATAGGTGTATTAGTCGGTATTTGGTCAGACCAACAGTGTCAGATCTGATTGCATCTGACTGGCTTGTAATAACTCAGACTTTATTTTACATGCCCTGTTAGGTTCGTAACTCAAAGGTTTACCGATTCCAAACAGTCGTGACCTGCCGAGGTCTTGTCTGCGACATACCCTTTGCAGGGAATAAAGCGGACCGCAGGGAGCCATCCCTGCAAAGGGTATGCCGCAGACAAGGCCAAAGCCTGGCAGAGGGTTTCGGTTCGAGGATTATTTAGCTATTACAGGTATGTGCCAGAGCTACCGGCAGGCCGCCAGAGACTCTTTCCTTGGGATGGCTCCCTGCGGTCCGCTTTATTCCCGCGGAAAGAGTCTCTGGCGGCCTGCCTCCAACGGTGGAATTGCGAAGTCCGATTTTCTCGTGATCGGACATTGTCGATCTGATGAGATCTGACGTCTCACGGATAGGGCATCGGCCGCATTGCGCCTGACGCTAACCGCAAGAGCTCCGCGGCAGAGCCTATCTCCTGGCTTCAGAGATCAATCGCGCCAGCCAATAATGCTGTTGGCGCTTCTTATCGTTGCCAAAAGACTATCCGATTGGCTAATTGGCCAGACCTCGAATGGCTCTTCCTCACGGCTGACATTTGCAAGTTTAGCGCCTATCGAATCCATGACCGCAGAAATTTGGCTTGTCTCACAGAAAACCAGGAACAGGGCACGCACAGCAGGATCTGCAGACCCGATCGTAATGACCTCGGCCAAATGCGCTTCACGAATTTCTTCGACATGACCAATAATGCCGGACACGTGCCGAATCAGCTTTTTTGATACGGGCTTGCGCGGAGCGCTAATCAGCCTGTTAGTTCCCAGTTTTTCGCGGTACTTCTGCATGCTTCACGGCCTATATTTTCCGCCTGACATCCACGCTAAACACGCCTATTTGCCCTGGCGCCGATTTACCAGTCTTCGTGCTACTGCCTCGTTCGCTTGATTCTGTCGCGCCGCGTCTGCTTAGCCTGGCTTTGTAAACTCAGTGGAGCGAAATACAACGACTGCTGCCAATAGTGCTGCGGCGCCGCCGAAGCCAAGCGCGGCGCCGATCGCGACACCGATAACCACGTTACCAAGCGATAACCCGACGACAAACCCGAGTAGCACTCCCAACGGCAGCGCAGCTATTCCCCAGCGGGACAATCGCTTTATCTTAAGCGCGTTGTAATCTTTATCTGCCAATGTTCTGTTCCTGCATAGTAGAAACCATCATCCGCGATATATGGACTTGTAAACCCTCCAGGTAAACAAGCGAATCGATCCCCAGAGCGAATAACATAGCAGAATTAGCCCCACCCCGACGACGACGGAAAAGCACTGCCAAGCAAAGCGCCCAATACGAAGATCATAAAATACGCAATCAAAAGCGGCATATTTCTACTGAGCGCCCCACTCAAAGAAAGTCATTCAGTAACTTCAAATATAACGACGTACTGCCGACGGAATTGTGCGTTGCGTCATCGATCATTTCGACGAGTACGTCTGTTGATTTAAATCCCGAAATAAGTCTATCCGAGCTCTCCCGCAGGATAATTTCATCATTCTCAGCAAGAATTACCAGAGTAGTCGACTTTATGGCAGCGGCTCGACCAATAGAATCATATCTGTCCTTCATAAACAGGGACACCGGAAAAATTGGATAGCCTCTCTGTGCAACACTTACAAGACTGTCGAATGGTGTCACGAGCACCATTTTTTCGACCTTCCTGACGGATGCGAGGTATGTCGCTACACCTGTCCCGAGACTGCGGCCTATCAACGAGATACTTTCGTGCTTGGATTGAAGGTGATCGAAAATCGAGACCGCATCTTCGAGCAGTGCGGCTTCAGACGGTGATCCAGAGCTACCTCCATATCCCCTGTAATTTATGAGATAGACTGAATAATCCGGAAAAATTTCCCTAAAGTCCGGAACATTCCAATACACATTCTCCGCATTTCCGCCAAAATAGATAATAGCTTTCGAAAGCCTCGGGTTGAAATGCCATACCTTTAGCGATACCCCGTTGCTATCAATCCGCATTTCATCGGCTTCGGTGCCGCTCGTTTCGAGGGGCGGCTGATAAAGCAAGGAACGCTGTGCGACATACAAAAAAATGCAAAGCCCAAGGTAGAGCATCGCCGGGATACCGAGAATCAGAAATATTGTCTCTTTCATGTTGCCTGCGTGCGGCTCGTCTGGCCGGCGATCTGCCGGTTAACTCGGACTGCCGATTGGTTTCCGATTTCGCAAAGCCAGGCAAAACAGGATCCCACCGACGGCCGCGATCAGATGCTTGATGGAATGCCCGCTAAGATAACCCAGAATGGCGAATATCGGCTCATCCAGGGCCTCAGCGGCTTTTGCCAAAACATATGCACCCAGCATCGCCCAGATATACCGATTATTTGAAAAAGCCGACCTAAACATCAATAAGATCATCGGTATCAATAACCCCGGTAAAAATTGCACTAAGGCATAAGGCCGTAGATCACCTTTTCCCATTCCTTCCGTGTAGCTCCAGTAGACGACCGACAATATCCCTACGCAGACAAGTGGCCATAATAAACGCGGCCCCAGCGCAATGGATAAATATTCACTGACAATGACGCTGCAAAACGCCATAAATGCAATCGTCATCGGCAAACGATCCCAAAACAAAGTCTCATTCGAAGGGTCAAGATGATAGTAACTGGAACCCACGGCGACACCCATCATGCCAACGAAAAATGTCAAATAGCCGAAACGTATTTCGGGAAGGCCGCCGTGCAGTTCCCCTGACTGAACTACTCTGATGCCGATCAATCCAACAAGAAAGAATGGCGCATTAGTTGCAACGTTCCAAAAGTTTGGGATGCTCCATATTTCTCTTTGATCCGCGAATTGATGATATGCAGCATCCTGCGGTATCGACGGCGCCAGAAATGTGCCAACCAACGCTACGCTAATCGTTACCAGCAGGATGCGAAATTTTGTGCGTTTACTTATATTCATCGAAGATCTCTAACATCTTCGGTCTCTGGTCCATGCGCTTAAGGCATACCCCAAGCATTACGGAAATTTTTTTCGATCTCTTAGTTGGTTCTAGCCGAGGTAATGTATCGTCCATTTCTGAATGCCGCGAAGTGGTCATCGACCAACGGATGCGAAACGGGCTCCCCTGTCGTGTCCGGTTCCAGGTTTCGCTCGGCCACGTAGGTGTCATGTGTCGCGTTGTGTACCAGCACCCGGTACCAGGGCTTGCCCTTCGGCGGACGTGAAACCGCCCTGGTTTCGTACCACTCCTCAGACAACATGAATCGCGGGTCAACGTCCACCACAACCCCACGGTAGTCAAAGAGTCTGTGGTACACGAGATCACCAACCGAGAAGTTAGCCTGCACAGTCAAAAGTTCACCTGTTGCCGACCAGCGACCCCCGCTTTCGGCCGCTATGCCTTACGAATCCGCTTCTCCATGAAAATATTAAGGTCGCTATCGGAATATTGACCAAAAGCGCCCGTCTCCTTATACCCATTCCTGCGATATAGAGCGAGCGCTTCCGGCTGGCTCACGCCGGTTTCCAGCCGCACTAACCAAATACCGCTCTGCGCCGAGCGCGACTCTAACTCTTCCAGAAGCCTCTGACCAATGCCACGTTGCCGATGATCGGCTACCACATACATTCTTTTAAGTTCGCTATAGTTGTCGTCCACAATTTTCAACGCGCCACAACCCACGACCTGCTCGTCAACGTAAGCAGCCAGAAAATGACAGTTCGGTTTTTGCAGCTCTTCGATCGAGTCGAGGTAATTATTTTCCGGCGGATACAAAGACTTCTGAACTCGATCCAGTTCTTCAATCAAAACGCGGCAGTCGGGAGACGCCGGATCGACCCGGCGTATCACTAACTCTTTGTCGGCTGACATCTATGTAGCTTCCAGCTTCTTATGGAGTGAATTATGCGCGTTCAGCTACGCTAATGCTTTACTATCTGCGGCATCGGAACAGCAGTTATTCGTCTGCGGTCGACATCCACATCAATAAATCAGTTTGCTCCGTCGATCCCAGCCTAAAGGTCTGCAGTCCACACTTCGTAAAACCGTATTTCATGTAGAAGTTAGTAGCCCAAACGGCTTGCTCCCAAACGCCAAGCCAGACGCCCGCCAAATGCAATGATCTCGCTTCAGCAAGAAAAGTATTGACCAGCACTTTACCAATGCCGCGACGTAGATGCGGATATCGTCGTCCGGATAATCGAACCAGACCAGCGATGACTGAATTGACCGATCCTTACTCAGGGTGCTTAGCGCGGCCACACCGGCTTTTGTTAAAAGATCGAGGTGTGAAGCCGAAATTAATGCGTGCGACATCTCGCAAATGCGCTACGCGTGTTTACCGCGATCCCATCCTGAAGCACCAAGCCATTGCTCGGCCGATCCGGCGGCTGCGTTCTCAAGCGTGGTCGCCATACTGTCGTTCCAGCGATTCAGAAAGCCAAAAAGTGCAATAACACCGAGGATTTCGACAATCTCGCCATCATCCCAGAACTCGTGCAGGCGTTTGTGTAATTCGTCATCTACACCGTTCGGAATCGTCGCAGCCGCAACGGCAAAGTCAAGCGCCGCCCGCTCGGCTTCGCTGAATGCCCGATGCGTTTTATAGTCCCAAATATGAGCAAGCTGTGCGCGGTCTGCGTGGTAGCGCTCCGCGGCGCGGATTGTATGCGCCTGGCAGTAATTACAGCCGGCGACGCGGCTGGCCACGAAACCGATCAGTCGTTTTAGTGAACTCGTAACGCGACCGTGATTTTCCATCACCGCCGTATTCAACTGAATGAAAGCCTTCGCCACATTCGGGCGCACTTGCATGGTCAGCACGCTGTTCGGACAAAACCCCAGTGTTTCATTAAAAAAGTTGGCGAGCTCACGAACTTCAGAATCAGTTTCGACGGGAAGCGGATCAATCAGGGGCACAGCCTTTCCTTAGACCTGAAATAAATTAGCACTGCCCGAGTTGCTTCGGAGGACAACAGGTATCACCAAAGGAGCAAAATACGCAGCAGTCTCCTTCGTCTGGCTTAAGCATTTCTTTACAGTTTGGACACTGTTGAAAAAAGACACAGCGGTCCTCCGGCATTCGAAGCGACTCCAAATGCCCGCACAAAGGACATGTCAGCGTCGACATCAATTCGACTCGATTCGAAGCAGTCACTTGCCCACTAGCACGAACTGAAAACCATATTGATGTCCAGACCTAAGTTTCTTTACCCCATTCAGGAGCACGCTTTTCAAGAAAAGCGGCAATCCCCTCGCTGGCATCTTCTGCCATCATATTGTTGACCATGACCTGATTACAGTATGCATAAGCGTCCTCGAGATCGCGATCGATTTGCTGTTGAAAGGCGTGTTTCCCAACTCGCAGGGTCGGCGCAGATTTGGACGCGATTGCGGCCGCCAGCTCCGCCGTGACACCGTCCAGCTCGCCAGGCGGCGCAATACGATTTACAAGCCCGATCTCATAAGCGCGCTGCGCGGAAATAAAATCGCCCAGCAGCAGCATCTCCAGCGCGTGCTTCCTGGCAACCGTCCGCGATATGGCAACCATCGGCGTAGAACAGAATAATCCGATGTTAACGCCCGGTGTTGCGAACCTCGCGTCCTCTGCCGCGACAGCCAGATCACAACTTGCGACAAGCTGACAGCCCGCAGCGGTGGCGATGCCTCGCACCCTGGCAATAAACGGTTTTGGCGAAGATATGATTGACATCATCAGCCGGGAACAGGTGGTAAAAGTTTGCTCGTAAAAATCTCGATCCCGGTTATCGCGCAGTTCCTTTAGATCATGGCCAGCGCAAAACTTGCTCCCCGAGCCTGAAATTATGACTGCCTTAATACCGGCGTCATCACGGATGTCGTCAAGACATACCTGGAGCGTCTCCATGCATTCCATAGATAACGCGTTATAGGCCTCAGGCCGATTAATCGTAAGTTCGCAAATCCCACCGGCATCATGGCGAATGATCATGCGTTCAGTCGGTTTTTTTATGGTCGTCATTGGCTCGGTCTCTACCGGAAGCAACCTATGTGGAGCAAGGTTTGCGGTCGCCGCACCACCGCTAAAAGAAATATCACCTCACAGACTTGAACCGATAATTCTCAATGCAAAATATGGCGTCAGGTTATATAGCCATATTCCGAGCTAAATTGGCAGTTAATCCGAAGTTGGGTTGGCCACTGTCTGTTTATTTACGTCCTTCTATATCTGCGCTTCGATCCAATGATCGATTTTCGTCTCCAGGGCGGCCAACGGTAACGCGCCATCGCCTAATACCGCTCTGTGGAATTTCCGCAGGTCAAACGCGTCACCCAATACCCGTTCCGCCCGATCGCGCAATTCACGAATCTTCAACTGACCGACCTTGTAGGCCAGCGCTTGTGATGGCGCCGCAATATAACGCTCCACCTCGCTGACAGCGCGCGCTTCTTTGACGGCTGAATTTTCATACATGTAACCCAATACGTCATCGCGGCTCCAGCTCTTGGCATGCAGGCCCGTGTCAACAACCAGCCGTATGGCTCTCCAAAGCTCCGCGTTCAGTGCACCGAAATATTGATACGGATCGGTGTAGATGCCGAGTTCCTTGCCGAGCGATTCGGCGTATAAAGCCCACCCTTCCGTAAAGGCCCTGTATCGACCAAACCGGCGGAACCGCGGCAGGTTCTCGAGCTCCTGTTGTATCGAGACCTGAAAATGGTGGCCGGGTATGGCTTCGTGCAGAAATAACGCCTCCATCGCCCATATTGGCCGGGCTTTAATGTCATATGCGTTAGCAAAGAAAACGCCCGGTCGTGAGCCATCCGGTGTTCCGCGTCGATAGTTTGCGCCTGCCGCCGACTGTTCACGGAATGCTTCGGTCCGACGCACTTCAAAACCCGTTTTTGGAAAGATGTCGAATAATTTCGGCGCCAGGCCGGCGACATGATCCGACATCTTGCGATAGCCCTCAATGAGTTCATCAGGCGCGTCGAAATAGAAACGCTCATCGCTGTTCAGGAATGCGAAAAATGCTCGCCGGTCACCGGTAAAACCAACTTCGTCCATGACGCCCTGCATTTCGCCGTGAATCCGGGCCACTTCAGCCAGGCCAATTTGATGAATCTCATCCGGCGTCAGAGTCGTCGTCGTGGTGCGACGCACCAGGAATGCATACCATTCCTTGCCGCCCGGCAGATCAGCCAATCCCACCGTCTCGCGTGTTTCCGGCATGTATTCATCACGGATAAAGTCGCGTACCCGTTCAAACGCGGGAACAACCTTCGTACTGATCGCCTCGACGTATGCAGCGGTCAGCCGCTGACGATCCTGACCGCTGAAATCTCCCGGCATATTCCGGATTGGGGCATAGAAAGCGCTTTCCTCCGCGTTTTCTATGATCTGGCATTCCAGCTGCGTCAGGAGTTTTTCCATTAACACACGCGGATTAACGATGCCTTCCTCCGCACCTTTGCGCATGTTGATGATTATCTGCTCCATGTAGACGGCAAAGTCATCCATGCGAGACAGGAAATCATCGTAGTTACCCACCGTCTTGAATCGATGCGCTCCGGAACCACTTCCAAGCTGAATAAACGAATTTGGGAAGGAACGGAATTGATTGATCGGTACGAGATGTGCCGGAAACTTCGCACTCTCGAGGGCCAGTTCTCGATCGAGCCTGAACATGTCATAGGTCAGGCGATCCTGGCCGGTCAGCAGTTCCGGATCGATCGTCGACAGTTTGTCGAGGTATTCCCGGTCTATTGCCCGGCTTTCGGCAATGTATTCAGGGCTGATCGTGTTTGCCAAGCGATCGTCATATCGATAGTCACCGATAAAGGTCGCTCTCAATGGGTTTCGCTGCAATCCCCGCTCGAAGAACGTTTCGACGAGCTCCGCTAATGCTGCCGATGCGTCGACCGAACCGCCGGTCTCCCCGGGCTCGGACTGAACGGTCGATTGAGTCTCATCGTTCCCACATGCGACAAGTAATAAAATCGCGGGAATAACGGCTGCAATGAGATTCTTCATATCAAACTTTGGCCGAACGGGCCGGTAAAGCGCACGTCACGGCTCTGGATTGACCAGAGCCGTGACTGCTACCCGACAGAGCTGCGCAACTAGACAATCGCTCTTAGCCAGCAGCGCATCTTTGGTCAGCGCCTATTTGAATTTAACCTCCTGCGCCGTCAGTCCACCGCGGAGCGTTCGGAGCGCCTCGCGATCGATACTGGCGGCGTCCGACTGTTCGATCGAACCCATGATCTCCGCACTAAGTTTGTCGAAATATTCAACTCCCTTATCGAACGCGGCCCAGTTCTTGTATTCGACCAGAAACATAACATTCGGTTCGCCATCGCGCGGCGCCGGGACCTGCAGGACACGGTACGAAAGGATATCTCCGTCCTGCATTTCTCGCTCCGTAAATGCGCGCCAGACCTTATTCAGGTCCTCCATGTAAGCGTTAAATTTACCCGGCTTGGTTTTTGCATATTGTATCGCCCAGACGCTGCCATCTTCCCAAACTCGATCTGCCGCCAGCACGCTTGCCGCGAGTGATAAAGAAAAAAGCGAAAAAATAACAATTGCCAGTTTTTTCATATTTACTTCCCCTAATGGTATTCGTTTCCATGGTTAATGAGTCACAAAAGTCGCGGCGATTCTATCGTCTTTTCATGATCTCTGTCGCGACAAAGAATCGGTTAGCCGGCATGTTCAATGCAGGCGCAGAGACTCGTTGCGGCAAACTCCGACAGCAACAGGAAACCGCTTGAATTACGGTTATGCAGCGCTGGCGAACCTGAAACCTGTCCGAAACATGAATTTAAATCGCACGCCCCGAATCGGCGCCTGCGACTGAGCGATCAGATCATTCCGCAGTCGTTGGATCGATGACGGCTTTGACTTCCGAGATAGCGTTTGCCGGGAAACCGCTTTGTTCGGCATGCTGCCGTATCAGCTGTTCGCTCGGTGCCAAATAAACGCAATATATTTTGTCGGCAGTGACATAACTTTGCACCCACTGTATATCCGTGCCTAGCGATTGCAGGACGGAACACGACTTTTGCGAGGCGCCCTGCAGGTCCGTTGGTGACATGTCACCCGCTCCCGGAATTTCTCTTTCGATGACGAACTTTGGCATAGCTTTCCCCCAGCAGCACTTCAGATCGTTATATCAGGGCGACAAAGGATTCGGATCAGCGTCGCCTCGTTTATTGTCTCAATATATCACTCCACAGTCCGGCGGCTTCAATCGATGTTATAAAAGTCCGCCAATCCCCTGAACTGAAAAAACCAGTTGCGAGTTGTATCAACCGGGACGGGACTTAGCTTGCGCAATATCATGCAGCAATTTGCCAACCTCTGGCTGTGTCTCATAACGCGGAACACCGGACGGGATAACAACCCACGGCTGAGCGCGTATAGTCCATACATGTGCATCA
>Ga0224512_10004260_pt1 | contig 12172 bp, 12 predicted proteins | sample SF_May12_sed_USG_4_FD_169103 | JGI IMG/M metagenome (GOLD analysis project Ga0224512, IMG submission 169103) | Sediment microbial communities from San Francisco Bay, California, United States - SF_May12_sed_USGS_13 | ecosystem: Environmental > Aquatic > Marine > Sediment | place: USA... | reverse complement strand
GGCAAGACCGATGTCAGCCCGCGCGGCGATCCGCCCGGCTTCGTGCAAGTGCTCGACGACCGCACGCTGCTGATCCCCGATCGCTCGGGCAATAACCGATTGGATACGTTCTCCAACATCATCGCCACCGGCAATATCGGGCTGATCTTCTTCGTGCCGGGCATGGAGGAAACGCTGCGTATCGACGGCAAGGCCGAGATCGTCGCCGAGCACCCTGCCCTGCAGGACTGCGCCGTGAATGGCAGCGTGCCGGAGACCGGTATTGTGGTTCGTATAGATCACGCGCATCTTCACTGCGCCAAGGCGCTGAAGCGGGCCAAGCTCTGGGACCCAGAGGCGCAGATCGACCGCAAGAGTTTTCCGACACTGGGTAAGATGATCACCGATCAGATCGCCGAGCTGGAAATGTCGGCCGATGATGCCGATTCTCGCATCGATCGGGGCTACGAAAAGCTCTACTAGGCCTTCTACTAGTAGAATATTAACGGAAAATCGGGCCGCCGCTCGTCCCGCGCGCCGGCCATCCGGGGGGGAGACGCATGCCGGACCAATCCATTCGCACTCTGCTGGGAAACCTCGAACAGCAGGGCGAGATGATCCGCTTCGACAAGCAGGTCGACCCGCTGACCAACATGGCTGCGGTCGAGTGGAAGGCCTACAACGCGCTCGGCAAGTCGAGCCTGTTCACAAATATCGCCGGGCACGAGGGCTGGCAGGCCTGCAGCCAGATCCTGGCCGACCGGCGCAAATGGTCGATCGGGCTCGGCATCGATGAAGACGATCTGCTGGTCGAGATGAGCCGGCGCATCAACCAGCACATCGCCAGCATCGAGGTCGGCAAGGACGATGCGCCGGTCAGGGAGCTGATCGTCAAGGGCGGCGACGTCGATCTGGGCGACATCCCGGCGATGATCACCTCCGACAAGGATGGCGGGCGCTATCTTGCCTCGGGCATGGTCTTCGTGAAGGATCCCGAAACCGGTATCGCCAATGTCTCGGTCCACCGCATGCAGATCACCGGCAAGGACAAGACCGGCCTGCTGATGGTGCCGCGGCACGCGCGGCGCATCTACGACAAATACTGTGCCCGCGGCGAGGCCATGCCGGCGGCGGTCGCGATCGGCGCCCATCCGGCAATCTGGTACGGCTCGGCCTTCACCACCGCGTTCGGCATCGACGAGATGTCGGTCGCCGGCGGCCTGCTGGGCGAGCCAGTGCGCATGGTGCAGTGCGAGACCATCGATGCGCGGGTTCCCGCCGAGGCTGAAATCGTGCTCGAAGGCGAGATTTTGCCCAACCACAGCGAGCCCGAAGGCCCCTTCGGCGAGGTGCCCGGCACCTATGCCGAGCGCGGCGAATCGGAAGTCTTCAAGGTGAAGTGCATCACCCGGCGCAAAAACCCGATCTACTACGCCATCCATTGCGGCTTTCCGGTGACCGACACGCAAGCGACGACGGGGCTCGGCATCGAGATCGCCACCCGCGAGCACATCAAGAACGTCGAGGGCGGGCTCGACCTGCTCGACGTGCGCAGCGTTCGCGAGGCCGGCCTCATGGCGATCGTGATCAAGCTGCGGCCGCGCTTCGAGGGCCAGGCCAAGACCGCGCTGATGGCGGCGCTATCAGGGCCCTATCTGCATCCCAAGCTCGCCATCGCGGTGGATGACGACGTCGATGCGTCCGATATGCGCCAGATCATGTGGTCGATGACGACGCGGGTTCATGCCGAGCGCGACGTCGTGATGATCCCCAATACGCGTACTTTTCCCCTCGACAACATCTCGCCGGTTGCCGAGGGTCAGAACAGCTTCCACCGGGTCGGCACCAAATGGCTGATCGACGCCACCAAGCCGGCCCTGACCCAGCCCGACCAGCGCGCCCGCTTCGAGCGCGCCATGCCGAAGAATTTCGACGATGTAAATCTGGAGGATTTCCTGCCTTAGCGGGGGCGTCTAGCGCTGTACCACCACCCCGTTCTCCAGCGTCAGGATGCGGTCCATGCGGCGGGCCAGCTCCATATTGTGAGTGGCAACCAACGCGCCGATGCCCGCCACTTCGATCAGCTTGCGGAGCTGGGAGAATACGTTGTCGGCGGTGTCGTGGTCGAGATTGCCGGTGGGCTCGTCGGCGAGCAGCAGCTTGGGCGCATTGGCGACCGCGCGGGCGATCGCCACGCGTTGCTGCTCGCCACCCGACAGCCGCGCCGGCCGGTGGCTGGTGCGCCCCGAAAGGCCCAGAGCGCCGAGCAGTTCCAGGGCGCGTTGGCGGGCATTGCGCTTGGTGTGCCCGGCGATCATTTGTGGCACGACCACATTCTCGAGCGCCGAGAACTCGGGCAACAGGTGGTGGTACTGGTAGATGAAGCCGACCGCGTTGCGGCGCACGCGGGTTCGCTCGTCGTCGCCCAAACGCCCGCAGTCGCGGCCGTCGATGATCACGTAGCCCGTATCGGGGCGCTCCAGCAGGCCGGCGATCTGCAGAAGCGTCGACTTGCCCGAGCCAGATTGTCCGACCAGGGCCACCATCTCGCCCTTGTTGACCGCGAGGCTGACGCCGCGCAGCACCTCCAGGCGTTCGCCGCCCTGGATGAACGCGCGCTCAACCGCCCGCAGCGCCAGGACCCGGGCGCCGGTCCCGCTCATCGGCTCCAGCAGCGAGGCTTGGGCGGGGTCATTGAATGCCTCATTCATAGCGAAGCGCCTCGACCGGATCGAGCCGCGCGGCCCGCCAGGACGGGTAGATGGTCGCCAGGAAGGAGAGCGCCAGGGCCATGCCGACCACCTGGGCGACTTCGACCGGATCGACGATCGCCGGCAGTTGCGACAAGAAATAGATCTCGGCCGAGAAGAGGTCGCGCTTCAGCAGCGATTCGAGCCCGGCCTTGATATCGTCGATGCGCCAGCAGAACAGCAGGCCGAGGCCAAGCCCGGTCAGCGTGCCGGTTACACCGATGGCCGCGCCCGTCATGAAGAAGACGCGCATCACCGCCCCGCGCGTCGCGCCCATCGTGCGCAGGATCGCAATGTCGCGGCCCTTGTCCTTCACCAGCATGATCAGGCTGGAGATGATGTTGAACGCCGCGACCAGGATGATCAGCGCCAGGATCAGGAACATGACGTTGCGCTCGACCTGCAACGCATTGAAAAAACTGGCGTTTGTGCGCTGCCATTCGACGAGATAGACGCCCTTGATGCGTTTGGTGCGCAACTCCCGGGCGATCGGGAAGGCGTTGTCGGGCTTGTCGATCATCACCTCGATCTTGGAGACCGCGCCCGGCAGGCGGAAGAAGGTCTGCGCGGCTTCCAGCGGCATGTAGATGAAGCTCGAATCGTATTGGTGCATGCCGACATTGAAGGTCGCGACCAGGGTGTAGGTCTTGATGCGCGGAACCGTGCCGAAGGCGGTGACGTTGCCCTGCGGCGAGATCAGCGTCACCCCCTCGCCCACCTTGACGCGCAGCGATGCGGCGAGCTTGTCGCCCAGGATCACCGCGTTCTCGCCCTTGAAGTCCGCCAGTTTGCCGCGCTTGATGTTGTTCGCCAGCAATGTGCGTTTGGCGAAGTCGGCCGGCCGCACGCCGCGCACCAGGGCGCCCGACGAGCGCGCGCCCTTTGTGGCCATCACCTGGGCCTCGACCTGGGGGGTGACCAGGCGCACGCCCTTTGCCGCGGCGACCTGGTGCGCCACCGCGTCATAATCGGTGATCCGGCCGTTGGCGCCGATCACGGCGATATGTCCGTTCAGGCCGAGGACACGGCTCAGAAGCTCATGGCGGAAGCCGTTCATCACTGACATGACGATGATCAGCGTTGCCACGCCGAGCGCGATGCCGAGCAGCGAAAAAACCGCAATGACCGAGATGAAGCCCTCTTGGCGGCGCGCCCGCAGGTAGCGCTTGGCGACCATGCGCTCGAAGGGCGAGAAGATCATCAGCTGCTGATGAGCTCGATGGCGAGCTTCCTTAATTCGGGCGAGGCTTTGCTCGCGGCCCCGGCATCGAAGGGCGGCTCGGGATCGTATTCGATCATCAGCTGGATCGCCTTTGCGACGTCTTCACCGGCGATTTTGGCCGCCAGGGTGAGCCCCATATCGATGCCGGATGAAACGCCCGCTGCGGTGATGATCTTGCCCTCCTCAACGACCCGGCGGTCGGTCGGCACCGCGCCCAGTTTCTTCAACAGGTCCATGGCGGCCCAGTGCGTCGTCGCCGGCACGCCGTTGAGCACCCCGGCTGCCGCAAGCAAAAGGGCGCCCGTGCAAACCGACGTCGTCCAACGCGTGGTGGCGTGGATGTTCTTGATCCAACTGGTCAATGCGTCGTCGTTTACAAGAGCCCGCGTACCCGTGCCACCCGGCACGATCAGAACATCGGCCGCGGTCACATCGCCGAGCGCATAGTCGGCGACGATACCGAGGCTGCGCGCGCCCTTGCCGGCCCGCACTTGGCCTTTTTGCTTTCCGACGATCTTGAGCTCGGCGCCGGGCAGCAGGGCCACGACCTCCATAGGCCCGATCGCATCGAGCGCCGTCATGTCGTCGAAAACGAAGATGGCAATATCCAAGATGTGTTCCTTCGTCCCGTCCGTCCGGTGGCTATTTCAGCAATTGTGACAGCGCGGCGTCCGCCGAAAGCTCCTCGCGGTCGCCGCTAGCGCGGCGCTTCAGCTCCACCGTGCCCGCTTTCACGCCGCGGGGGCCGATCACGAGCTGCCAGGGCAGGCCGATCAGGTCCATATCGGCGAATTTGGCGCCGGCAGCCTCGTCGCGGTCGTCATAGAGGACATCAACGCCGCCGGCGCGCAATTTGGCGTAAAGATCGTCGCAGGCCGCCGTGCAGGCGTCATCGGACACGCGTAAATTCACCAGCCCGACACGGAACGGCGCGATCACGTCGGGCCAGATGATGCCGTTTTCGTCATGGCTCGCCTCGATGACGGCGCCGACAAGGCGCGAGACGCCGATGCCGTAGGAGCCCATTTCGAATGGTATTTGTTCGTCGTCGCTGGTGGTGACCTCCGCGCCCATCGCCTTGGAGTATTTGTCGCCGAAATAGAAAATATGGCCGACCTCGATGCCGCGCGCCTCGATCAGGTCGCCTTCGGGCACGGGGCAGGCAGCGGCGTCGTGCTTGTCGTCGGCGGCGGCGTATTGCGCCGTCCAATCATCGACGATCGGCTGGAGATCGCCCTCATAGTCAACGCCGGTATCGGGCGGGTCGCGGTCGAGATAGGATTTGTGGCAGTAGACCTGGCTCTCGCCGGTTTCGGCGAGGATGATGAATTCGTGGCTGAGATCGCCGCCGATCGGCCCGGTTTCCGCCGCCATCGGAATGGCGCGCAGCCCCATGCGCGCGAATGTCCTCAAGTAAGAAACAAACATTCGGTTATAAGACTTTTTCGCGCCTTCATAATCGAGATCGAACGAATACGCATCCTTCATCAGGAACTCGCGACCGCGCATGATCCCGAAGCGCGGCCGCACCTCGTCGCGGAACTTCCATTGGATGTGGTAGAGCAGCTTGGGCAGGTCCTTGTAGCTCTTCACATGGGCGCGGAAGATCTCGGTGATCTGCTCCTCGTTGGTCGGCCCGTAGAGCATGTCGCGCTCGTGCCGGTCGGTGATGCGCAGCATCTCCTTGCCGTAATCGTCGTAGCGCCCGCTCTCGCGCCAGAGATCGGCCGGCTGAATGGTCGGCATCAGCATTTCCTGTGCGCCGGCGGCGTTCTGCTCCTCGCGTACGATCGCTTCGATCTTCTTCAGCACGTTGAAGCCGAGCGGCAGCCAGGAATAGATGCCGGCGCTCGACTGGCGGATCATACCGGCGCGCAGCATCAGCCGGTGCGAGACGATCTGCGCCTCGGTCGGGGTTTCCTTGAGGGTCGGCAGGAAATAACGCGTCAGGCGCATATGGGGTCTCGGCGGGCTGGGCGCGCTCGGCGCTCTTTTCGGTGCGGGCGGGTCGCCCTGAAGCTCCAAAGCGGGGCGCTGCCCCTATGGGCGCGGCGACTGTAGGGAATGCGCTCGTCAACATCAACGCCGGCCAAACGGCGGAATTGGTGCGCGATCGTGCTCATGCCGCTTTCGCCGTCGCTGGGTCGGCCGCCTCGTCGGGGATCGCCTTGGGCGGAGGCGGCGTGTGGGTAGCCATGATCATGAGGGCCGGGAACACCACGAGCAGATATGCCGACTTGAAGATCAGCAACGCGGTCGGCCCGGCGATCACAGCCTCATAAAGGAAGAGGAACTGGCTCTGGCCGAAAAAGACACGGTGCAGCATGCCCGTGATAAGCGGCGGAATGACGCCGCCGACAATGACAAAGAGACCGTAGCGCATCATCAAGCGAAGCGTGGAGCGCGTGTTCTCGGCCTGGATCGTGCCCTCCCAGGCCCAATTGAGCGCCAGCGCCGACAGCATCGCGGCCGCCGGCCATGACAGCAACGTGAGCCCGGTGACGGGTGAATGGGCAAAGCCCGTCGCCGCCGGGGCTATGCGGGTCAGCGTCCAGCCGGCGAGCTGCAGGAAGGCGAATAGATAAAGTATGCGCCGCACCCGTCGCTTGGCCGCGAGGCGCTCGGGCTTGTCCTTCTCTCTCGGTGCGCACAGCAACTGCAGGAAAAGTGCGAAGGCGACATAGACGCCGATCATGGTGAGGAAGAGGCCGAGGCGCTGGGCATAGAAACCGGTGTAGTTGCGCATGAACGCCTCGAAGGTGACGATCGGCGCGAACGACTTGCCGAGCATGACGTTCAGGACGGTCTGCGCGCCGGCGGCGGCCATGAGCACGATCACGAAGGTCTTGTGGATCAGGATCGAAAGCACGCCGCCGACGACGAAACCCGCGATCGCCGCCGCGTTGAGCGTGGCCTCCGGCACTTGCAGCGAGGTGGCGATCGAGGCCGTCACGAAGCCGAAGAAAAGCCCGCCGATCAGGAAAACGAACACCCGGTGAAGCGGCCAGGCAAGCAGGCCCAGCGCGATGGCGCCGATGATCGCCCCTGCTCCGCCGCCCTGCGGGCCGAGACCGACGATCGAGCCAAGGAAGAAACCAAGCACCAACCCGGCGCCGATCCCGAGCAGGACGACGAAGATCTTGAAGAGCCGGCCGCCCCACAACACGAAGGCGAAGGCGATCAGAAGGCTGCCCAGCCAGATCACCTGATCGCTGCGGATCAAACCGCCGAAAATATCCAACAGGCCGTCCGTCTTACTGTCACGCCCGGGACCGCTTGGCCGGAGTATCGTCCAGGCCCGCGCCGCTGGCAATAATTGGAACGACGTTCCGGTGTATTCCGTGGGGGGCCGGGCTATGCGGCGAGATGGACTAGGGCGCGCGGCGCAGATGGCGACGACACTGTGCGACGACGAAGCTACGGTGGGGATCGTCGAGCGGCTGGCCGTTGAAGTAGACCTGGCTGCCGCGCACGGTCAAATGACCAAGCAAGACGTCGGTATCGATCCCCGGCGGCACGACGCCGAGGAAGTTCTCCAGATCGACCTGGAGGCGGATGCGGAAGACGCGCGGCAAGGTAATGCGCGGGCTGCCCGGCAGATCGGCCGGCTTTACCGAACGGCCGTGGGCATCGACGCCCGGCCGGTAGGTAACACCGGGATCGGGCACGTGGGCCACGATAAGGCGGCGGCAGTCGTCCGGGCTGATCCGGCCGATCACGGTGCGGGGCACGCGCGTTGTCCGCTTGGCGCCCTTCGCCCGCTCGGCCTTGGCGCCGGGGTGGAGCGGGGTCGGTTTGCCGGTTTGCCCCGCGGCTGGCGACGCCATTAGGGCAAAGGCGGCGGTGAAAGCCAGGAATGTGGCGGTGTATGGCATGGCCTCAAGCCTAAGCCCAACCAGGTTACCGGGAGGCTAAGTCCAGGCGGGTTTGGCGCCGATAACCGTCAGTCGCCCCGCCGGAAGACCCGGGCCAGGAATCGCCCGACATCGCGATTGGAGCGGGCCCGGATCGCCGGGTCGGCGCCGATCATATAGCCATCCTTGGAGGCGCACAGGCCGAGCGTGATTTTGCGGGTGAAGGGGTCGGCCATCGGCAGCAGCGTGCGCAGGTCGCGGATCGTGCCGTCGCGATGGACCCAGTAGCGGCAGGGCGCCAGGCTGCGGCCGATGCTGAAGGGCCCGCGCCAGTTGCCGTCCCATTGATGGAAGGCGCCCCGATAGACGATGCTGCGCACGCGCGTGCCGCCGCCACGCAGATCGCCGGCGACCTTGGCGCAGCGACGCTGGTCGGTGATGGCGTCGCCGTCGCCCATCAGCATCAGCAAGGGCGCCCCGGTGGCGCGGCTGTCGGCGAAGCGGACGATGCAGGGCCCATAGTAAGCGACATGGGCGGCGAAGCGCGGGCCCTTGGGCGCATAGGCGCGCGCGACCTGGCGATAGGCGGCATACATCGTCGCCATGCCGCCGTAGGAAAAACCGATCAGGGCGACGCGGCGAGCGTCGATCTCGGGGCGCTTGGCAAGGTAGCGAAGCCCGGCATAGGCGTCGGCCAGGAACATCGACTCGGTGATGTTGAGCAGCCGGCCGACGAAGCCATAGCCCCGGTGGTTGCGCGCCTCGTAGACATGGATCACCAGGGCGGCGATGCCCATCCGCGCATATTGGGCGGCATAGACCGGCTCGCGGTTGGTGAGAATGCCGCCGGCGCCGTGCAGCAGGATCACCGCCGGAACCGGCCGGCGCGCCGAAACGCCCTTCGGCAGATGAAGCGTTGCCTTGGCGCGCGCCTTGGGATTGCGCCAGGCCGCCTTGGCGACATCGGCCAATGAGAAGGGGCTGTGGCTGGGAAAGCTCACGGGCCGGCCGCCCTCCCCGCTTTCGACCTTGGGCCAGGGACGCAGCAGACGATCAGGGTCGAAGGTGGCGGCGCCGGCCGGCGCCGTGAGCACAAGAAAAGCGATCATGGCGGCCAGCAGGCCTCGTGGTCCCATGTTTCGTGGCCGTATGTTCCACCGCAACCGTTTCAACGCTCGCATTTCCATCGATGCTCATGTGCCGCGCATCCAGGGTGGATTCAAGGCGGCAATTTGGGCGAAGACAGGGCAGTTTTCATGGTGTGCGCCGGGCAGATAGCCTGCCGACATCAGGAACTCGCCGACGATCTCGCCGCCGGTGAACTTGAAGGTCTTCTTGAACAACTTGACCCAGTCCGCTTTGTCGAGCGGGTGGTTCGCCTCCAGCCAGGCCGAAAAGCCGCCATGGCCCTCGCGCATCGCCCGGATCCGGCGGGCGTTCTCGATGATCGCGGTGATCTTGAGGCGGTTGCGGATGATCCGGACATCCTCGCGAAGCCGCGCCTCGTCGCTATCGCCGAACCCGGCTACCTGATCGACATCATAGCCGGCGAAGGCCTCGGCCATGCCGGCGCGACGTTTCAGGATCAGCTCCCAATTGAGACCGGCCTGCATGATCTCAAGCACCAGCCGCTCGAAAAGAGCCGTCTCGTCGGCAAGCGGATAGCCGTACTCTTCGTCGTGATACGGCCCATGCCATTCGTGGCCGGGTGCGATCTCGCAATAGGAGCTCATCGCGGAGCAAAGTTGATGAGATCGGTGTCGATCGCCCAGTAGATCGCGCCCCAGATTATGCAGGCAATCAAGGTGGTGATCCCCGCCTTGAGCCAAAGGCGCGGATTGGCCGGCGCACCGGGCTCGTGGCCCGGCTCGGGGTTTTCTTCGTGGCGGATACCCCAGGGCAGCACCATGAACAGCACCAGCCACCACACGATGACGAAGACGATGAGGCCGGTGGTGACGGACATGGGGTGTTCGCCTCAGGCCTGCTCGAGCTCGACGAGCGTGCCGCAGAAATCCTTGGGATGCAGGAATAGCACCGGCTTGTCATGGGCGCCGATCCGCGGCTCGCCGGTACCAAGCACCCGTGCGCCTTTTGATTGCATTTGGTCGCGGGCGGCCAGGATGTCGTCGACCTCGTAACAGATATGGTGCATACCGCCGCCCGGATTGCGGTCGAGAAACGACTGAACGGGGGAGCGTTCGCCGAGCGGATGCAGGAGTTCGATCTTAGTGTTGGGCAAGGTGACAAAGACCGTCGTCACCCCGTGCGTGGGCATGTCGACGGCCTCGGAAACCTGCGCCCCCAGGGTGTCCCGATACAGCGCCGTGGCGGCGGCCAGGTCCGGGACGACGATCGCAACATGGTTCAACCGGCCGATCATGGTGAGCGCCTCGCAAGTGCGGAATTCCTTGCCCTTCTTTAACCGAAATGGGCGCATCTGCAAATCCGCAGCACACGATCATGGGGGCCGTGGCCGTCAGGTCCGCTGATTTCGGTGTTAACCCCTTGTTAACCAAGGGGGTGTGACGGCCGTCACAGACGGGGATCATTGCCCCAGGCTATGCTCCAGTCCAGATGGTGGAGCCTTCTATTCGGGCTCCAGAAACCTTGAGAGGCGGCGATCGTCGCATGGGCCGGAGCCGCCCGGATACAGTCAGGAGACCTTCGATGAGAATCAAACTCGCTAGCATTGCATCCGCGCTGGTCCTTTCCGTCGCCATCGGCACCGGCGGCGCCTCGCCTGCCGCGGCCGCCTGCGCGCCCGGCAATCCCGGCGCCAAGGAAGTCCTCGGCAGCATCGGCGGAGCCGTGATCGGCGGGCTTATCGGCTCGCGGATCGGCAGCGGCGCCGGACGCGGCGCGGCCATCGCCGGCGGCGTGCTGGTTGGCGGCCTGATCGGCAACCGGATCGGCAACGCGCTCGACTGCGAGGATGTGCGTCGCCACAACGAGGCGACCAACCGCGCGCTCGAGCGCCAGCCCGACCACACCACGTCGCGCTGGGAGAACCCCAACACCGGCGCCCACGGCAGAACCACGCCGACCCAGACCTATACCAACGAGCGCGGCCAGCCTTGCCGCCGCTTCACCACCACGGTGACGACGAAGACCGGCCAGACAGAGACCGGCAACGGCGTTGCCTGCCGCAACGCGCAGGGCGGTTGGGACATCACCTGACGCCCGTCAGGCCAGTCTGAAATTAAGCTGGAACGGCGGTCCCTTGGGGCCGCCGTTTCGCTTTGAGATCATTTGACTGACATCAGGGTCTGACAACCCTGCCCTATGCCACCCGCACCACATGCACCTCGGTCGGCGGACGCTTGCCGCGGAGGTCGCGCAGGGCGCGGCGAACGGCGCGGCGGGCGGTTTCGCGCACTTCCTCGTCGTCGCCCCGGCGCGGGCGCGGCAGATCGGCCAACGCCTCCTCGATGGCTTGCCCGAGCGCGCCGCGCAGGTCCTCGACCATGGGATCGTCGGCGATGCCTTGCAGAGTGATCTGCGGCGGGGCGACCAACCCGCCCATGGCATCGACCACGACAGTGGCGACGGCCATGCCGTTCCACATCAGGCGCTTGCGCTCCTGCAGGGTCGGCCCATCAATGGGCACCAGCACCTCGCCGTCGATGGCGAGCCGGCCCGAGGGCACGGTCTCGACAATGCCGGCGCGGCCCGGCGCCAGGCGCACAACCTCGCCATTCAGCACCTCGACCTGTTCGGGCACCTGGCAGTCGGCGGCGAGCCGCGCATGGGCGCCCAGATGCCGCGCCTCGCCATGCACCGGAACGGCGATCCGGGGCTTGGTGAGCTGATACATGTGGATGAGCTCGTCGCGCGCGGGATGGCCGGAGACGTGGACGAAATGGTCTTTTTCGGAGGCGACTTCGACGCCCAGTCGGAAAAAGGCATTGTGCAAGCGGCCGATGGGACGTTCGTTGCCGGGAATGATGCGCGAGGAGAACACCACCGCATCGCCCTCCTCCAGCATGATATGCGGGTGGCTGCCGTTGGCGATCTTGGTGAGTGCGGCGTTGGGCTCGCCCTGGCTGCCGGTGGCGGCAATCAGCACCTTATCGCGCGGCAGATAGGCGATCTCCTCATCGGTCAGGAAGCGCGGGATCTCGGTCAAATAGCCGTTCTCGCGGGCGGCGTCGTAAATCCGCCAGAGTGATCGACCGGCCAGCGCCGCTTGGCGGCCGGTGGCCTGCGCGACGGCTGAAATCGTCTCCAGGCGCGCCACGTTGCTGGCAAAACAGCCGATGGCGACGCGATTCTCGTAGCCGCCGACCAGCTCGATCAGGCTTTCGCGGACCTCGGCTTCCGAGCCCGAGGTTCCCTCGCGAAAGACATTGGTCGAATCGCCGATC
>Ga0224512_10004259_pt1 | contig 12172 bp, 10 predicted proteins | sample SF_May12_sed_USG_4_FD_169103 | JGI IMG/M metagenome (GOLD analysis project Ga0224512, IMG submission 169103) | Sediment microbial communities from San Francisco Bay, California, United States - SF_May12_sed_USGS_13 | ecosystem: Environmental > Aquatic > Marine > Sediment | place: USA... | reverse complement strand
TGGCGCGACGCCAAGCGCCTTGCACACCGGGTCTACTGGGGCCGCTCGCACGACCCGACGGACGGCGCCCTGTGGTATCACGCGGACTATGTGAAGCCGGTATGGCGCCATGCGCTGCGCCGCGGGCCGCAGATCGGCCGCCACATCTTCTATTACGATCCGCTGCCGCCCAGAGCCCCCGGACACAGGTCGATCTGAGGCGTAAGTTACCAGTATACAGCATTTTTTCATATTTTGGGCGCAGGCTGGGATGCGAACAACAGGAATGAGGCTCATATCAGGAACGAGACATGCGAATCCCGATCCTGCCCAGTTTGATTTTGTTGCTGCGCCGTTCGCCGGAGACGGAATACGAACGGCTGATGCTGTTGCACCGGCTGTACAGCCGGCGCGTCATGCTGTCCGTGGGCGCGGCGGCCGTGCTGCTGGGGCTGACCGCGGCCGCGTCCGTGAAATGGAGTATGGACGAGGAACTCGAGTGCCTTGCGCTGAACGTCTATTTCGAGGCAAGGGGTGAATCCTATGAAGGGCAGGTCGCGGTCGCCCATGTGGTGATGAACCGGTCCGCCGACGCGCGCTTTCCGGGGCACGTCTGCGCGGTTGTGCGCGAGGGCGGCAAGGACAGCGAGGATTGCCAGTTCAGCTGGTGGTGCGACCGCCTCAGCGACCGGCCAACGCATTTCGCCGACTGGGAAGTGGCGAAGGACGTCGCCCGCACTGTCTACTGGGGCGGTGTTGCGGATCCGACCGGCGGTGCGCTCTGGTATCACGCGACCCATGTCAGGGCCTACTGGCGCGGCCAGTTCCAGAAAAGCCGGACGATCGGCAACCACATCTTCTATCGCGACAAGCCGGAGCGCGTGGAAGCCGGTGCGTGACAACGCAGCCGGGAGGTTTCCGGAGACCGGGCCGGTATGGTTAATTTAGAGTTAACGAACTGCCTAAGTTTTCGGCGTCCCGCTTTGTTGCCCAAAAGAATCGCATTTATTGGCCGCTATCCGAATGGCTCCCGGAGCCGTCGGCCATCGTCACGCGCCTCACGGGAACTTCATGTCTGCGCGGCTCCTTCCGGACTTGACGACATGCCTGGACCTGCGATCATAGGGTACGGCAACCGCGACGCGTGACGGTCCGACGAAACAGGCCCGCGGGCGGTTGGCCGGGGAACAATGACGCATTGATGCGGAACGGGAGGAAGATCATGAGAGGACTGTATTTCGCGCTGGCGGCGCTGACCGCCGGCGTTGTGTGTGTCACGGCCGGACCGGCGGTGGCCCAGAATGTCAAGGTCACGCCGCTGGGCAGCCACGACGGCGAGTTCTGCCGGCTCGACCGGGCGATGGTGTTCGAGGATCCGGACGGCACGCGAATCCTGTACGATGCCGGGCGCACCGTCGCCGGCGCGGGCGACTCACGGCTTGGCAGAATCGATGCGGTGCTGCTGAGCCATGCTCATGGCGACCATCTTGGCGACCGGCATATTCCGGCGGCCAATGCCGGCGAATGCGGCAGCCCGGACTTTTCCGTCGCGGCGACGCCGAGCTCGAATTCGGTGCAGATCGTTGTGGCCAAGAGCGCGAAATTCATCGTCGGCGCCGAGATGGCCAGCTTTTTCGCGGCCAAGGTCAAATCCATCGGTGGCGACCCAAAGCTGGTGGAGCTGGCGCGCTACGGCGCGTCGCGCAAGGTCGGCGGCGTCACCGTTGCGACCGTTCCGGCGGTGCACTCGAACGGGCTCAGCCCCGCCTTCATCGACGACAAGGCGCACGCCGCGATGCTGGAGAAAGAAGGGCTGACGGCCTATCTCGGCCCGCCGAGCGGCTATGTGCTTACCTTTTCCAACGGGCTCGCCGTCTATCTGTCGGGCGATACCGGCATCACGGCCGAGCAGGACCTGGTGGTGCGCCAATACTACGGGGCGAAGCTCGCGGTCATGAATATCGGCGATGTCTTCACCACCGGGCCCAGGGAGGCGGCGCACGTGATCAACACCATGGTCAAGCCGGCGTCGGTGATCCCCTCGCACGCCAACGAGGTGGCGACAAACGGCGGCAAGGTCGTGGCCGGCAGCCGCACCGACACCTTCATCAAGGCGGTCAAGGTGCCCGCCCACCTGCCGCTGAGCGGCAGAACGATGGAGTTCAACAGCGGTGGGAAGTGCGTCTCCGGCTGCTGACGGCGTCCGGCCGCGCAGCAAGTCTGGCGGGCTCCCGCGCGCCGGACATGCCATAATGGGGCTCTGAGGTCGAGTACGAGCCTGTCGCCGTTAAATGGCTCCGTGGCATGCCCTAACGCTTGGGCGGCGGAACGACCACCACGGGACAGGGCGCGTAGTTTAGAACGCTCTTGGTCACGTCGCCTGAGAGTAGATGATGCAGGCGGTCCCGGTGAAAACCGACGACCATCAGGTCGATATCGAGCCTGGTTGCCTCGGAAATAATCTTTTGGACCGTCTGGCCGTGGATTTGGAGGGCCACGGCTTCTACCCCGGAGGGAGTCATTTTGTCCCGAAGCCCCTGCAGTTCCTGGTGCGAGGCTTTGACCTGGCTTGCCACCACGTCACGGTCGTCCGGAATGTCCGGGTCGCCAAAAATCTCCGGGTTGGCGCGATCCACGTGGAGAAAATACAGCTTTGCCGAAAACGCCTCGGCAAAACCAGCCGCCACTCTGGCCACGTCCTCGGAACCTGCGTGCAAATCGACGGCGACAAGAATATTCTTGATACTGTCCACGGTGGTATCCTCCTGAGCGACAACCCCAAAGCCATACCCGCCAGCGGCCTTCAAGAACATGACCATCGCACCGATATGGCCCATCCAGGAGCGGCCATACTTCCCCCGCAGCCATTCGATGACTTGATCTTACCGGATCGACCAGGTTCGGAAGGCCAACTTATTGAATCCGGATTTCCCAAATAGTACCTCCGCCCGGCCAAACCCGGTAGCGCTTTTACCAGTTGCAGGCGCATCAGGTCGGGCTGTGCATTGCACACGGCGATCAATCGGGGTTGCCGGCTGGTTCTTCGGTTGAACGGCCGCTGCGCCGCCAGTCTCGCGAACACCTCCACACGCACGAGACTCGCCTCTTCTGTCGCGCCGCCAAATCCCGGCCCGGCGAGCTTGTCGGGTTTCCCGGCGCTCCATACGTGTCATAATGGAGCTCCAAGTAGAGGGAGACCGCCGATGGCGAAGCGCAATCCGACGGCCAGGAAGAACCCGCAGGCCGCCAAATATACCGAGCCGGGCTGCGCCTATTGCCCGCCGGCGGTGCGCGCCTGCCGCGATGGCGAAGAGGAGCGGCGCGGCCCGGGCTACTGCCCGACCAAGACCGACGCCGACGGCATCGCCGAAGGTCTGGCCCATTACGAGGACCCGTTCTGGCGCCGCGTCGCTGTGGAATCGGCGCGCGTCGAATCGGAGGGCTACTGCAAATGGACCCGGGTCGAGGAGATCGTCGAATTCGCCAAGAAGATGGGCTTCACGAAGCTCGGCATCGCCACCTGCATCAGCTTCGTCGACCACGCCAATACGCTCAGCCGGATCTTTGAGAGCCACGGCCTCGAGGTGGTCTCGGCGGCCTGCAAGACGGGCGGCGTGCCCAAGGAGGAGATCGGCTTGGCGGACCATGAGAAGATCCGCCCCGGCGGGCACGAATCGCTGTGCAATTCGGTCGGCCAGGCAGAACTGCTCAACCGCGCCGGCTGCCAGCTTAACGTCGTGCTCGGCCTGTGCGTCGGGCACGACAGCCAGTTCTTCAAATTCTCCGAAGGCCTGGCGACGACGCTGATCGCCAAGGACCGGGTGCTGGCGCATAATCCGATTGGCGCGCTGGCCCTGGCCGACAGTTACTACAGCCGGGTCTGGGGCCCCGACCGGCCGGAAAAACCACCAAAGCTGCCGCGCCAGGGCCGCAAGGACTGATTGAAAAGGACGACACTGATGGACGCAAGGCAGAACCGTGCGGCAGGATCGGGCCGCGCGGAGCCGCGCCTGCCGCGGCGGCGGCTGCTTGCCGGGGTCGCCGCTGGCGCCGCGGTGCTGGCGGCCGGAACGGCGGCGCGCGCGGCGTGCGCATTGACGCCGCGCCAGCCCGAGGGGCCGTTCTATCCCGTCGCCGTCCGGGAGGCCGACTGGGACCTGACGCGAGTTTCCGGCGCGTCCGGGCGGGCCGAGGGCGCGGTCATCGAAGTGACCGGCCGGATCTTCGGCGCCAATTGCCGGCCGCTGCCGGGCTGCGTGATCGAGCTGTGGCAGGCCAACCGCCACGGCCGCTACGACCACCCCGGTGACCGGCAGCAGGACCGGCCGCTGGACCCGAATTTCCAGGGCTACGCCCGCCTCGCCGCCGATGCGGACGGCGCCTACCGGTTCGTCACCATCGTGCCGGGCGCCTATCCGGCCTCGCATATCTGGATGCGGCCGCCGCACATCCACTTCCGGCTGCGTGCCCCGGGCCACCGCCCGCTGACCACCCAGATGTATTTCGCCGGCGAGCCGCTCAACGAGCGCGACCGGCTGCTGGCAAGTGTGCCGCCGGACCGGCGCGCGGCGCTCCAGGTCGCGTTCGATCGCCGCACCGCCGAGGGGATACCGGCCGGCGCTTTCGATATGACGTTAGCCCGGGCCTAGGAGGGCACAGGACGGGGCGGATTCATCATCGACTTCGGCATAAGGCAACCCGGATTCGCCGACGCCCCGGTATGCAAAGACTCCTCCGGTTCAGGAATCGACCTCCTCGAAGCGGCCGCGGAAGAAGCGCAGATATTCGGGCTCGTAAGTGAACCGCAATCCCTTGATCCGGTCGGCCTCGGCCATGACCCGGGCGACGCTGTCGACGACCACGTCCATATGGGCCTGGGTGTAGACCCGCCGCGGCAGTGCAAGACGCACCAGCTCCAGCTTCGGCATATAATTCTCGCCGGTATCCTTGTCGCGGCCGGCCGAGACGGCGCCGCGCTCCATGGCCCTCACGCCGGTGTCGAGGTAAAGCGCCGCGGTCAGCGCCTGGGCCGGGAACTGCTCTTGCGGGATACCGGGCAGAATCGCTCTTGCGTCGAGGAAGACGGCATGGCCACCGATCGGCACCACGATCGGCACGCCCCTGTCCTGCAGGTTGCGCCCGAGATATTCGACCTGCCCGACGCGCGCCCGGATATGATCGTCCTGCACGCTCTCGGTAATGCCGATGGCCAGCGCCTCCATGTCGCGGCCCGCCATGCCGCCATAGGTGTGCAGGCCCTCGTAGACCACGACCAGGTTGCAGGCCCGCTCGTACAGCTCTTCGTCGTTGACCGCAAGGAAGCCGCCGATATTGACGATCGCATCCTTCTTTGCCGACATCGTTGCGGCATCCGTCAGCGCGCAAATCTCATGGACGATCTCCTTGACCGTCCTGTTCGCATAACCGTCCTCGCGCTGCTGGATAAAATAGGCGTTCTCGGCGACACGGGTCATATCGTGGACGATCAGGATGCCATGCCGATCGCACCAGCGGCGCAGCTCTTTGAGGTTTCCAAGCGAGATCGGCTGGCCACCCGCCATATTCACGCAGGTGGCGACGCAGACATAGGGAATCTTCTCCGCGCCGACCTTGTCGACCAGCGCATTCAGCTTGTCGAAATCGACATCGCCCTTGAAGGGATGGGCCGAGGCCGGGTCGTGGGCTTCGTCGATGATGACGTCGACGAAGGTGCCGCCCGCGAGCTCCTGATGCAGCCGCGTGGTCGTGAAATACATATTGCCGGGGACATAATCCCCGTCCGAGATGAGGCACTGCGAGAGAATGTTCTCGGCCCCGCGTCCCTGGTGGGTCGGCACGGTGAACCTGTACGAATAGTAAGCCTCGACCGTATCGCGCAGATGATAGAAGTTCCGGCTGCCGGCATAGGCCTCGTCGCCCATCATCAGGCCGGCCCACTGCCGGTCCGACATCGCGCCGGTTCCGGAATCGGTCAAGAGGTCGATATAGACGTCTTCCGATTTCAGAAGGAAGGTATTGTACCCCGCCTCCCGGATCGCCTGCCGGCGCTCATCGACGGTCGTCATCTTGAGGAGTTCGACCATTTTGATCTTGTAGGGTTCGGCCCAGGGCCCGGTGCGTATCGCCATGTTTCCACTCCCTTCGAGTCTGAAGGCCGAGATCTCTGAAACGGAGCCGGCAATTGTTCTGCGGGTCAAACGGCCTGGCTGATTTCGCGCCGTTCCCGTTCGCCCGGATATTATCCGCCAGCGCAACAGGCTCAGCCAGGACTGCCAGCCCTTGCTTGACGGTTGTACGCCGTTTCCGTCACAAAGTCCCCCAACTCGCACTCGACTATCGCCCCTTTGGTGGGGTAAACACTCCCCACTTACACCGGCCGTGGGGCCGGGCGCGCAACGGCACAGGCAGATGATCGACGATTTCCATCGCATCAAGCGGCTTCCGCCCTATGTGTTCGCCGAGGTGAACGCTATGAAGGCGGCGGCCCGGGCGGCCGGCGACGACATCATCGATTTCGGCATGGGCAACCCGGATTCGCCGACGCCCAAGCATATCGTCGACAAGCTGTGCGAGACTGTGCGCGATCCCAAGACCCACCGGTATTCGCAGAGCCGCGGCATCCCGGGGCTGCGGCGCGCGCTCGCCGCCTATTACGCGCGGCGCTTCGGGGTCGACCTCGACCCCGAGCGCGAGGTCGTGGTCACGCTCGGCTCGAAGGAGGGTCTGGCCAACCTCGCCATGGCGATCACCAGCCCCGGCGACGTTGTGCTGGTGCCCAACCCGAGCTACCCGATTCACCATTTCGGCTTCATCATCGCCGGTGCGGCGATCCGCTCGCTGCCGGCCATGGTCTCGACCGACGCGCAGCGCGCCGAATTCATGGCGGCGCTGGAACGCGCGGTGCACCATTCGATCCCGAAGCCCGTTGCGCTGGTGCTGAATTTTCCGTCGAACCCGACGGCGCAGGTGATCGACCTCGATTTCCTGACCCAGATCGTAGGTTTCTGCCGCGCGCACGACATCTTCATCATGTCCGACATCGCCTATGCAGAGATCTATTTTGACGGCAACCCGCCGCCGTCGGTCCTGGAGGTTCCCGGCGCGACGGACATCGCCGTTGAGTTCTCGTCGCTCTCGAAGACCTATTCGATGCCGGGCTGGCGGATCGGCTTCGCCGCCGGCAATGCCCGGCTGATCGCGGCGCTCGCGCGCATCAAGTCATACCTCGACTATGGCGCCTTCACGCCGGTCCAGGTGGCCGCGACGGCGGCGCTGAACGGCCCGCAGGAGTGCGTCGGGGAGATCCGCAATGTGTACCGCGAGCGCCGCGACGTGCTGGTCGAGGGACTCGCCGCCGCCGGCTGGGACATCCCGGCGCCGCCGGCCACGATGTTTGCCTGGGCGCCGATCCCGCCTGCCTTCCGGCATCTCGGTTCGCTGGAATTCTCCAAGTTGCTGCTGCGCGAGGCCAAGGTCGCAGTCTCGCCTGGGCTCGGCTTCGGCGAATACGGCGACGACCATGTGCGCATTGCGCTGGTCGAGAATTTGCACCGCACGCGGCAGGCGCTGCGCAACATCAAGGCCTTCATGAAGGACGCCGCCAGCCATGGCGGGCAGGCGCCCGGAAGGACCGCAACCGGATGAGCGAACCCCTGAAAATCGCCGTCGCCGGCCTCGGCACGGTCGGCGCCGGCACGCTGCAGCTGCTCTTGGCCCAGGCGGAGATGCTATCGCTGCGCGCCGGGCGGCCACTGCAGGTTACCGCCGTTTCGGCCCGCAACCGCGGGCGCAACCGCGGTGTCGATTTATCCCCCTTCGCCTGGTACGACGATGCGGTGGCGATGGCCCGCGAGGCGGATGCGGACGTGGTGGTCGAGCTGATCGGCGGCAGCGACGGCGCCGCCAGGGCGGTCTGCGAGGCGGCCTTCGCCGCCGGAAGGCACGTCGTTACGGCCAACAAGGCGCTGCTTGCCATGCACGGCACCGGGCTTGCCCGATCGGCCGAGGCCGCCGGGGTGACACTGGGCTGGGAGGCTGCCGTCGCCGGCGGTATCCCGGTGATCCGGACCCTCCGCGAGGGTCTCGCCGGCAACCGGATCGGCCGCATCCAGGGCATCCTCAACGGCACCTGCAATTACATCTTGACGACCATGCGCGAGACCGGCCGCGAGTTCGGCGATGTGCTGGACGAGGCGCAGCATCTGGGTTACGCGGAGGCCGACCCCGGCTTCGATATCGACGGCGTGGATGCGGCCCACAAGCTGGCCCTGCTGTCGGCGCTCGCCTTCGGGGCGGAGGTCGATTTCGACGGCGTCTATGTCGAGGGCATCCGCAACATCGCCGCCATGGACATCGAATACGCCGGCGAGCTCGGCTACCGGATCAAGCTGCTCGGCATCGCCGAGATGAACCATGACGGCATCCATCAGCGCGTCCACCCGGCGATGGTGCCGGCCGATGCGCCGATCGCCGCGGTCGAGGGCGTGTTCAACGGTGTCGTCGCGGAAGGCGATTACGTCGGCACCACGGTGCTGGAAGGGCGTGGCGCCGGCGCCGGGCCGACGTCATCGGCGGTGGCCGGGGACCTCGTGGACATCGCCTGCGGCCGCCGGGCGCCGACCTTCGGCATTCCGGCCACGGCGTTGCAGGCGATCCCGTCGCTGCCGATGGACCGCCATGTCGGGCCCTATTACGTGCGCCTGATGGTGATCGACAAACCCGGTGTTTTCGCCGATGTCGCGGCCACCCTGCGAGACTGCGAGATTTCGTTCGAATCGGTGCTGCAGCGCAGCCGCGCGCCCGGCGACGTTGTGCCGGTGGTGCTGACCACCCATGAGGCGAGCGAGGCGTCGATGCAGCGCGCGATCACCGAGATCGAGCGCATCGAGGCGGTGCGCGAGCCGCCGAACATGATCCGCATCGAGCGCGGCTCGATGGACTGAACCTGCGACCTGCAAGACTGGGTTTTCCGGAGGAGGCGATGGCCGAAGATTACAGCAGTATGGACCGCAATCTGGCGCTGGAGGCGGTGCGGGTGACCGAGGCGGCGGCCCTGGCGGCGTCGCGCTGGATGGGACGCGGCGACGAGAAGGCCGCCGACCAGGCCGCCGTCGACGCCATGCGGAACGCGCTGAACAGCCTGAATATCGAAGGCAAGGTGGTGATCGGCGAGGGCGAGCGTGACGAGGCGCCGATGCTCTATATCGGCGAAGAGGTCGGCGCCGGCAACGGCCCGAAGATCGACATCGCGCTGGACCCGCTGGAGGGCACGACGATCACCGCCAAGGGTGGCGCCAACGCGCTTGCCGTCATCGCCATGGCGGACCAGGACAACTTCCTGTTCTCGCCGGACGTTTACATGGAAAAGATCGCCGTCGGCGGCGGCCTGCCGGACGGTGTCGTCGATCTCGACGCGCCGGTGGCAGAGAACCTCGCCAATCTCGCGAAGGCCAAGGGCAAGGACGTCTCGGACCTCGTTGCCTGCATCCTCGACCGGCCGCGGCATTCAGGGCTGATCGAGCAGACCCGCGCCGCCGGGGCCCGCATTATGCTGATTTCCGATGGCGACGTTGCCGGCGTCATCGCCACCGCCACCCCGGACAGCCCCGTCGACATCTATTACGGCACGGGCGGTGCACCGGAAGGCGTCCTGGCGGCGGCCGCCCTGCGCTGCATCGGCGGCCAGATCCAGGCGCGGCTCGTGTTCCGCAATGACGACGAGCGCGCCCGCGCCGCCCGCTGCGGCATTACCGACCTGAAGTGCAAATACGGCATCGGCGATATGGCCAAGGGCGACGTGATGTTCGCCGCTACCGGCGTTACCGACGGCGCCATGCTGCGCGGGGTGCGGCGCTTCGGCAGCGGCGCCACGACGCAGTCGATGGTGATGCGTTCCAAGACCGGCACGGTGCGGATCATCGAGACGACCCACGACTTCACCCGCAAGTCCGGCTTCACGCCCATGGATGTCTGAGACGGCACCAGCGGTTCTCGGGGTCGAGCGTTCGGCGGGCGGCCGCCGCTGGCGCTCGCGCGAAGGCGACGCGCGGCTCGGCCTGGCGCTGGCCCAGCGCCACGGGCTGCCGGAGGTGGTCGGCCGCATCATGGCGGCGCGCGGCATCGGCCTCGAGGACGCGGCGGTGTGGCTGGATCCGACCCTCAAGGCGCTGCTGCCCGATCCCTCGCATCTCAAGGACATGGATCGGGCCGCCGAACGTGTCGCCCGCGCAGTGCGAAGCGGGGAGACGATCGCCATCTTCGGCGATTACGATGTGGATGGCGCGACCTCGACGGCGTTGCTGCTTCGTTTCCTCGATTCCGTGGGGGGCCGAATCGTCACCTATATCCCGGACCGGATCACGGAAGGTTACGGGCCGAATGCGCCGGCACTGCTGGCACTCAGGCAGCGCGGCGCCGCCGTCGCGGTGACGGTTGATTGCGGCATCACCGCCTTCGAGCCGCTGGAAGTGGCGGCCGAGGCGGGACTGGAGGTCGTTGTCGTCGATCATCATGTGGCCGAACCGCGCCTGCCGCGCGCCCATGCCGTGGTCAACCCGAACCGGCTGGACGACGAAAGCAGCCACGGACAGATGGCCGCAGTCGGCGTGGCGTTTCTGCTGGCCGTGGCGATCAATCGCGCGCTGCGGGATGCCGGCTGGTACACCGGCCGGCCGGAGCCGGACCTGCGCCAGTGGTTGGATCTCGTGGCGCTGGGCACGGTCTGCGACGTCGTGCCACTGACCGGCGTCAACCGCGCCTTCGTCGCCCAGGGACTGAAGGTGATGGCGCAGCGCGGCAATCCGGGCATCGCGGCACTGGCGGACGTCGCCCGCATGGGCGAGGCCCCCGAAGCCTGGCACGCCGGCTTCCTGCTCGGGCCGCGGGTCAATGCCGGCGGGCGGGTCGGCGAGGCCGGGCTGGGCGCGGCGCTGCTGAGCGCGCCGGACTACGCAACCGCGCTGCCGCTCGCCCAGCGCCTCGATGCCTGGAATACCGAGCGCAAAGGGATCGAGGCCGCCTGCCTGGAAGAAGCGATTGCCCAGGTCGAGGCGAACTCCCTGCAAGACGGGCTGGTCTATGCCGCCTCCGAGGGCTGGCATCCCGGCGTCATCGGCATCGTCGCGGGGCGCCTGAAGGAACGCTATAACCGCCCGGCCTGCGTCGTCGCACTGGCCGACGGCAGCGGCAGGGGCTCGGGCCGCTCGGTGTCCGGGGTCGATCTCGGCAGCGCGGTGATCGCGGCGCGCCAGGAGGGGCTGCTGATCAATGGTGGCGGCCACGCCATGGCGGCCGGGTTTACCGTCGCCGCCGACCGCCAGGGCGACTTCCGCGTCTTCCTGGCCGGGCGCATCATTGCGCAGACCGGCCCCGCCGGGCCGGTGGCCGAACTGGGGCTCGACGGCACGCTGCAGCCGCGCGGCGCCACGGTGGAACTGGCGGCGTCGCTGCAGAGGCTCGCCCCTTTCGGCGCCGGCAACCGCGAGCCGCGGTTCGCGATTCCCGCCGCGCGCGTCGTGAAGGCCGACATTGTTGGTGAGGATCACGTGCGCTGCATCCTCGCCGGCGAGGACGGCGGCCGTCTCAAGGCGATCGCCTTCCGCGCCGCCGGACGGCCGCTGGGCCAGTTGCTGATGCAGTCGGGCGGCCTGCCCGTCCACATCGCCGGACAACTCCGCCTCGACCGCTGGCAGGGCCGCGAGTCCGTTCAAATGATCATCGACGACGCGGCGCCGGTGACGTAAGCATCAGTCTCCCGGTTGCGGGACGTAACGCATGTACGGTTTCGGCGCGGTCCAGCCGCCGGGATACATCGCCCTGGCCTCGTCGTCGGAGACCGCCGAGCCGATGATCACCGCCTCGCCCAGCTTCCAGTTGACCGGCGTCGCCACCTTGTGTTTCGCGGTCAGCTGGCAGGAGTCCAGCACCCGCAGGACTTCGTCGAAATTGCGCCCCGTGCTCATCGGATAGGTCAGCGACAGCTTGATCTGCTTGTCGGGCCCGATCAGGAACACCGTGCGCACGGTAGCGTTGTCGGCGGGCGTCCGTTCCGCGGCAGAGTCGCCGGCCGGCGCCGGCAGCATCTCGTAGAGCTTCGCGACCGTGAGCTTCGGATCGCCGATCAGCGGGTAGTTGACCTTGTGACCCTGGGTCTCCTCGATATCCTTGATCCAGGCCTCATGGTCGCTGACCGCAT
>Ga0224512_10004258_pt1 | contig 12177 bp, 8 predicted proteins | sample SF_May12_sed_USG_4_FD_169103 | JGI IMG/M metagenome (GOLD analysis project Ga0224512, IMG submission 169103) | Sediment microbial communities from San Francisco Bay, California, United States - SF_May12_sed_USGS_13 | ecosystem: Environmental > Aquatic > Marine > Sediment | place: USA: California... | reverse complement strand
CATCAGATCGGAGACGTAGTTCGACATCGTGAGTTCCCTTCTCCTTTCAGACGCCCATGACTGGCGCCAGGTCGGACCCTTGTGCTTTGTGGAGTAATTAAAGCAGCCGCCAGCGACCCGCCCCGAAGGGAGGCCGCCGGCTACCCCGTAATGATAATCGACTAAACGGTCCTGTCAACCGTTTTCGGCGTCCCGGTTGGGGTGCTAAGCCATTCTTTTACAGCTTGTTACGGGGCGCGGCTGGCCCACCGAACGGCGAAAACTGAGTTCTGGACCAGGTTTTCCGCAATCGGGTTTACAACCGCCCCCGCGATGAGGCATCATGGACCGGCGCGCCGGGCTCGGCGCGCCTTCGTTGCACCAACCGTGAGGATCGAGAGGAGCCACGCCATGCGCTACGACAGGGGCGTTGCGGGTCTCGCCGTCGCCGTGCTCGTCATCGCCGCGGCGTCGGCGTTCGCCGCCGAGACGCTTCAGCCCGAGGACATCGTCAACACGCGCTACGCCACTTCGGCCAAGCTGAGTCCCGACGGCAAGTGGGTCGCGTACACGGTTTCCGTTCCCCGAGCGCCCGACGAGAAGGCGGGAGGTCGCTACGCGGAGCTGCACGTCGTCTCCACCGCGAGCGGCCAGAGCCGTCCCTTCGTCGCGGGCAAGGTGAACGTGAGCGCGCCCGCCTGGAGCCCCGACGGCACGCGCATCGGTTTCCTCACCAAGCGCGGAGAGAAGGCCAAGACGCAGGTGTGGGCGATCGCCGTGGACGGCGGCGAGGCCGTCCAGTTGTCGCGCGCCGGCGCGTCGGTGAGTGCCTTCGCCTGGCATCCCTCGGGCCAGCGCCTCTTCTACATCGCCACCGCCGCGAAGAGCAAGCGCGACAAGAAGCTCGACGACCTCGGCTACGGCTTCACGTTCTTCGAGGAGAAGCTCGAGCACCGCAACCTCTACGCGCTGGACCTCGCCGTCGACAACGCGGAGCCCGAACAGCTCACCTCGGGGCTCACCGTGTGGGCAGTCGAGGTGAGCCCCGACGGGCGCACGCTGGCCCTCGCCGCTTCCGACGAGAATCTCGTCGACCACAGCTACCTGTTCAAACGCATCCACATTCTCGACCGTGAGACGGGCGAGCTCGGTGCGTTCTCGAACAACCCAGGCAAGCTGGGCGACTTTGCCTTCAGCCCCGACGGCAAGCGCATCGTCTACACCGCCGCTCTCACCCGCGGTGACCACGCGGCGAGCCAGGTGTTCGTGCAGGACCTCGACGGCGGCGAGGCGCGCAACCTCACCGAGCCCGCCTTTCGCGGGCACGTCGAATGGGCGGGATGGAAGGACACGGGGACGGTGGTCTATCGAGCCAGCGAGGGCGTGTGGACTACGCTGAGTACGGTGGCGGCGAAGGGCGGCGAGCGCCGCGTGGTGCTCGACGGCAAGGCGCTGGGCTTCGGGTTAGGCGACCCCTCCTGCACACGTGGAATGCGCGAGACTGCATTCGTTGCCGCCGCTCCGGACATGCCCAACGAGGTCTTCTTCCGGAAGGGCAACGAGAAGCCGCGGCGTTTGACGACGCTCAACCCGTGGCTGGCGGAGCGCGCGCTCGGCCGCTGCGAGACGATCACCTACGCCGCGCGCGACGGCTACGAGGTCGAGGGGCTCCTCTACTACCCGGTCGGCTACGAGGAGGGCCGGCGTTATCCGCTGGTCGTCGACGTCCACGGCGGGCCCGAGTCCCACTACGCGTACGGGTGGCGCACGTCGTACGCGCGTCCCGTCGAGGTGCTCGCCGGCCGCGGCTACGTGGTGTTCCTCCCGAACTACCGCTCCAGCACGGGCTACGGCCTCGAGCACACCAAGTGGCACTTGGGAGATGCCGCCGGCGTGGAGTTCGACGACGTCGCCGACGGCATCGAGCACCTCGTCGCCATCGGGCTGGCCGACGGCGAGCGCGTGGGCCTGGGGGGCGGCTCTTACGGCGGCTTCGCCGCGGCGTGGTTCGCCACCTACTACACCGACCTGGTCAAGGCCGTGGTCATGTTCGTCGGGATCAGCGATCTCATCAGCAAGCGGGGCACCACCGACATCCCCTACGAGGAGCTCTATGTGCACTCGGGCGACAAGCTCGAGGAGGCGTGGCAGAAGAGCCTCGAGCGCAGCCCCATCTACCACGCCCACAAGAGTAAGACGGCGACGCTGATCATCGGCGGAAGCGCCGACACCCGCGTGCATCCATCGCAGAGCCTGGAGCTCTTCCGGCGCATGAAGATGAACGACCACCCGGCCGTGCGCCTGGTCCAGTACCCCGGCGAGGGCCACGGCAACCGCAAGATGCCCGGGCGGCGCGACGTGCTCTACCGCACGCTGCAGTGGTACGACTGGTTCGTCAAGGACGCGCGTCCGCTGGACGGCGGCATGCCCGACGCGGACCTGAGCGACCAGTATCCGCTGGAGCTGCCCAAGGACGAGGAGAAAGCGGAAGAAGAGTCGAAGGACACGGCACTGCAGTAGGATTCTATTAGCGGGTCGTTTGCGCTTCTCCGCGCCGCCTTCTACTCCGCCTGCATCTCCGCGGCGACCCGTTCCACCTCGCGCCACACCCGGCTCAGGTTCAACCAACCGATCTTCTCGATGTCCGGCTCCGTGTAGCCGCGCGCGAGCAGCTCGGCGACGAGGTTCGGGTACATGGAGACATCCTTGAGGCCCTCGGGCAGCGAGTCTCCCACGCCCTCGAAATCGGAGCCGAAGCCCACGTGGTCGATGCCGGCCAGCTCCACCACGAGATCGATGTGGTCGGCCACGTCGGCGACCTTCGCGTACGGGAAGGGGTTCGCCTCGCGGTAGCGCTCGGCGAAGGCCTTTGCCTCCTCGGAGCCCCTGAACGCCCCGTGCTCGTCCATGTAATGCGTGCGCTCCCGGTCGTACGCTTCGTACCACTCGTTGGCCACCCGCGTGAGGAAGGTGGAGCCGAAGTTGATCAATACGACGCCCCCGTTCTCCCCCACCGTCTGGATCATGTCGTCGTCCAGGTTGCGCTCGAAGCCCGGCGTGAAGCGGCGGCAGGAAGAGTGCGAGGCGATCACCGGCGCGCGCACGAGTGCCATCACCTGCCAGAACGCGTCGTCGGAGACGTGGGAGATATCCACCATCACGCCCATTCGGTTCATCGCGCCGACCAGCTCGCGCCCGAAGTCGCTCAGGCCGTGCCACGTGCGCGTGCTGTCGTACGACGAGTCGCAGATATGGTTGTCCGTGGCGTGCGTCAGCGTGATGTAGCGGATGCCGCGTCCGTAGAAGTGCGCGAGCTTGGACAGGTCGCCTTCGATCGGCGAGCCGTTCTCCAGGCCCATGCATAGCGAGACGACGCCGCGGCGGAAGCCCGCCTCGACCTCGTCGGGCGAGCGCGCCATAGCAAACCGGTTGGGGTGGGCGCGGGCGATGGCCTCGACTTCGTCGATGAGCGAGTCGGCCAGGACCGCGGCGGTCCCCTCCGCCTCGCGCTCGGAGGGCACGAAGATGGACATGAAGGGTGCGTCCAGGCCGCCGGCTTTCGCGCGCTCGTAGTCGAAGTCACCCGATTCGGTGCGTACCGACACGTCTACCCATTTCTCGCGCAGCCGGTAGGGCACGTCCACGTGCCCGTCGGCGATGATCATGCCTCTGGCGAGACGGGTGGCGCGCTCCTGCGCGGTCGGCGGCGCGGGCGCGCAGCCGGCGGTGACGAGCACGGCGACACAGGCGCAGCACAGCTTTGCGGGGCGCATTGCAAGATGGTAGCGCCCGGCGGCGGCGGATTGCAAGCGCCTCGGCGAGCTAGCCGGCCAGGGCCCGCCACACCTGCGCGACCAGGAAGCAGGCGACCAGGCCGATCACCAGGGGCAGCAGTGCGGCCACCGTGGTCCACCTGCGCGAGTGCGTCTCCTTCCAGATGGTGAAGATGGTGGTGCTGCACGGGTTGTGCATGAGACTGAAGAGCATGAGGTTCACGGCGGTCAACAGCGTCCAGCCGCCCGCGTGCAGGAGGCGCGCCGTGTCGGAGACCGTCTCCGCTTCGAACATCACGCCCGCGCCGGAGCCCATGCCCGCGATCCCCGCGGTCGTCACGGTGAGCATGAGCACGGTGGGGATCACGATCTCGTTGGCGGGGATGGCGACGATGTAGGCGAGCAGGATCACGCCGTTCAGTCCCAGCACGAACCCCGCGGGGTCGAGGGCACGGGTGGCGTGGTCGGCCAGGCTGGCCCCCGCCACGTCGATGTTGCCGACGAGCCAGATCAGCGCGCCTGCCGGCACTGCGAACATGACGGCCCGCCACAGCACGAAAATGGTGCGGTCGAGCAGCGACGTGTACAGCGTGCGCCAGAACCGGGGCGGCCGATACGGCGGTAGCTCGAGGCTGAAACTGGAGGGCTCGCCCCTGAGGAAGGTGCGCGAGAGGAACCAGGACACCACGAAGGTCAGGGTCACGCCCAGGAGTGCGACCGCCACCACCGCGCCCGCCGAGACCAGCCCGGCCAGGTGCGCGGGCACCAGCGCTCCCACGAAGATTGCGGCGATCAATATCTGCGTGGGCCAGCGCCCGTTACAGAGCGAGAAGTTGTTGGTAATGATCGCGATGAGTCGCTCACGCGGGCTGTCGATGATGCGCGTGGCCACCACGCCGGCCGCGTTGCATCCGAAGCCCATGCTCATCGTGAGCGCCTGCTTACCGTGCGCCCCGGCGCGCTTGAACAAACCGTCGAGGTTGAAGGACACGCGCGCGAGGTAGCCGAAGTCCTCGAGCAGCGTGAAAAGCGGAAAGAAGATCGCCATGGGCGGAAGCATCACGGCTATCACCCACGCCGTGGCCAGGTACACGCCGTCGAAGAGGAAGCCGGAGAGCCACCACGGCATGCCCAGCATCTCGCCCAGCGCGTGTAGCGCGGGTTGTGCGCGCTCGATCAACAGCGCGGCCAGGGCCGAGGAGGGGACGTTGGCGCCGGCGACGGTGATCCAGAAGACGACCACGAGGATGGCGAGCATCATCGGGAAGCCCCACACGCGGCTGGTCACGATGTCGTCGATCATGCGATCCAGATCGAAGCGCGGCTTCTCACCCGAGAGGATCGTGGCGCGGTCGGCCAACCGCGCGGCCTCCGCGTAGAGCTCCTCGGTGAGGGCGTCGGCAAATCGCTCGCCCACTTCCCAGCGCAACTCCCCCACTTTCGTCGCTATACGCTCGGCCGCCCCGGCGGTGCGGGCCGGGACCGCCGTCGCGCTGCCAGCGCCGCCGGCCACGGCGGCGGCGTGATCGCTGAGATCGCTGAGATCGCCGCCGCGCAGCGCCGCCTCGATGGTCCGGTCGCCGTCCAAGAGTCGCGCGGCGACCCACCGCGCGTTGGAAAGCCCGGGCATCGCCGCCTCGATCTCCTGCGCCAGCGCGGAGACGGTGCGGTCGGCGGCTCCGGCCCGCTTGGGGAGGCGGCGCGGCCGGCAGACGATTTCGCCCTTCGCCACGCCGGCGACCGCCTCCAACAAGCCGTCGATCCCCTGGCCGCTGCGCGCGACTGTGGGCACGACGGGAACCCCGAGGTCTCGCGCCAGCCGGCGCTCGTCCACCGTTCGCCCGTGCCGCGCCGCCTCGTCGACGAGATTGAGACACACCACGGCGCGGTCGGTGATCTCCAGCACCTGAAGCACCAGGTTCAAGTTGCGCTCGAGGTGGTTGGCGTCGACCACGATCACGGTGACATCGGGTTGGGCAAAGAGCAGGAAGTCGCGCGCGATCTCTTCGTCGACGGTCGTCGTGAGCAGCGAATACGTACCCGGCAGGTCGACCAGCTTGTAGCGATGCTCGCCCAGCGCGAACCCGCCCTCGGCGCGCGCCACGGTCTTGCCCGGCCAGTTGCCCGTGTGCTGGCGCAGCCCCGTGATGGCGTTGAACACGGTGCTCTTGCCCGTGTTGGGGTTGCCGGCGAGCGCCACGACGAAGTCGAACTTGTCCATCTTGACGCCCAGCCGGACGAGGTTGCCGGCGTGATGCGCGGGACACGTATCGCACGCGCGCGGAGGACAATCACTCATTGCTCGCAGCCTCCCGTGCCTGCACGGTTCGTACGACCGCGGCCTGCTCCTGGCGCAGCGCGACCACCGTGCCGCGCACGCGATAGGCGCGCAATCCGCCCGTGAGACCGTGCCGCTCGAAGGTGACGCGCGTGCCGCGCACGATGCCCAGATCCATCAGGCGCCGCCGCTCGAGCCCGCGACAGGCGGGGCTGATGCCGGTGACCACGGCCGACTCGCCCGGCGCCAGCGCGTCCAGGGTCTCGCGGGTCTCGGCCAGCCGCGGCGGCTCGGCCGGTAGCGCCGGGCGCACGGAGACGTTGGCGGCGATCATGGGTGCGAGCACGAATTTGCGGCCGTCCCCCTCGAAGACGATGCGCGCGTCGGTGCGCGCGGCGACGCGCAGGTCCATCCCGAGATAGATACCGAGGGCCACGAGCTGCGCGTACACGACCGCCGGCTCATCCTCGATGTGCACCACGCGGCCCGCGTCGCCCGGCTGGAGTCCCTCCAGCGGCACTACGTCGCGCTCCGGCACTTCACCGTCCGCGGTGGGAATGGGGTCGCCGTGAGGGTCGAAGCGCGGATGACCGAGGCGCTCTTCGAGGGCAGCGGCTTGCGCCGGGGTGATGCGATGCTCGCGCTGCTCGGCCAGGCGGTGCCACTCGGCCGGATCGACGCCCGTCTCGTCGGCGAGGTAGCGCTCCCACAGCCGGTGCGCGCGCACGATCTGGAGCGCGTTGCGCCTGCCTTCCTCGGTGAGCAGGACGCGGCCGTCGGCCACGCGCGCCAGGTCCATGCGCTCCATGCGCGCGACCAGCGAGAGCGCCTTGGCGCGGGACAGCTCCAGAGTGCCGGCGAGGCTGGCGAGCGTGGCGGTATCGCCGTGGTCCTCGTGGTGGAACACGTGTTTGAGCGCGTCCTCCAGCATGACCCGCCCGGAGAGACGGTGTTCGCGGCGGAGCCGCCACAGCAGGCCGTGGCGCGGCCACAGGAGCACTGCGGCGAGCGCCGAGGTCAGCGCGAACATCAGAAGATTCAAGATCGGGCTCGACACACCTCTGTCCTCCGGTTGCGTCTCGTCTCTAAGCCGTGACGAGGATCTCCTGGGCGGCGGCACGCCCCACGATTCGCTCGCGGCCATCCACCCGCACCACGAAAGGCCCGTTGTATGGTTCCACGCGCAATACTTCGAGCTCCTTCCCCGGGTACAGAGCCAAGTCCCCCAGGTAGCGCAGGAGCTCCGGATCGCGGTCGTCCACTTCCACCACGCGGACCCTGTCCCCGGCCGGAACCTCGGCGAGCGAGCGCGCCTCCACGCGGGAGAGCGAGCCGTCGCGTGCGGGAATGGGGGCCCCGTGCGGGTCGAAGGCGGGGTGGCCCAGCGCCTCGCTGATGCGCTCCTCGAGCTCCTCGGAGAGCACGTGCTCGAGCTTCTCCGCCTCCGCATGGACGCGATCCCACGGCACCCCGAGGGCCTCCGACAGATAGAGCTCGACCAGGCGGTGGTGGCGGACGACCTCGAGGGCCGTCTTCTCGCCGACCGTCGTGAGCCGGACCCCTTGATAGGGGGCATGCGTCACGAGCTTCAGGCGGGCGAGCTTCTTCACCATCGCCGTCACCGACGGCGCGGCGATGCCCATGCGGCGAGCGATCGCGGAAGTCGTTGCTTTGTCTTGCCTTTCCAGGATCTCATAGATCGCCTTGAGGTAGTTCTGCATCGCTTCGCTGAGGATCACGGCCCGGCCTCCAGGTTTAGACATAGCTAATAATAAAGCTAAGCAAGCCTTATTCCAGCGTCAAGGACGTAATGCAACCTTTATCGCCCTGGGTGCGTCCCATGAGTATCGACGCCCGCAACCGCCGCCCCACCCGGCCCCGCGGGCCGAGGAGCATTCGCAATGCCAATGAGACACCGCGACCTGGGCCCCGCCATCCTCGCCAGCGCCCTTCTGGGGTGGACCAGCATCGCCGCGCCGGCGGAGGCAGGCAGCCCCGAGTCCAGCCCTTCACTCAGCGTCCCGGACCCCACCGCCTTCGCGCCGAACACGACGCTGGAGTTCCACGTCCCCTCGTGCGACGACCGGATTCGCGTCGACGGGCGCCTGGAAGAGAGCGCGTGGCGGACGGCCGTGCGGCTGGAGAACTTCGTCGAGGTCGACCCCGGCGACAACGTCGAGCCCGGCGCCGAGACCGAGGTCTATGTCACCTACGACGTGGACAACGTCTACTTCGGCTTCGTCTGCCACGACGAGGATCCCGCGAAGATTCGCGCCACCGTCACCGACCGCGACAACATCTACCGCGACGACATGATCGGCGTGATGCTGGACACCTTCCGTGACCAGCAGAACGCGTACGAGTTCTTCGTCAACCCCTACGGCATCCAGGCCGACCTGCGCCGCACCCGCAACAACGAGGACGACTCCTACGACACAGTGTGGTACTCCGGCGGCCACCTCAACGGGCGGGGCTGGACCGCCGAGATGGCCATCCCCTTCCGTTCGATTCGCTTCCCCGACGCCGAAAGTCAGACCTGGGGCATACACGTCCTGCGCATCCGCCCCCGCGACAGCCGCGAGCAGATGTCGTGGGCGCCCATCTCGCGCGACGAGAGCTGCCTCTTTTGCCAGGCGGGGAGCATGAACGGGATGGTCGGCGTGAACCAGGGCGAGAATCTCGAGGTGCTCCCCTACGCCATCGCCAGCCAGTCCAGCACCCTCGAGGGGGAAGACGACGCGTCGTTCGACTGGACGAAAGACAAGGCCACCGGCGACGCCGGCGTGGGGCTGAAATACGGGATCACCCCCAACTACACGCTCGACGCCACCTACAACCCGGACTTCAGCCAGATCGAGTCCGACGCTTCGCAGATCGACGCCAACCAGACCTTCGCGCTCTTCTTCCCGGAGAAGCGACCGTTCTTCCTCGAGGGCGCCGACATGTTCAACACCAAGATCAGAGGTCTCTACACGCGCTCGATCAACGATCCGCGAGCCGCGGGCAAGATCACCGGCAAGCAGGGTGCCAGCACCATCGGCGTCATCTCCGCCCTGGACGAGCGCTCGCCCTATATCGTGCCCTTCGAGGAACAGAGTGAGTTCGTCGAGGGCGGCAAGTCCTACTCCACTGTCGTGCGCGGCAAGCGCGACGTGCTCGAGGAGTCGTTCGTGGGCGCGCTCGTAACCGACCGGCGCATGACCGACGGCAACGGGTCGAATACCACCTACGGTATCGACACGCACATACGCCTGTCCGAGATCTACGGCTTCGAGGCGCAGGTGCTGGGCAGCTACACGCGCGAGCGCGACGACACCACCCTCTCCGCCGACTTCGAAGACATCCGCTTCGGCAAGGAGAAGCAGTACACCTCCCATTTCGATGGCGAGACGTTCGGCGGCTACGCCACGTCCTTGAGCCTCGAGCGCAGCGCCCGCCACTACAACTTCTGGGCCTGGTACGACGACTTCTCGCCCACCTTCCGCGCGGAGAATGGCTTCGTCACGGCCAACAACTACCGCGCGGGTGGGATCTGGAACGGCTACACCTTCTACATGGACGAGAACCCCGTGATCGACCGGGTGGAGCCCCAGCTCGAGGCGGGACAGAAGTACAACCACGACGGCCTCTTCAAGGACGAGTGGCTCTCGCCGTCCGTGTGGCTCCGCCTCAAGAAGCAGACGCAGATATGGACCGGCTACCTGTGGAGCTCCGAGCGCTTCGCCGGATCGCACATCGAGGGCATCCGGCGCTGGAGCGGAAACGTCAACAGCAACTTCAGCCAGCTGATGACGGCGGGATTCTACTGGTCGCTGGGGCAGTCCATCGTCCGCGACCGCGACGACCCCCGCCTGGGCAACCAGCGCACGTTCGAGGCGTGGACCACGCTCAAGCCGCTCTCCCAGCTGCAGCTCGACCTGACCTACACGTCGTTCAGTCTCGACGAGCTCGAGAGCCGCGAGGAGATCTACGACGTCTTCATCACGCGCGCGCGGCTCCAGTACCAGTTCAGCAAGAGCCTGTTTCTGCGCCTGATCGGCGAGTACGTCGACGCGGACAACTTCGCCACGCTCGATCCCCTGCTCTCCTACAAGATCAACCCCTTCACCGTGTTCTTCATCGGCTCGTCCCACACGTGGCAGAACATCCAGGACGATCCCGACACGCCCGGTGTGGAGGTGGTCGATCCCCACTACCGGCAGACCGACCGTATCTTCTTCATGAAGTTCCAGTACCTCTTCCGCGTCTGACCGCGACGGCGGGGTTTCATCGCGCGCTCGAAAAAGGACGGCGTGTGGACCTCTCCGCGCAGGACGTGACCGAGCTCGTGGCCGGGCGCCTCTACGTCAACATCCACACCGAGCAATACCTCACCGGCGAGATACGGGGGAACTTCATGGAACAGATCGTTCCCGTGGAGGAGACCACCTGGGGAAGTATCAAGGCGCTCTTCGCGCTGGAGTGACCCGTTCTAGCGCGTGCTCACCCAGACCGTTTGGCTGCGTGGGATTCATAGACGATCCGTCTTGACAGTTTATAGTCCCTGCCCCACGGGTCGGGGACCTCCAGTTGCAGGATCGGCAACCGTCTGCACGGTAAACGGTTGTAAAGTTCAGCATAGACGCTATGTTCAGAGATTACGATATTACTTTCGTTAACCCGTGCTTTCTGGTATAATAATTCGCACATTCCCTTTATCCGCATCTCGCCCACGACCATGCAACGCGTCTCCTTGCGAGACGTCGCCGCACCAACACCGGCAATTCACAAGGGAGGATTTGTAGGGTTTCGGAAACGCATTCAGTTTGAAACCTCAGGAGGCTTGTCATGTCTTCCTGGCGCACGGCACCGCGCTTTCAGACTATGTTTTTCATTCTCGCTGTTCTGCTCCTCAATCCGTTCCTCGCTTCCGCACAAACCATCGTCGCTATCATCGATACGGGAGTCAATGAACTCCACCCCGACCTGACTGGTCAAGTCACGGGTGGCTTTGACTTTGTCGACAACGACGGGCTAGCCGATGACCGCGTCGGGCACGGCACCGAGCTGGCGGGAGTCGTGGCGGCCAACGGAGCGATCCAGGGCGTTTGCATAACGTGCCAGGTGATGCCGCTCAAGGTAACCGACCACACGCTCGCTGACCAGGATCTGATAGCGCAGGCCATCACCTACGCGGTCGCCAACGGTGCGCAAGTAGTCTTGATAGGGGTTGGAGCGATTGGCAACTACTCGGCGGTAGCGACTGCCATAGCCACGGCGGAGGCCGCTGGCATAGTAGTAATCGCGCCGGCGGGCTCGGAGGAGCTCGCCCACACTCTCTACCCCGCGGCCCTTCCTACGGTGGTTTCGGTGGTCGGCGTCGACAGCAGTGGCGTCTTTCTTAGGATGAGCAACACGAGCGGCCGGGAGACAGTCGCGGCCATCGGCAAAAACGTAGAGACAACGGGGCTGTTGGGTTTCTCGGTGCCGCGCACGGGCAGTTCGATTGCGGCCGCGTTCGTTGCCGGGATCGCGGGGAGGTTACTGGGCGCTGAGCCTGGGCTGACCCCGGTCCAAGTCAGACAGATTCTCAAACACGGAGTGGATCCCGTTCCCATACCTCGCTGGTACGATTACTTCGATTACGGGATTGCCAACATCGATTCCGCGTTGGCGCGGGCCTCCGCGACCTTCAAGGACGTTGCAGTCAAACGGCTGTCGGTGTTTCCCAATAGCCCGCTCACAGGCCAGTCTCACTTTGTCAGGGTAGAGATCTCCAATATGGGCAACGTCACATCGGACTCTGTTTTCCTAGACGTTACACACAACGGGTTGCCTGTCGGTAGCACTGTTGAGCTCGCCCCCTTGGACGCAGGAGAAACCGTGTTGGCCGATGTGAATCTACCGACGGTCTTTGCTCCGTCGACGGTGGACGTGTCGGCCACCGTGCAGACTCAAGCCGCTGAGAACAGGACGGCAAACAACACATTACTCGTTTCTGTCGTATATACTGGCGTCGCGGTTCACGACGTCGACATGATTGTGGGAGAGATATCCGAGCCGGTGATTGAGGCTGCGAACATTCACGTTCCCATCAAACTCCGAAATCGGGGCAATCAAGGCGAGACAGTCACGGTGACAGCGTATATGGACGATATCCCATTTTCC
>Ga0224512_10004257_pt1 | contig 12177 bp, 16 predicted proteins | sample SF_May12_sed_USG_4_FD_169103 | JGI IMG/M metagenome (GOLD analysis project Ga0224512, IMG submission 169103) | Sediment microbial communities from San Francisco Bay, California, United States - SF_May12_sed_USGS_13 | ecosystem: Environmental > Aquatic > Marine > Sediment | place: USA... | reverse complement strand
GTTGCCTGCATGCGCAAACAACTCATCATCCTGAATACCATGATCAAAAACGGAACAATGTGGTATGAAAATATGACCCGAATACTTGACTTCGAACCATAGTCACTTGTTAGGCACTTATACAGGTTCAATGACCACTACCGGAATCCGACGCTCCGTTAATGCCTGGTAGCCGGCGTAAGGAGCGTAGTAATCAACCATGAGCTTCCAAAGCCTTGTTCGCTCATCGCCTTCGGCCACTCGAGCTACTGCCTTAAACTCTTCATTGATGATTTTTAAATGTACATCAGAATTAGCTTCCAGATTTAGATACCAGGCCGGATGTGATGGAGCGCCACCTTTAGAAGCAATTACGCAGTAACCACCGTCGCCAGTGGGTCTGTAGATCAATGGAGTTATCAGCTGCTTGCCCGACTTACGACCGGTTGTGGTCAACAATAAGGTCGTCAGCATGCCTTCGCCACCACCTAAACTCGCATCCCAAAGGTGGCCGGCTTCGCCATCCTCAAGGTAGACGCTTATATGCTCTTTAATCCAGGGAGGTAGGTCGTCAGGAATGTTTATTTCGGCCATAGTATTTCTCTCAAGCTGTTTGCTAAAAACATTTTCAGTCTGTCTGATCTACGTTCTTTCTTAAGCATAAAGCTTCGCATGACGCGAGCAGATTACCGCGTAGCCGTCCATGTGATTATTATGTGGCATGTTCACGTCTGCACTCGGCATGTATCCGTTTTTGCCCCTCCACGGACCTCGGTTGAGGTCGTCAAGCTAAACTCGCGCACCGCTCGATAACGCTTTGCCGTCGGTGGCGATTTACAACTCAGTGTTCTCTTCCATTCCCTTCCCCCCTTTTCGCAACCGCTCTGCCAGTGCCTGCATTTGACACCAGGTTCGCTCCGGCAACGCCACGCCGAGGGCTGTGGTAGCACGACGATTATCCCGCTCTCGCTCACCGGGTACTTGTACCTTTTCGAAACCCGGTGCCGGCGGGCAAGCTCTGATGTCGATCAGTATCTCTTCAGCGATCCGTTGAAACGTGTGCGCGTCGTTATATCTTTCCATGTCGACACATAGGACCATCCAATTAATTTCACCGGTGACAGGGCCCAGCATAGCCTCACCAATCAGTTCCGCCATGAGCGCTAATCCATACCCCTTTGGCCCACCGGAAGGAAGAATCGCCCCGCCATTGAAGTAGCCGTCGGGCTGACGGGTGGGGTTTCCTTCCGAGTCGATAACCGTTCCATCGGGCAGCAAGGCACCGGCGCTCTTTGCAGCATAGATCCACCCCCCGGCAATCTTGGACGTGGCAAAGTCCAGTATTACCGGGCCTCGCGCACCGCCCGGAATGCCAAAGGCATAGGGATTGGTGGGCAGCAGCCCCTTCTTCCCGCCGTAAGGTGCGACCATTGGCCAATCCTTGCGATTGCCGCCACCAACGATGATGCTTAGACACTTCTGTGTCGCGCCCAACTCCGAATATGCGCCCAGGCGTCCGGTGTGGCCACAGTTAACGACGGCGGTTGCGGAAACGCCGTGCTCTTTTGCGGCGGCGCAACCGTGCTCCATGGCCATAATCATCGCAGGGATACCAATACCGCGGCATCCATCGACGAACCAGGCACTGTGCTTGTTCTGCCCCAACTCCGGCCGGCCTTCTGCCCGCATATAGCGGCGCTCGAACTGATCCACATACTGCATGACGCGCATGACGCCGTGAGACTCCACGCCGGAAAGATTAGCTTCAACTAGGTGCTCGGCAACGATTTGTGCAATGTCGTCGTGGCAACCGATCGTTTTCAATAGATCGCTCACAAAGTCAGTCATCTCGTCCACGTCGATGACCTCACGTCCACCGTCAAGCTCAAGCTTACTCACTTTTTCATTCATATTTGAGACCAACTCTGTTCCCTCTAACCGGCCAGCACGGCGCGATTCTCATCGTGCTGCCGTGGCATCCGATGGCCGTACGCGCACACCGTCGAGTTTTACTTAGGTGTTCGGTATTCTTCCGTGTGTCTGCCACATAACGCTTCGCATCAGCGGCGCGGCTTTGCCGCGTCCCTGTCCATGCGGCTGTTATGCGATTCTATTTCACCCGCAGACATTGTTTGGCTACCGTTGAATTCCAATTGGTATTGCTCACGCGACAAGCTAACTCTTCGAGTAATCCTCGGAATACCAGGCCTCAGGCGTCATCCGGACCCACAGATCGTTCGTGACCGCGCTTGGTCCGCCATACTCGACCAGGTATTTCTCCCCATCCTGCTCGCCGAGGTAGCGATACACTAAGGGGCGCAAATGCCGATCGTAGTCGATGACCTCCAAACTCGATACCCGCCCCTCTACTGATACGAACTTGTAAGGTGGTTGCCCAGTTTGAACACAGAGACTGAACCGCCCATATCGCTCCATGAGTCGCATTTTGGCCGAGGTTCTCCCAGTCCAGATGCAAACGTCTCCACCCGGAACGTAGGTGTACCACATCGGAACGCACATCGGGGCGCGATTCCGTCGCTCTACACCGATGACACCGATGTGTGGCTCCGACAGCAACGTCTCACATTCGGACCGACTCATCGCTAGTGGCATGGCATATCGACTAGGTAAGGTGCGGATATACTAAGTCGCATAACGCCGCCCTCAGCGGCATAATGCGCGCGTAAACAATATTGTTTCCGACTGCAGCGCTTTGTTATAACCATAATTCAACTTGTAGTTTTATACAGAGCTTAAATACCCTTTTTAACTCGGCGGTCTCGTTAACAATCATAGACACTCCCTTGCCTATACTTCAAATAATGTTTCTTTCCCATCTGCTTTTATTCTTACTTCTTCATATTCGATAGGGAATCCCCCTTCCTTTTCGCCCAGTGTGCCGTTAATTGACATAAACTTCGTTTTCTTCAATCAAAGCGGTAATTTCAATAGGAATATTCTCTTTCCCCAAATGTCTGGCTCGTAGTCTTTTCCTCTGCGAAGGTTTCTTGATCATCCCTCGTTTGTAACTTATGTGCTCGATTTCCATGGGTTACAGATAAAACTTATAACGCCCCGCATCAACCGCCATCAAAAGGCGCAGACTTTTGATGGCGGGCTGCATGTGCTTGTATGGTTGTTCCTGTTTTATTTTCATTCGTTAATTCCTTTTAAAAATGGATAAATTGAGGGCCACCTTTGGTATGCAGCCAAAGGCCTTTTTGTAACAGCTCGGTGCAGCGCAGGTTCCGTAGAGACCGGTAACAAGTCGGAGCGTTACAAAACTCGTTAGGTACAACTCGAATAGTCATATGGGCCTCGAGCCCGAATAGCAAGGCAGAGAAATCTTAACCCATGAATACAATAGATTATAGTGAAACCAATATCGGCATTGATACCAGCCTTTCAGCATTAGACGTTTATGTTCGTCCTGGAGGACAGTTTCAATCCTTTCAAAATACACCCGATGGCGTTAGATCAGCGATTCGGTTTATTCAACCTTTCAAGCCAGCCCGGGTGTCAATCGAAGCCACCGGGCGACTGGAAATGGGGTTCTTTTGTGCGGCGGATAAAGCCGGATTTCCCGTTTGTGTTTGCAATCCAGTGCAGGTGCGCCAATTTGCAAAAGCGACGGGAAGAATGGCGAAAACGGATAAACTCGATGCGAAGGACATCGCCCATTTCGGCGAGACACTGAAACCGGGTCTGACTCGACTAAAACCTGAAAACATCCATCATATCAGCAATTTACTCGCGATACGTGGCCAGTGCCTGGAAATGAGTACGATGCAGAAAAACCGATTACAACGAATGCACAGATCGGTTCATACACCCATTCGCAATGCGCTCAAATCAATCCAAAAAGAAGTCGGCGCCATTGACCGGCAACTCACGAAGCTCATCGCTGAAATTCCGCAATGGCAAGCCCGTGTGGATCAACTCACCAGTGCCAAGGGCGTGGGTAAAGTGTTGGCCCACACACTCATCAGCAAACTCCCGGAACTCGGTCACTTAAACCGTAAGCAAATCGCTGCCCTGGTCGGGATCGCACCGATGAATCGAGATAGTGGAAGCTTTGAAGGAAAACGCTATATCCGAGGGGGTCGACATAAAGTACAAAGGGTACTGTTCGTTTCGATGATGTCGGCAATTCAATGTCACCCGAAACTAAAACCCATGTATCAACGATTGGTCACTGCCGGCAAACCCAAAAAACAAACCATCGTTGCCTGCATGCGCAAACAACTCATCATCCTGAATACCATGATCAAAAACGGAACAATGTGGTATGAAAATATGACCCGAATACTTGACTTCGAACCATAGTCACTTGTTAGGCATATCACCTGTTTAAACTAACTTCCATATTTGACAATCGCATATTTGGCGTATAACACCAGTGCTAAAGCGACTACTAGCGGCAAGATGCCCATAACAATAATTTCCAAAATGCTGAATTCTATATCCGACATGGCCACATCGATGGTGTGCACCATTGTTACAATAATGCCGATTAGGGATATGAGAAAGACATTAATTGAGCTATGCCACCTTAATAACAGAAAAATACAACCGAGTGCTCCGCCGAATACGCCGATTGCAAAACCGCCAGTTGCCCAGATTGGACGTGCTACAATAATTGCCTGATGTGTTGCCGGCATTGAGCTTACAAACTCCATATTTGTTTGCAGTAGATAGTTTACGACTCCTCCAGCATTCCAGACTAACCCGACGATGCAAACAACCCAAAAACTCCAATGCAACTTTATCGGTGATTCGTTACCCATTTAACTACCTCCGAGATACTTCATATGCATAACGAACAGGATGAGCGGCGCACAAACCGCATAGCGGGTTGCGCATCCGAGTGAGCGTAGCGAACGGCTCTATCCGCTTGTTATGTTTCACTGCCATAACTTCGGTACAAACCTCCATGTTTGCCTGCAATAAGCATCATATTCTTCACCAAAAACGTTTTTCATTAACTTTTCTTCGCTTCGAACATTTATGGACCAAACCGGAAACATCAAAACTGCCCAGCATAAATAAATCCAATTATTCAGTAGCAAGGCAAATCCAACGTTAAGGAACAATAGAAATCCCGCATAAAGCGGATGCCTAAAATATTTATACGCACCCGTAGTTATCAGTCTCTTACCCCTTTCTTTTGGTGGAAGTGATTTTATACTCCATACCACTACTGCAATCCCTAACAGAGTTAAAGAAAAAAACGCAGTAATGCGAATTAAATCACTTGTGAATATTTCGCTAAGGCCAACATAATATTCCAAATAGTATGTAGCTATTAACAATATGATTGCTATCAATGCTCCTCTAGGCCCAGAACCAAATACTCTGTCGTATGGCTTCACCTTTCCTTGACTATTCTTGAAACATGACGCTCCGCATCAGCGGCACATTGCTGCGAGCGGAGCGAGCAGTAATGTGTCCGACTGCATACGCTTGTTATGTGGCAAGCGTGTACATGCAGTGTGTTTATTTTCTAACGCCGACAGTCAGAATGTACTGGTAAGTCAACGCAACGCCCAAATCTGTGCTGAATCCGCTTATCCACGACTCAAAGGCAGACTTCAGGTCCGACCGTCGTTCAGGGTCCAAGGCTTGTGCAGTCGCTCTAATTGGGCCAAAGCCGTCTTCGTAAACCCTCCAAGCGTCTTCCGGGCTGGCAACACGATGAGTCAATTCTCCATTTTCGTGGCCCAACTGAAAAAATGGGCCGAGAGCATCCTGCAGCCATGCGGCATCGCCCCAATTAAATGGCGACGGAGGCGGTGAGGCCTGTTGCGGTGGGGAGGGCATAAATCGCGCGACGACCTGGCGCAACTTCACAGCTGTGCTTTCGGGAAGCCAAGCAGCAATAGCAATACGGCCGCCGGGGCGAACAACCCTCGCCAATTCACTGATTGCAGCCTCTTGATTACTCGCAAACATTATTCCGAAAGTAGAAGCTGCCGCATCAAAAGAAGCATCTGTAAATGGCAGTTTTTCGGCGTCGCCTAATTGCCAGTTGATCGACAGCCCTTCTTCATCGGCAAGCTGACTTGCGGCATCCAGAAGACCCTGCGCGATATCAACGCCTGTTACATTGGCACCCGAGCGACTGATATGGCGCGCGGTCAGACCCGTTCCGGTCGCAATATCCAGAACCCGCTCATCATTTTGTGGGGCGAGACGCATCACACAATGCCGAATACCTTCTGAAATCCCGCGGCTAACCTCATCGTATGCTCGTCCGCCGCTGCTCCACATGTCGGCGACCTTTGCATTCTTCTCGAGTACAACCCCATCGTCATTTGAGCTCATAACACAACCTACTTGCAATTAAGCAATATGAGTGTGAGTGGCCAGTCTAAAAGATCTACCGTGTTAAGAGAATTCACACTTGAGGACGGTCAGATTTGCCAGTGACCGCTTATCTCGTAGAAACTTGTCACATAACGTTGAAGCTCACCGGCAGCTGTGCGTAGGGCGCACTTGTTGCGTCAGCAAGAAGCGTGACCGAAGTCAGCGGTCCGGTGCGGCGAATTGTTATGCGCTGATCTCATTTACAAATCATCTTTATGAAAATGCATATATGCACGTTCAGAGCAATTCTCGCATATTGCACCATTTGTACCTAATAGTAATTTGAGATCATCTTTAGTAGCCCCACAGATGAAACAAGCAATCTCATCGGGGTTGTCTTTCTGTAAATAATCCTTACTGCCATACTCAGTCGCTACTATAACCGTTATAGCTTTAATAAGGCCCACGAATTGATCAATGGAAGATTGATCATTAATACTTCTACCTTTGTTTATCCCGGAAATAGCAATATTAAAAGCAGCATGGTAGTTACCTTCCTCCATGAACATCCTTATCTTATCTATATATGATTCAATATCCATTTCTGCATTGTTTACGGCGCATAACGCCTCGCATCAGCGGCGCGGCTTTGCCGTGTCCGCCTGCATGTGGTTGTTATGTGGGCAGTGCTCAATTGTCAACATGTCTGTTTGCGTCCTGAGCGGTTATCTTTTGGTGCTTGGCAAAAACAGGAGTCAAGTATTAATAACTCTTGCTGCTAAGCGGTTCTACCGGGTAACAAACGGTCGTCAAACGGCACGATAGAACTCATGCGCTCGACGTTCTTTTCCGTAATCAATAGCTGGTCCTCCAGCTTCACACCCTGGCCAGATTTTTCTGATCCGACATAACTCTCGATGCATAAAACCATGTTCGGTTCAACGACTCCGTCTAGAGGGTAAGGTTCTCCTGTGATTGCGTGCGGAATATTGGGGTATTCTCCGGACATCCCCAGGCCATGACCAATGCAGTAGTATCGACTCGCCTGGTATCCCCCAGGTATTGGCCAGGCTGACTCCGCGATTTCCTGAAAAGTGACACCGGATTTAATCAGCTCTACATTATGGTCGAGTTGATCTTTGGCCTTCAGATATAAACCCTTCTGCTCCGGGCTTGCCGAAGCATTCCCACACAGGTAAGTACGCGAAAAGTCGGTGCAGTACCCTGCGAATCCGATCGTGTCGGTATCAAAACAGATCAGATCTCCAGCCTCCGTTTTACGGCTACCGGCCTCTTGAAAATACGGATAGGTGCGGGGACCACTCTGAAATAACCGGGTCGATACATACTCACCTCCGGACGCGATGAATGGCCTGCTGAAATCTGCCCAGATTTCGGTTTCACGACGGCCTGGTTCGATATGGGCCTCCATTTCACTGGCGGCCTCCACCACACGATTGAGGGCTTCTCGAAGCAGCAAAATCTCGCCGGGTAACTTTATCTTGCGAGCCGCACTTAAAATCGAGTCAGCATCGCTGATCGAAAATCCTTCAGCACGCAGGGCATCAATACAGGGATACGGAAAACGGTCAATAGCCAAGCTATCAATTCGAAAACCTGCGTCTTCCACGGCTGCAGCTATCTCGCGCGCCATTGCTCTTGCCTGGCTTTCTGGATCACCCCCTGAGCTAACGTAACAGAGACCACGTCCTGCCCGCACATCGTCAATTGTCGACCGACTCCGGGCAAGATGCCCACAGCCAAAATATTCATATAAAATTGCCGGGCCTTCAGCAAAGATCAATAGGTAGCGAGCCGGGGTTCGGGTGGAAAATATCGTCATATTGCTGGCCCCGGTAGCGTACTTGATGTTAATTGAATCCAGTATCAACATTACCGGGGAATTTAATTTTCGCATCGTTTCACGAAGTCGCTGTTGTCTCTCAATTTCTACTTCGTTAATCTGTTTTTCAAATTGTGGCTCAGTATTACTCATCTATTCTCCAGAGCAGGCATGGGGCTGTAGAATTCAGGTCGCAAACAATGGCGTATCGCTTAATGTTCTATCTACGGATAGCCTGTTACTGGACGACAGTAGCATTTCGTAACAAAGCCAGGTTTTATTCGAATTCAACTATCGACACCAGCCACATAACGCTCAAATCAGCGGCCCAGCTTTAGCTGGGCCGGTCTGCATTTGCTTGTTATGTTTTTCATGGCAGCGCTGCAAGGACAGCTTCTGGCTCTAACCTTCTACGGTAATCGGGGCCGCAGTCGGCGAGTCGTACTCTTTGGTCTTTTCCAATAACATAGGTGGCTGTAATCGGTACTTCCCATGATCCGTTTCCATTTATCATTCCTACATCGGTTCCAAAACTAGACAATTTCTCCCTTGCTGCCTTAGGCAGTTCGTAAACCAGACCGTACATTGCCGCTACCTTGTTATTCGAATCACTGAGGAGTTCAAATCTTATACCAGAGGCAGCCTTGAATTCCCGGCAGATTTCAATCTTTTCTGGTGCTATCGCAAAAAGCTTTGATCCACGGGCTTCTAATTCTGGCACGTGGTTGTCCCAGAATTTCAAAGCAGCGTTACAAAAGTTGCACCAACTACCTCGGTAAAAAGTGAGGATGATGGGGCCATCCAACACAATTTCACTTAGGGTTACTACTGTTCCTTTGGTATCTTTGAGGGAAAAATCCTTAGCCAAATTTCCAACCTCAGCGACTGAAGTGCTTTGCAAATGAAGCTCAGCCGCATCTATCTGCTGCTCGAACAAGGAGGTGATTCCACCTCCATTGCGATTCACTATGTCAGCTTCAACATCAGCTAGTTCTTCGTTTAATGTCACGTTACCTCCAAATTTATACAAACATAACGATTTGCATGTGGGGCGCGCCGCTTTTTGGCGCGTCCCAGTGAGCGGGAGCGAACGAACACAATGCACTTGTTAGGCATCCCGCGCGCCAGGTTTCTACTTAATTCCAAAAACATCCGGCGCCGCCAAAATCTTCATGCGCAATCTCGACATCCGCAGGATGCAGACCATCAATCATCCGAGCGTTGATGCCCATCGCCGAATATTTTTCATTCAAGGGCAACCAATGCGTGGTGCAACCACAGACCTTGCAACGGTGGAACTCAAGCGTTTTATCGCCCCAAGCATACGTGGATGTGGCTCCTTCAGCATAGATGAGAGAAACATCTTCGAGAGCACGGTAGACCCAAAGGACGCCAAGTCTTCTGCAAATTGAGCAGTTACACTCGGTGGCCTTCTCGGGCACGCCGGTAAACTCAACGACAACTGCGCCACAGTGGCATGTCGCTTTAGATGTCATTTTAGATTGATCACAATTTTGCATAGTTGTAACCCAGGCGCCTAACGTCTAAGTTTACCGGGCCGAAACCGCATCGCGGTTGAGGGTCCGAGCAGGGCTTGCCCTGCGTGGTTGAACACCTTGTTAGCCATTTAGAATTCGTATTCTTCAACTATGAATGCTGATGACCTTGAGTGATCAATAAAATTTCCTTCATCCTCAAGCAAAGCAGTTCCTAATTTCTGACCTTCAGGTGAGCTCATACCTTCCATTAGGGCTTGTTCAGATTCAAACCACACTTCAGCAATGCCATCATATTCTGGCAACATACCTCTCGAGGCTCTTAAACCTTCATTTATTTGTGTGTCCAGCGTGTGGGATTGGACATATTTTTTTGCACCCATAACGCCAGCATTTTCCATAAAGAATGGGCCATGTTTGTTCATCCAATAATCTTTGAATTCTTCACGAGACATATCCGGGTGTCGAGTGATACACATAACAAATTTGATCATAAACTACTCCTAATTATTAGCTACTTGTAGTGGTCAACAAATTTCGGACACTTTGTTAAGGCGCTTTTCGTAATTCATTGGTGTCGTATGCCCAAGCGTCGAGTGCAGACGTTTTGAGTTGTAATATACCGCCACATATTCTCGCACATCAGAAATCGCTTGCTGCCGGGTTGGGTATAAACGATCACCGGTCCATTCGCGTTTCAGGCTGCTAAAGAAGCGTTCCACCGGCGCATTATCCCAACAGTCGCCCTTGCCACTCATGCTGCAGATCATTTTGTGTTGCTTCAATAATTTTTGATACTCGTGGCTGGCATACTGGCTGCCGCGGTCGGAATGACAGATCAGGCCCGGTGGCGGCTTTCTCAGATTGACTGCCATCATCAGTGCGCGGATTACCAGCGCTTTTTTCATGCGCCGATCAATGGACCAGCCGACCACACGGCGGGAATACAGATCAATCACCACCGCCAGGTAGATCCAGCCCTGCTGGGCCCAGAGATACGTGATATCCGTGCCCCAGGCCTGGTTCGGTGCAGACGGAGAGAAATCCCGGTTCAAGACGTTCTTCGCCACCCGAAAATCGTGCTTGCTGTCCGTCGTCACCTTATATTTGCGCTTCTGTTTAACTTTGAGTCCCAGTCGCTTCATCAGCCGACGCGTCTTGTCGCGGCCGATCTCAAAGCCCTCGTCACGCAGGTTCCGCATCATCGTGCGGCTGCCCAAGCTGCCGCGAGAAGCGGCAAACAACGCTTTCATGCGACGCCGCAGCGCCAGTTCCTGTGGCGGGACCACTTTGCCTGGCTGAACTCACCAGTCATAGTAAGCGCTGCGCTGAACACCGAGCATCCGACACAAGCATTTCACCGGGTAGTCGTTCGAGTGTTGACGGATAAACGTGTACTTCACTTCATTTCCTTCGCGAAGTACTGGCTCGCTTTTTTTAAAATCTCTTTCTCCATCCGCAGTTGGTGGTTCTCCTTGCGCAGCCGCTTGAGCTCCTCACGCTCATCACCGCTCAACCGAATGCCCGATGCTTCTTCTTCAAACTGCCGGCACCAGCGACCAATCAAATTGGCGCCAACATCCGGGCTGCGCGCCGCCTCTGAAATCTTGTAGCCCTGCTCCGTGACGAGCGACACTGCTTCTCGTTTGAAATCTTCCGGAAAATTGCTTCGCTTTCTCTTTTCTGTTGTCATCGTTCACCTCGTTATTGCAGTTTAACGCCTTAACTCGGTGTCCGGATCTAGTAGACCACTTCAACTCGAATTATTATGAGTTTAAGAATGATTCAAGATTTTCCGTTACCGTTTTTCCATTCGCTACGAGGCGGAATTCTTTCTGTTGTATCCCAGTGCTCAACAATTCTTCCATCTTTTAAGCGGTAAAGATCAAAAAAGGAAGAATGGATTTGTTTGGCATAACCTTCGCATACTGAGAGAACAAAATTACCCTCCGCTAATATCCTATGACATTTTTTATACTCGCTAGTAATGAAACCATCACTATCTGAACGAGATAAAACTCTTTTTAATTCAGTTAATTCATCACCTATGTCTGGGTTATGCTCCGTGTAATGCTCTTGGATGATGTAATCATTCAATCTATCGAGGTTACCTTGTATCAAAATATCTTCTACAAACAATTTAATAACCCTACGATGGTTTTCTGTTGCTTCATGATCTGTCACTTCGGTAATGCCATCAACCATAGAGTGGCCAGAGTTATTTGGCCCTTTCCTTTTTTGAATATTATCCCAATGTTCAACAGCTTGACCGCCTTCAAAGCGAAAAATCTCGAAACCTATATTCCGTGTAGCAAAGTCATACTCAGTATGGGCGAAAACAAAATCGCCATCTTTAAATACTCTGACGATATTTATACGTGGAGATGTTTTAGATAGACGCTTAAATAACTCTGCCAATCCCTCACTTCCTTCATATGTTTGCGGGTTGTGTTGACTTGCCTCGTCATAATTAGACCATTAGTTATGTTAGGGTTTCTCAAACGAGGAGGGACCGATGAAAGGCGATCGATTTAGCGAAGACAAGATTATCGG
>Ga0224512_10004256_pt1 | contig 12179 bp, 10 predicted proteins | sample SF_May12_sed_USG_4_FD_169103 | JGI IMG/M metagenome (GOLD analysis project Ga0224512, IMG submission 169103) | Sediment microbial communities from San Francisco Bay, California, United States - SF_May12_sed_USGS_13 | ecosystem: Environmental > Aquatic > Marine > Sediment | place: USA... | reverse complement strand
GCCGATATACCCTGTGCGTATCGAGGGGGTGCGCGCCCAGGGTTTGACGGTCGCGGCGGTGTTCATCCGCAGCCGTGCCTGTCTTCTGAGCTTTGCTCCCTTGCACTGTGACGGACAGACCGACGATGAGTGTCTTGAGTCCTTGTGGGATAAACTCGCTTCGTCAGAGGTACTGCGTCGGGAACAAAACCCACATCGGCAGGCGAATCGTGGGAAATTCCCGGAGGGGAACGAAAACATGCTTTGACCCTTGAAAAAGGGAGACTTTCGCCCCAATTAATATTGGAACGCGATTACAGAATCGAGGGCTTTCATTCCGTGCGTATGGACAAACTGACGACCAAATTTCAGCAGGCGCTGGCGGACGCGCAGAGCCTGGCGCTCGGTCGCGATCATCAGTATATCGAGCCGGTGCATCTGTTGACGGCACTGCTGGACCAGGAAGGTGGCACCACGCGCAGCCTGTTGTCCAAGTGCGATGTCAACGTCAATGCCCTGCGCACGAAACTTTCCCAAATGCTCGATCGTCTACCCGCCGTGGAAGGCGCCGGCGGCGAAGTGCATGTCTCCAATAGTCTTACAAACCTGCTCAATCTGACGGACAAATTCGCGCAGAAACGTGGCGATCAATACATCTCCAGTGAACTGTTTCTGCTCGCGGCTCTCGAGGACAAGGGCGAGTTCGGACGCCTGCTGAAGGAAGCGGGCATTTCCAAAAACGGCATCGAAAAGTCTATTGAAGCCATGCGCGGCGGACAGAAAGTGGAAGACCCCAGCGCCGAGGAAGGCCGCCAGGCCTTGGAAAAATATACGATCGATATGACCGAGCGCGCGGAGCAAGGCAAGCTCGACCCGGTAATCGGGCGCGACGAGGAGATCCGTCGCGTCATTCAGATCCTGCAACGGCGCACCAAGAACAACCCAGTGCTCATCGGTGAACCGGGTGTGGGTAAGACGGCCATCGCGGAAGGCCTCGCCCAGCGCATCATCAACGGGGAGGTGCCGGAAGGAATGAAGGGCAAACGGCTTCTCGCGCTCGACATGGGCGCGCTTATCGCCGGGGCAAAATATCGTGGCGAGTTCGAGGAACGGTTGAAGGCCGTACTCAAGGATTTATCCAAGCAGGAAGGCCGCATCATTCTGTTCATCGACGAACTCCATACCATGGTCGGTGCCGGCAAGGCCGAAGGTGCGATGGATGCCGGCAACATGCTGAAGCCCGCGCTGGCACGTGGCGACTTACACTGCGTGGGCGCCACGACACTGGATGAATACCGCAAGTACGTCGAGAAAGATGCCGCGCTCGAGCGGCGTTTTCAGAAGGTACTGGTGGATGAACCAACGGTGGAGGACACCGTTGCTATCCTGCGCGGGCTGAAAGAAAAGTACGAAGTGCATCACGGTGTCGACATCACCGACCCGGCGATCGTTGCCGCCACCACGTTGTCACATCGCTATATCACTGACCGCCAGTTGCCAGACAAGGCCATCGACCTGGTGGACGAAGCGGCCTCACGCATCCGCATGGAAATCGACTCCAAACCCGAGTCCATGGACCGGCTCGATCGCCGGCTCATTCAGCTCAAAATCGAGCGCGAGGCCCTGAAAAAGGAAACCGACGAGGCCTCGCGCGAGCGACTGGCCTTGCTCGAGGGCGAGGTCAAAAAACTGGATAAGGAATATTCGGATCTGGAAGAAGTCTGGAAATCCGAGAAAGCCGCGGTGCAGGGCGCGCAGCACACCAAGGAGGCCCTAGACCGTGCGCGCCTGGAATTTGAAACCGCGCGTCGTGCGGGCGATCTCGCGCGAATGTCGGAATTGCAATACGGACGCATCCCCGAGCTTGAGAAGCAACTCACCGAGGCGCAGGCGGCCGAAGGCAAGGAACGTAAATTATTGCGTAACGCCGTCACGGAAAATGAAGTGGCCGAGGTGGTGTCGCGCTGGACCGGCATCCCGGTGTCGCGCATGATGGAAGGGGAACGCGAGAAACTGTTGCGCATGGAAGAGGCGCTGCATCATCGCGTGATCGGCCAGGACGAGGCGATCCGCGCGGTCTCCAACGCCATTCGCCGTTCGCGTGCCGGACTCTCCGACCCACGCCGTCCCTACGGATCGTTCCTGTTTCTTGGGCCCACGGGTGTCGGCAAGACCGAACTTACCCGGGCGTTGGCGAATTTCCTTTTCGACAGTGACGAGGCCATGGTGCGCATCGACATGTCGGAATTCATGGAAAAGCATTCCGTGGCGCGCCTCATCGGTGCCCCGCCCGGCTACGTCGGTTATGAGGAAGGCGGTTATCTCACCGAGGCCGTGCGCCGCAAACCCTATTCCGTGATCCTGCTTGATGAAGTTGAAAAGGCGCACCCAGACGTGTTCAACGTGCTGTTGCAGGTACTGGACGACGGCCGCCTCACCGACGGCCAGGGGCATACCGTCGATTTTCGCAATACCGTTATCGTCATGACCTCGAACCTGGGATCAAACGTCATTCAGGAACTGTCGGGAGAGGAAAATTACGACAAGATGAAAAAGACGGTCATGAATATCGTGGCCGGGCACTTCCGTCCTGAATTTATCAACCGCATCGACGACATCGTGGTGTTCCATCCATTGGGACGCAGTCAACTGGCGCGCATCGCCGAACTGCAGGTGCAGTATCTGCGTGAACGTCTGCGGGCGCGTGAAATGGATCTCGAGCTCACGGCCAAGGCCCTGGCCAAACTGGCCGAGGCCGGCTTTGACCCGGTATTCGGGGCGCGACCGCTGAAGCGTGCGATCCAGACCCACGTGGAAAATCCGCTCGCGCAGGAGATCCTCGCGGGCAAGTTCGGCCCGAAGGATGTCATCGAGGTCGATGTCGCCGGGGACGAGCTGGTTTTCCGGCAGAAACGCGTCCCGGGGAAGAAAACCGCTCAACCGGATCGCGCCACCGGCTGAACTTATTCCGGTTTCGTCCATCCATGCTCATGTATAAAATAACCCGCCACGCGGGAGGTTCTATATGTCCTTAGACAGACGTTCATTCAAGGTGGGAATCATTGCCGGTGTTTTCCTGGTAACCGGAATCATCGCCGGAATCGTTTTCAGTTCACGCACGGACTTATTGCCGAGCGCTATCAGTGCTCCGACAGAGACCGCGCCGCCGCCGGTCATTGGCGGTACACCGCCCAATTTCGTCCCCGTGGTGAAGGCGGTGATGCCGGCGGTGGTCAACATCTCAACTACGCGGCTGGTAAAGCAGGGCGGCCCTGCGCAGTCGCCGCTCATGGATGATCCGTTCTTCCGTCAGTTCTTCGGCGAAGAGTTTTTCCACCGCTTCCAGATCCCGCGCGAGCGACGCGAGAACAGTCTCGGCTCCGGCGTGATCGTTTCGGCTGACGGGTATATCGTTACCAACAATCACGTTGTTGCCAAGGCCGATGAGATCAAGGTGCTGCTTAACGACAGGCGCGAGTTTACTGGCAAGGTGGTGGGGACCGATCCCAAGTCGGATATCGCCGTAATCAAGATCAACGCCAAGGACCTGCCCATGGTTCCTTGGGGCGACTCTGACAAGCTCGAGGTGGGCGAGTACGTGCTCGCCATCGGCAATCCCTTCGGTCTCAATCAGACGGTCACGCAAGGCATCGTCAGCGCTGTTGGGCGGGCGAATGTCGGCATTGCTGATTATGAGGATTTCATCCAGACCGACGCGGCCATCAATCCCGGAAATTCAGGCGGCGCGCTGGTGAACGTACATGGCCATCTGGTGGGCATCAACACCGCTATCTTCTCGCGCTCCGGCGGGTACATGGGGATCGGTTTCGCCGTGCCCAGCAACATGACGCGCACGGTCATGGATAGCCTGATCAAGGGCGGCAAAGTGGTGCGCGGCTGGCTCGGCGTATCCATTCAGGATGTCACGCCGGATCTGGCCAAACAGTTCGGCTTGAAGGACGCGCGCGGTGCCCTGGTCGGTGAAGTGATTCCCGACAGCCCGGCCGCGACGGCCGGCATCCAGAGCGGCGACATCATCACGGCCTTCAACGGCAAGACCGTGGACAACACCAGCATTCTGCGCAATACCGTGGCGCAAACGCCGGTGGGCCAGAAAGTGAAAGTGAATCTGCTGCGTGAGAAGAAGACCATCTCGCTGGAGGTAAAAATCACCGAGCAGCCGAAGGACGTCGCACAAGCGGATGACGACACGGTCCAGGGTGATGGCAAGAACACCGCGCTTGCGGGCGTGGAGGTCCGAAATCTGACACCCGAAATCGCGCGTGCGCTTCGTCTGCCTCCCGGTACGTCGGGAGTCGTCATCGCCGGCGTGGAAGTGGGAAGTGCTGCCGAAGTGGCCGGACTGCAGGAAGGGGACATTATTCTTGAAATCAACCGTCAGCCGGTGCGAAACATTGGTGACTTCAAACGGTTGAGCGGGAAACTTTCGAAGAAAGCCAGCACCTTGCTGCTGATCAACCGCCAAGGCCGGAAAATTTTCATCGCGATACAACCGTGAACCGTAAGTCGTGAACCGTATGTCGTGAGTCGTGTTACGATTCACGAATCACGACTCACGGTTCATAAGCCATGCGCCTGCCCTATGCACCGCTGCCGCTCCTCGCCTTTGTATTCGCTCTGGGGTTTTTGCTGGCCATCGTCCAGATCGGAGCGCTGACAATCGCCTTCGACAAGCTGGGATTAAACACGGGCTCGGCATTTCTGCTGCTATTCGCATCGTTGTTCGGCAGTGCAATCAATCTTCCGCTCGCCTCGGTGACGGCCCTGCCCACGCCACCGCCACCTCCTGAAGCACCTGTACCGCTCAAGCGTCTATTGCTCTATCAGCGTCGCGAATTTCACGGTCGGACACTCATAGCAGTCAACGTCGGGGGATGTCTCATCCCGATCGCTTTCTCGATTTACCTCATGGTGCATCAGACGTTGTCGTGGATGCAGATTTTTGGCGCCACGGCGGCGGTAACCGTGGTCAGCCGCCTGATCAGCCGTCCTATTCCCGGACTCGGTATCGGTATGCCGATCTTCATCCCACCGATTGTTGCAGCGGTTCTCTCATTGCTGATCAACGCCGAGAACAGCGCGCCGCTGGCGTATATTTCCGGAACACTCGGCGTTATCATTGGCGCCGACCTCCTGCGGTTGCCTGACATTCGCCGGCTGGGAACGGCATTCGCGTCCATTGGCGGGGCAGGGACCTTCGACGGGATCTTCATCACGGGCATCGTCGCGGTACTGCTTGCCTGATCTTCGCCATCGATCCGGCAGTTTAAGGCTCCAGTCGCGGCACGCGTGCGCCGCTGGAGTGATTTCGGTATTCTTGCCAAGACAATTTTAATGTAGCCCTGCTCGCGGCGCTCGCTCGTCTTGTCCTATGACTGGTAGCCCTGCTCGCTACGCGCGTTCGTCCTGATACCTGATATATGACTGAAAGGAGACTGCCATGATTGTTGCATCCCGTTTATGCCAAGCGACATTCATTGTAAGTTTGATGGCCATGCTCGGCGCCTGCAGCACTGTCCAGGTCGGCAGGAATTTTGATCTGGGCGTATTCGAGTCGAAGGTGCAGCGTGGCGTGAGCACGCAAGCGCAAGTGCGAGGCTGGCTCGGGGCGCCCACGGGCGTCGGCGTGGCGGTGGAAACCGGCGGCGAGCGCTACGATGAGTGGTCTTATTATTACGGTGAGGGCCAGTTGCCCAATATGCCGGATGCCCGCCTGAAAATTCTGCAAATCAAGTTCGACCAGGCTGGCATTGTGCGTGGATACAACTGGTCGGGCGAGGGGAAATAGTCTCAAGTCGGAAATCGTTTACACCACGCTTCGATGGTGTTCCGGATTTGCAACGGATTTTCCGTCAGCGGCCAGTGATAGGCATCGATCGTTTCTATTTGTATTTCCGGTTGTTCCTCTAACAGGCGATGCGTCGTTTTTGGATCAGTGTAGGTAATCCCCTTTGAAAGCAACGCCAGGACCGGCGCTTTAATTTGCGAGAGCGGCGGCAAAGGCCGGATGATCTCGAGCAATTCCTGCAGGTAACTCGCGACCGGAAAGTATTTAAGATCTTCCCACGGCGAGGAGTAAAGATCGATCATTTCCTCCTGTTTTCCGGCACCGAGAAATTTCAAGCGCGTGGCTTCATCCATTATTCTCAGATCGCGCCCAGGAATGTTCCGGCGGCGAAGACCGATTCGGTTTAGGAACAGTATCAGGGAAACGATCCCTTCCAGCACCGGACGAAAAATGTCGGCCACCCGCATCGCGCCGCGCAAGGCCTGATGAAAAACCGGATCAATCAATACCACCCCCTGCACCCTGGCCGGGTGATGTGCCGCGAAATGCATGGCGACCTGCGCCCCGAGGCTGTGCCCGATCACCACCGCTTTTTCATAATGTTCAACATCCAGCAGGGTCTGCAAGTCCCTTGACCACACTTCCAGACCGAGCCGGCCGCGCGCGAAGGACTCGACGTGCCCGCGCAGATCGGGTCGCAGGATATCCCAGTGATGCTTCAATGATGTGTGCTCGACGAATTCAGACCAGCGGGTCATGTTGCTGGCCATGCCGTGCAGCAGTACGATGGCTCGCCGTGGCTTTGTGCCCTCGCGCCACAGTCGGTAACCGAGCCTGGCCCCATCCGCCGACCGCAGCGTGTGTAATGCCTCCATGATGAGTGGAGAATAATGGTCATCGGTCACTTCCGCCAGTCGCTTTCCGGTCCTATCCGTTCGCACTCGCGTCTTGACGGATCGCGGACGGTCCATGCTAGATTTCATCCATGCGTTGCCTCCCTCACTCCCTGATCCGGTTGCCGCTGGCTCGATGCCGGACCCTATGAACGGAGAACGCCTTCCGGTTGATGAAATCCTTCCATCGCTTTGCCAGGCCCTCGCCGGGCAGCCGGCCGTGGTATTGCAGGCACCGCCAGGAGCAGGCAAAACCACCCACGTTCCGCTGGCACTGCTGAAGGAATCCTGGCTCGCCGGCCGCTCGATCCTGATTCTGGAACCGCGACGGATGGCGGCGCGCGCCGCTTGCGCACGCATGTCCTATCTCCTCGGTGAAACAGCGGGTCAGACCGTCGGGTACCGCATCCGTTTCGAAGCCAAGGTCTCGGCGACTACCCGAATCGAGGTGCTCACCGAGGGCATCCTTACACGCCGGCTGCAAACCGACCCTGAGCTTAAAAATACCGGGCTCGTTATTTTTGATGAATTCCATGAACGCCATTTGCACGCCGACCTGGCGCTAGCACTTTGCCTCGATAGCCAGAAGGCGCTGCGCGAAGATCTTAAAATCCTCGTAATGTCGGCCACCCTGGATGGCGCGGCGGTGTCGAAACTCCTGAATGACGCACCGATCGTCACGAGCTCTGGCCGGAGTTACCCGGTGGATATTCGCTATCTGCCACGCGATCCTGAAGGCCCCTTGGCGCCGACGGTGTGCGATTATGTCGTCAGCGCGCTCGATCAGCACGAAGGCGATGTGCTTGCGTTCCTCCCGGGGGCGTGGGAAATCCGCCGCACGCAGGAACTGTTGCAAAACCGGCTTGGGCACCGAGTTGAGGTTTTCCCGCTCTACGGTGACCTGCCGTGGGAGGCGCAGGATCGCGCCATTCAACCGTCTGCCGGCCGCCGCAAAGTTGTGTTGGCGACGCCGATCGCCGAGACCAGCCTGACCATCGAGGGGATACGCATTGTGGTGGATGGCGGATTCGCGCGCGTGCCGCAGTTCGATCCACGTTCTGGTTTGTCGCGGTTGGCCACGGTACGAATCTCGCGTGCTTCGAGCGAGCAACGCGCCGGGCGTGCCGGGCGGCTCGCGCCCGGTGTGTGTTACCGACTTTGGAGCGAGACGACACAAAAAGGCCTGATCCCCCAGACCTTGCCGGAAATGCGCAGCGCCGATCTGGCACCCCTTGCGCTCGAGCTGGCTTCGTGGGGCGTGTACGATGTGAACTCGCTTAGCTGGCTCGATCCGCCCCCCGAGGCCGCGTTCGCTCAGGCACGCGAGTTGTTGGTGGAACTGGATGCCATCGACAGCGACGGGCGCGTGACCGATACCGGCCGGGCGATGGCGCGCCTGCCCTTGCCACCGCGGCTGTCGCATATGTTGTTTGCTGCTGAAAAGCTCGGTTTCGGCGCATTGGCCTGCGATATCGCGGCGTTACTCTCGGAGCGCGATATCTTTACGGGTGAGGCACGCCGCTCGGCCGATTTTACGCTGCGCATCGAAGCGCTACGGGCATTCCGCCAACAGGGACGTGCGGGCGCGCTATCGCTTCAAGCCGATCACAATGCCTGTATGCGCGTGAACCAGGCAGCGCAGCAATTCCAGCGTCTGCTGTCGCACGCCAAACCCGCTACTGACACAGACCTTGAACATGCTGGATTATTGCTGGCATTGGCCTATCCGGATCGCGTGGCGTTGGCACGCGCGCCAGGGGAAGCGCGATACCTGCTGGCATCCGGTCGTGGCGCGCGCTTGATGGAGTCCGAGATGCGCCTGCGTCAACCCTGCCTGGTGGCCGCCAGCCTCGATGCCGGTGAAACGGAAGGGCTGATTTATTCCGCCGCACCGCTTAAGGAGGATTTGCTGCGCAAACATCTCGCTTCGCATATCCGCCGGGAAGATGTCGTTCGCTGGGACGCGCGCGAACAGAATGTGGTGGCGCAGCGTGAAGAGCGATTCGGGGCGCTGGTATTGGATAGCAATCCACTGAAGAAAAGCGATCCGGAGAAAATCCGCGCTGCCATGCTCGAGGGTGTGCGCCGCCTTGGAATCGAAGCGCTTCCCTGGACGCGCGAGGCGCGTGAATGGCAGGCACGCGTGCTTTCCTTGCGCCAGTGGCTTCCAGCGGAGAACTGGCCGGACGTATCGGATGCGGCTTTAGCGTCAACCCTTGATGATTGGCTTTTGCCGTATCTCGATGGCATCACCCGGCGCGAACATCTGGCGCGGATTGACTTGTTAGCCATACTCCGGGGACGCCTCGATTGGGATGCGGCCCGGCGACTGGAAGAGGCTGCGCCCACGCATCTTGAAGTGCCGAGTGGATCAAATCGGCGACTGGAATACGTTCCGGGCGAATCCCCAGTGCTCAAGGTGAAACTGCAGGAAATGTTCGGGCTCGCCGATACGCCACGCGTGGCCTGGGGCAAAGTCCCGGTGACGCTGCACTTGCTGTCTCCTGCTGCCCGGCCTATTCAGGTGACGCAAGACCTGCGTGGATTCTGGGAACGAACCTATCCGGAGGTAAAAAAGGAATTAAAGGGAAAGTATCCGAAACATCCTTGGCCGGATGATCCCTGGAAAGCTATCCCCACCGCCCGGGCCAAAAGGCGGCGTTCATAACAGTCATGTCGAAACGTACGCTGCTTTCCATCATTGAGCTCGGGGGATATCCCGATTTCAAACAGATTTACCGACAGGCTGGCTACGAAGTCGAAACGGTCACCTCGGTACGCAAGGCGCTGGCCGCGCTAAAAAAACTCAACCCCGACGTTATTGTCGCCGAGTTCAACTTCCAGTCAGATTTCCGCGACCGCACCAGCAGCTTGGAATCGCTGCTGGCCGTGGTGCAACGCTTGCCGAAAACCAGGGTGATCGTTTTCTACGAAAAAGACCATGCGCATCAGCTTGCCCGCCTCACGAACCAATATCCCATCCACGAAGCCCTGGCATTTCCCATCGACCCCGCGAAACTTAAGCAAAGTCTGTAGTGCGCCGCTGCTGTTTAAATCGGAGGCTGATGTGATAATTCCCTGAAGAATTGTGCCGCTATGGCGACGTAATCTGCCGGGATTGTTTGTCCAATTGCTTAGCAGGCGTAATATCCCTATATCCTTGCCCGATGAGGAGGGTGTATGCGAAGGAGGATATTCCTGTTCGTCCTGGCGATGGCCGTGTCGGGGTACGCCGCACCGGCCCTGGCCGCTGATCCAACCATCCAGGAATTTCCCGTACCCAGGCTTTCGCACCCGCACGATGTCGCCCCGGCCCGCGATGGCGGCGTGTGGTACACCGCACAACACACGGGCGCGCTCGGCTGGCTCGATCCTAAGACGGGAAAAACCCGGCACATTCCACTCGGTCCGGATTCCGCTCCGCATGGCGTGATCGTCGGGCCCGAAGGTGCGCCGTGGATCACCGACAGCGACCTCAACGCCATCATCCGCGTGGACCCCAAAACCGATAAGGTGGAAGTGTTCCCGCTGCCCAAGGGCGCGCCGAATGCCAACCTCAACACCGCGACTTTCGATAACAACGGCATCCTCTGGTTCACTGGCCAGAGTGGTTATTACGGCCGCCTCAACCCCAAGAGCGGAAAGGTGGAAGTGTTCAACGCGCCGCGTGGGCGCGGACCGTACGGTATTTGCACTGCGCCGGACGGGAGCGTGTATTACGCCTCGTTCGCCGGCTCGCATATCGCGCGCGTTGACACCAAGACCGGTCAAGCCACGGTGATTGAGCCGCCCACACCTGGCCAGGGCGCGCGGCGCGTGTGGGCCGATTCTCAAAACCGCATCTGGGTAAGTGAATGGAATTCCGGTCAGGTTTCGATGTACGACCCGAAAACAAAAAAATGGCGCGAATGGAAACTCCCCGGAGATTACCCGGAGACTTATGCCGTTTATGTGGACAATAAAGACATCGTGTGGCTTTCCGATTTTGCCAGCAATGCCATCGTGCGCTTCGACCCCAAGACGGAGACGTTCAAAGTGATGCCGCTTCCCAGCGGTGTTTCACGTGTACGGCAGATTCTCGGCCGGCCCGGTGAGATATGGTTGCCCTTGTCAGGAGTGGATAAGCTGGCGGTGATCCGGGAGTGAGAGAATATTATGCTGCTTTATAAACGACAGTTAGGTCGTCTACTTTTCGTTAGAACTACCCAGGAGAAAAACAATGAAAACGCAGATTTCCAAATTGCCTGCCGTAGTATTCTTGTCTCTGCTACTCCTGTTGCACGGCTGCACTACATTGCGGCCATTAGAGAACGTGGACAATCCCGAAAAGATCATTGAACAAGTTAAAATTGGGGATGAAGTTGTTATAACGACGAAAAGTGGTGAAGAGCATCGAATGATTATAACGTCTATTTCTAAAGAGAATATAACCGGAGGAGATCGAGAAGTCGCTTAGGTGGATATTGCTCAAATTGAAGTAAAGAAAACGGATGTCGCAAAAACAACTATAAGAACAGGTATCGTCATATATGTAATTTTAACATTGATTGCTTTGTCTAAATTTCTTGATAACTTTTTTAAATTTCAATGAATGATTTATTTGTCGAATCTTTTCGACACGCGATCAAAAGCAAAAAAAGGCACAAAAAAAGGTGTCAGCACCCTTTAAATTATTGTAAATCTCTAAGAAAGGAAAAAAAGGTACCGACACCTTAATCCAATATTTCAGTTTCCCGAAACTCACCGGAGGCCCCATGCCGCTTGTGCGAATATCTTTGATGGAAGGCAAGAACGCTGAGTACCGGCGCAAGATTGGTGATGTCGTGCACCAGGCGATGGTGGTGACGATCAACTGCCCGGCGCAGGATCGCTTCCAGATCATCAGCGAGCACTCCAAGGAAAACTTTCTCTATGCCCCGGAGTATTTGAATATCCCGCATACTGATGATCTCATCGTCATTCAGATCACGCTAAATGAAGGGCGAACGCTGGAGTTGAAAAAGGCGCTGTACAAATCCATTGCCGAGGGTTTGCAGAAAGCCATCGGCCTCAAACAGCAGGATGTGTTTATCAGTTTGGTCGAGGTCAAGAAGGAAAATTGGTCGTTTGGGAACGGCGTCGCTCAATATGCCCCTTAAGAAATAGGGCAAGACCCAGCTTATCTCTTTTTCCGCCCTCGACGCTTTTCCGCCTCACTTGTGTAGTTCGATCCTGAATAACGTCAACAAGGCGCAGTATTTCAGCAGACGCTTATATCCCATATAGAAAATAATAAAAATACTTGAACGTTCTTTTATCCGAAAAGGTTAGAGAGGGAATAAAATAGCTTCAGCAATGATTACCCGATAATGATTACAGGGATGCGGTACTTATTTCCGCCAATCCGACTCAACCCAAGGAGATCATCATGAAACTTCGCATACTCGTCGCGGCGGTCGGCCTTGCGCTTGCCAGCAATGCCTTCGCGTTTCATTGTCCTAAGGACATGAAGAAGATCG
>Ga0224512_10004254_pt1 | contig 12186 bp, 6 predicted proteins | sample SF_May12_sed_USG_4_FD_169103 | JGI IMG/M metagenome (GOLD analysis project Ga0224512, IMG submission 169103) | Sediment microbial communities from San Francisco Bay, California, United States - SF_May12_sed_USGS_13 | ecosystem: Environmental > Aquatic > Marine > Sediment | place: USA: California... | reverse complement strand
TGCTCTCGGTGATAACAACGGCATTATCAACAAGCATGCCGACAGCCAGCATCAGCCCCATCATCGAAAGAATGTTCAACGTCAGCCCGGCGAAATACAGCGCACCCAGTGTAATCATCAACGAGAATGGCACGGCGGCGGTGACGATCAGCGTCGTGGTGACCTGCCGCAGGAACAGGTAAAGGACGATTATCGCCAGCAGGCCGCCGAGTGCTCCGGCCGTGAGCAGGTCCGACAGTGACTCGCGTACGCTGTCACCCTGGTTGTCCAGCGAAAATATCTTGATGCCCTGCATCTGCGGCAACTTGCTGACTTCCTCGACTTCGGCAATGACCCTGTCCGTGACGTCGACAAGATTGGATCCGGTTGTCTTATTGATTGAAACGCCGATGGCATAGTCACGATCCAGGTGACGACCGTAGTTCCGTTCCGGCGTACGCAATTCGATATCAGCGATATCGCTGAGGCGCAGCCCGGACTGATTGACCGTAAGTTCACGAATCTCGTCGACCGACGTGAATTCGCCGCTCGGACGGACGCTGAAGCGCTGATTGCCGGCCGTGATCTTGCCGGCGCTGACGGCGAAATTGCTGCTTACGAGCAGTTCGCGTACGGCTGCGATGTCGACTCCATGCGCAGCGAGCCGATCTGGCTGCAGCAGGATTCGGATCTCGCGGGGATCGACACCCTGCAGCTCAACGCGAGACACACCCTCAATTCGTTCGAGCCGCCGAGTCAGCAAGCGATCAAGCATGTCATAGCTGTCAGACAGGTCACGGTCGCTGGATATGCGCAGGTTCAGCACGGGCTGGTCACCCAGCGAGCCTGTGAAAACGAAGATACGACGTACGTCGTCAGGCAACAGGTGCCGTATGCCATCCACTTTGGCACGGGCTTCAATACCCTTGGCGCCCATGCTCTGGTCCCAGCCGAACAGGAGGAAGATCTCGGATTGCCCTTCGCGGGAACTCGAGAACATCTGCTCGACCCCGGAAAGCGTGGCCAGTGCCTCCTCTACCGGGCGAGTGATCAGCGTCTCGACTTCCTCGGGCGTCGAACCGGCGTACGGGATCTGCACGAATATGCCCGGAAACTCGATATCCGGGAATTTCTCGAGCGGCAGCAGCCGGGCAGCTATGACACCAACCAGTGCCAGCGCAACAAATACCACGACAGTCGTGACCGGGCGGCGCAATGCGACTTCGGTGTGCTTCATCGTGCTATCCCTACATCAGGCTCGGTCGCGGGCCATCGTTTTCTGTCCAGCAATGAGTACACGACGGGAATCACGACCAGGGTCAGCAACGTCGACACGACGAGTCCGCCGATTACGGTGATCGCCATGGGCGTCCTGACCTCGGATCCTTCACCAAAACCCATGGCCATCGGCAGAAGTCCGAGCGCCGTTGTCAGCGACGTCATCAGGATCGGTCGCAAACGTGCGGCACCCGCTTCCATTATCGCGTCATACCGCTCTTTGCCCTGCGCCCGCAGTTGATTGATGAGATCCACTAGCACGATCGCGTTGTTTACGACGATGCCGGCAAGCATGATTACGCCAATAAACGCGACTATATTCACGGTGGTGCCGGTAATGAAAAGTGCGATTACAGCACCGACCAGCGCAAGCGGGATTGTGAACAGGATAACAAACGGATGTATCAGCGACTCGAACTGCGAGGCCATGACGAGGTAAACCAGGAATATCGCAAGTGCCAGTGCAAACTGCATGGACTCGAACGACGCCTGCATCTCCTCGCTTTGCCCGGATACCAGCACCGTAATTCCAGGCGGCAGGGCGATGCGGCTCACAATATTGCCGGCTTCGAGGGTAGCGGCGCCAAGATCACCATAAGCGAGGTTTGCCGTGATAATGGCAACGCGCTGCTGTGCAACGCGACGGATCTCCGCAGGGCCCTGCGATATTGAGACTCTCGCGACTGCATCCAGTGTCACGGGCCTGTCGGACGATGGATTCACGATCAGGCGGCGGATTTCTTCGATACTCGACTGGTGGGTGTCTACACTGCGAACGAGGACGTCAATTTTCTTGTCGCGCCATGTGTAACGCGTTGCCAGCTCGCCGCGGACATTCGCGACAACCCGGTTTGCGATGTCACGCACAGCCAGCCCCAGCTTGGCGGCGCGTTCCTGATCGAAAACGATCTGGATTTCCGGATTGCCTCGTTCCACCGTGGTTTTTATGTCGGAAAAGCGATCTGAAGCAGACATCGTTTCGACGAGCGCCTGGCTGGTACGCGCGAGCGCGTCGAAGTCGTAGCCGGAAATCTCTATTTGCAGGGGGCTGGCGAATGACAGCAATGCAGGACGACTGAATTTGTACTGCACGCCAGGCAACCGAGCGAGCTCCGCTCGCATTGCCGCCATTGTCCGGTCTTCGGCCAGCCGTCCGGACCCCGGTTTTAGCCTAATGCTCAGGGATCCCGTGTTGTCGCCCGCATCGACCGGATTCGCATCGAGGCGGTTGCCCGTGCCGGCAACCGAATAGTCGAGTGCCACGGCGTCGATTCCCGCGGCGGCGCGCTGCGCCGCCTGTATTGCCCGATCAGTTTCGGCCAATGGTGCGCCCGGAGACAGGCGCAGGTCCACGTTAAACTCGCCCTGCGAGAATTGTGGAATAAGTTCGGTCCCCAGTCGCGGGACCAGCGACATCGTCGCCACGAATATGATGGCGGCCGCGGCTACTACGATGCCGCGGTGGGCCAGTGACCAACGCAGTAGCGCCGGGTAACTGGCAGCCGCGGCGGCATACAGGTGCTGCATGGTCCAGGTTGGCACCCACAGCAGAACCCAGAAGACTTTTCGAATGCCGAAAAATGCGATACCAAACATGCGAACGACAAATGCGACCGACCGCGTGAACCGTCCAGCCGGTTTGCCGTCGTCGCCTTCGTCGTAGCGGCTGCGGGCACCCAGGGACGCAAGCATCGGAATGAGTGTGAGTGCGACAATCAGCGAGAATACGAGTGCAAAAGTCACAGTCAACGCCTGGTCACGGAAGAGTTGGCCAGCGATACCGCTGATGAACACCATCGGAAAGAAAACCGCGATGGTCGTCAAGGTCGACGCAGTGACGGCACCTGCGACTTCTGCCGTGCCATTCTGAGCTGCTTCGACGACCCCCTGTCCCTGTTCTTTCTTTCTAACGATATTCTCGAGTACGACGATCGAATTGTCGACGAGCATACCGACGGCCAGGGCGATGCCACCGAGAGACATGATGTTCAGGGAAATGTCGTTCGTGTACATCAGCAGGAATGTGCCGATAACTGAAACCGGAATGGCGATGCCGACAATCGTTGTGGCTTTCGCGTCGCGCAAAAATCCGTAAAGCACGAAAATCGCGATCAGGCCGCCCAGGACCGCGGCCGTTCTGACGTCGTTTACGGCCGACGAGATAAACGTGGACTGGTCGTAGATTTCGACCAGTTCGATGTCCTCGGGCAATGATTCCCGGATTCGCTCGATGCGCTGGCCGATTCGCCTGGCCACCTGCACGGTGTTTTCATCACCTTCTTTATAAACAGCGAGTTCGACGGACTCTCGGCCCTTGACGCGTGTTATGGCTTCTCGTTCCTTGTAGCCGCGCTCTACGGTCGCAACATCACCCAGATAGACGGGTCGGTTGGCAACATTCGCTACAATGGCGCCACGAAACTCCTCGATACTTTGAAACTCATTTAAAGTTCGTACAAGGAAGCGCTGATCGCCTTCCTCGAGGCGGCCGCCCGACAGGTTCACGTTTTCCGCCCGAATTCGGGCGGCAATCCGGTCAATGCTGATGCCGAGTTGCGACAGCTTTTGCTGGTCGACCCGAATCTGAATTTCGTCCTCCAGGCCGCCGCTGACTTTTACGGCCGCGGTGCCCTGCTGTGCCTCGAGTTCTGTCTTGATGCGGTCTTCAGCGAGCCTGCGCAGAGACTTGAGACGCGCCTCAGGCGAGTCGCCCCCGGCGTTGCTGTCCTCCTTGAATAACAGGCCCAGCCTCATGATTGGCTCGGATGAGGGATCAAAGCGCAGCAGCAGCGGGCGTTCGGCCTCCAGCGGCAGGGACAGAACATCGATCTTTTCACGCACGTCGACGCCCGCGATATCCATGTCGGTGCCCCAAAGGAACTCGACCGTTACATCGGACTGCCCGGAGCGAGAGACGGACCGCACCAGGCGGACATTGCGAACCACGCCGACCGCTTCCTCGATCGGTTTTGTGATGAGGTTCTCGACTTCGACCGGTGCCGCACCGGTAAGCTCGGTTCGCACCGTCACAGTGGGGTAGGAGATATCCGGCAGCAGGTTCAGTTTCAGCCGCGACAGCGACACCATGCCGAACAGGACGATCGCGACCATGAGCATGACGATCGTAACGCGCCGCTCGGTTGCCAGCTCAATCAGGCGCCGCATCAGTCCTGACCTTCGGTGACGCTTTCGCTTTCTTCCGTGCCGTCAGCCGGCGATTCGGCTGGCGATTCGGCTGGCCCATTTATAACCGTCACTTTGGCGTCCGGTTTCAGGCCCACCTGTCCGACGGTGATGACGTGGTCGTTATCGTCGAGCCCGCTCGTGATTTCGACAAAACCACTTGCGGCGTACCCTGTCTGTACCGGTCGGCGGATGGCAATATCGTCTTTTACGATGAATACGCTGGTCGTACTCATCTCATCGACGATGGCGCTACGTGGTACCTGCAGCACGTTTTCATGTATGTCATAAACGATGCTTATACGGGCGAACATGCCGGGCTTGATGCGCCGCTCGGGGTCAAGAATTTCGATCGTGACTTTGAACGTTCCGGTTTCGGCATCGATGCTCGGGCTGACGCGCGTTACAGCGGTGGGAACCTGCTCGCCACCGAGTGCGTCGATATCAATTCTTACGGGCTGGCCCGGAGAAATCTTTCGATACTCGCGTTCCGGAACAAACAGATACGCAACGAGCGGATCGATACTCGTTACCCGGAATACGGGTTCACCCATAGTGATCGTGTTACCGAGCTTGATGAATCGCTCTGAAACGACTCCACTGATAGGCGCGCGAATCTGCGTGTAGTCGAGTTCCAGGCTGGCGAGGTTGTATGAGGCCTGCAGTGCTTCCAGTTCGTACTGAATGTTCTCGAAGTCGCCTTCACTGATCAGACCTTTTTCCTTGAGGTTGCGATTACGTTCGAAATCGCGCTGCAGCTTGCGAAGCCGGGCCTGAGACTCGTTGAGTTCGAGACGCAGGCGGTCGCCGTCAAGCCGGGCAAGTATTTGCCCGGCTTTGACGTCATCACCTTCTTCGACCAGCACCTGGCGGACTTCCCCGGCAACTTTTGCTATCACGTCGGCTTCGGCGAAGGCTTCTATCGGCGCCGTGCCGGAATAGACGGCGACGACATCTCCTCGAACGGGAAGGCTGGTCTCGACAGGGATTGGCGGCGATTCTTCTTCGTCATTCTCGTCGCCCGGGCGGTCGCAACCGCCCAGCAAGAAAACGCAGATAAGTGCAATCGCGCTCTTACGGTATAGCTTCATTGTTCCTTCCCCGCGTGGAACCGCATCTCGAGACCAATCGTCACTCGGTCAGGTCTTTGCGCGGCTGGCAATCAATCAGCCGCTGGAGCTGTTCCGAACAGTATTGTTAGCGAGGACCTTGCTGCCCTCACGCAACCCGGTGTGCCCGACGACTACGATGTTTTCATTATTACCAAGGCCGTCGAGAATCTCGATCATATCACCCTCCCGAATGCCGGTTTCCACAACGCGTTTCGTGACCTGTCCATTGTTGACCACGTATACGGCCGTTTGCTCGTCTTCATCGAGTAAAGCGGCAGCCGGAACCACCAGCGCATCCTCGTGCATTTCATACGCAATCGTAAAGCGACCAAACATACCCGGTGCAATATTGCCGTCCTTGTTCTGAATGACGGCCGTAGCCCGGAACGTGCCGTTGCGCGAATCTATCGTCGGGCTTATGCGAACAATCGATGCCGGAAACCTGGTATCGGGCATCGATGCGACCTGCAGGCTGGCTGTGTGGCCCACCTGGAACTTCGGCAGCTGTGACTGAGGAATCTGCAGGTAGGCGACCAGCTCTGCCGTATCCGTTATTCGGAATGCGACATCGCCAACGTTGATGTTCTGCCCGGGTTTGATTTCTCGTGCGGAAACGATACCGGCGATAGTGGCACGGATGTTCGAGTAGTCGTAATTCAATGCCGAAAGTTTGTAGCTCGCATCCAGTGCCGCAAGATCGTATTTCAGGCCTTCAAACATTGATGTGCTGATCAGTCCGCGTTCATGAAGATCGACGTTTCTCTTGAATTCCCTGCTGGCCCTGGCGAGATTGGCTTTGGCGGCGAGCATCTCGAGGCGCAGGCGCTCGCCGTCGAGGCGCGCAAGAACCTGGCCTGCTCGTACGGTGTCGCCTTCTTCAACCAGCAGCTCGACGAGCTCACCGGCGACGCGGGCGACAACCGGCGCGTCGGCATCTGACGCAAGTGTCGCCGTCGCCTCATAGCTCGCTCGAATGTCCTGACGATACGGTTGTGCAATCTCAACGGGTACGGGCGTTGTTGCATTCAGGGCGTCCTGATCGGCAACGCCGGCCTCGCCCACGCCACAGGCCGCGAGAGCTGCCATGCCTGCGATCGCGAGTGCCTGGATCATGCGAGTCGGGATGTTCATTTTTCCAGCGCCAAGTAAGTTAGTGTTATAGTTAAGTATAACACCAGTTCAGTATAAAGCAAACGCGGCCCGGGGAGTTGCCGGGTGCAAACTGCCATGAAAAATCAGTAGCTTACGCTCGAAGCCATCACAGTTACTGGTGTCACCTGCTTATTAGATGCCCGAAAACCGGATTTGGATTGATGGACAGGACAAAAACCTCAGGGCGGTCCGAGCTACTGCGGGGCAGTGGCCGAAGTCCCGGCCGACAATGACCGGCGTTGCTGCCATTGTCGCGAGACATTCGCCTGGACCATGAGGAGGCTCGGTGTCAGAAACAGCGTCAGTATGGTTGCGAACGCCAGTCCGCCTGCGACGGAAGAAGCCAGCTGGGTCCACCACTGCGAACTGGGTGCGCCAATAGAAACTTCGCGGTCAATGAGGTTGATATTGATGCCAACGACCATGGGCATGAGGCCGACGATCGTCGTAATGGTCGTCAACAGGACGGGCCGCAAGCGAATAGCACAGGTTCGCAGGATAGCGTCGTACGCTGCCTCACCACGACTGCGCAACACATTGTAGGAATCAATAAATACGATGTTGTTGTTGACGACGATACCGGCAAGCGTAATGACACCAACGCTGCTCATGATGACGCCGAACGGCTTGCCCAGGATCAAATGGCCCAGCAGAACGCCGCCGGTCGAAAACAATACGGCGGTTAGAATCAGGCCTGCCTGGTAGATACTGTTGAACTGGGTAACAAGAATGATGGCCATGATCGCGAGCGCCATCATCATTGCCCTTTCCAGAAAAGCCATGTCCTCTTCCTGGTCCGCCGTACTTCCACCGAAGGTCGCGGATACGCGCGGATCGATTTTGAGCTCGGGCAGCAGATCGCGAAGCTCGGCAACGACGTCTGCGACGAGGTAACCGCCCGCAACGTCGGCATCGATGGCCATCGTGCGGCGCATGTCGATACGTTTGATGGTGCTGACTTTCTGCGCCGGTACCCGCTCGATGAATGTGCTGATGGGTACCTGGCCCTGATCGGTAGGAATTCTGAGTTCATCAATTTGCGAAAGGCTGCGTTTGTCCTCGGGGTACCGAACTCGAATATCGATCTCGTCATCGCTGTCATCAGGTCGATATTCGCCGATCTTGATTCCGTTCGTAACAAGCTGAACCATGGCACCGACCAGTGAAATATCGGCGCCGAACCGAGCGGCCTCAGCACGGTCCACCTTGATCTGCCATTCGATACCGGGCAGCGGCCGATTGTCCTCAATATTGACGATTCCCGGATGCTGCTCCATCAGCTCACGAACGCTAACGACAGATCGATCAAGGAGATCCGGGAACCGCGATGCGAATTCGATGCGAATCGGTTTACCCTGGGGAGGCCCGGAATCCGGTTTGCGAGTTTCGATCTCAATGCCGACGAGGTCGCCGGTTCGATCACGAATCTCTGCAAGAATCTCATCAGCAGGCCGTCGTTCGCGCCAGTCGACGTAGTTCAAGGTCAGGGAACCAATCTGGTCTTCGGCACCCTGATCACTGCTGCCCGTCTTGGCGTACAGGAATTCGATCTCGGGCATGCCCAGCACACGATCTTCAACCTGCCGAACCAGGTAGTCGCGCTCGTCGGTTGACAGGTCACCGCGGGCGCGTATATCGACCATGCCGAACGGTTGCTCGACGTCGGGAAAATATTCGATGCCCTTGCCGAACATTAAGAATGCCAAGTAAATGGCCGCCAATAACGCTGAAACAGCGCCCACGTTGCGCCACGGGTGCTTCAGGGTTTGCTTGAGGAACTGAATATAGCGCCCGGTGAATCCCGTCACCGAGTCGAGGTCGCCCGTTTCTGCCGCCGCCAGGTTTCGCCGTGCTTCTGCCGAATTGGCACCTGTTCTGCCGAAGATCGAGCCCAGCGTCGGTACAAATAGCAGTGCCATTATCAGCGATGCAGACAGGACAGCGATCAACGTTATTGGCAGGTACTTCATGAACTCACCGGACGTGCCGGGCCATAGAGCGAGCGGAACGAAAGCGGCAAGTGTTGTGCATGTTGACGCAATAATCGGCCACGCCATGCGTATGGCGGCACGGGAATAAGCGTCATGGCGCGACTCGCCTTCAGCCATGCGCCGGTCGGCCATTTCGGTAACAACGATGGCGCCGTCGACGAGCATGCCAACGGCCATGATGAGAGCGAACAGCACCATCATGTTGATCGTTATGCCGAAGGAGCCGATGATCAGAATTCCCATCAGGAAGCTGCCCGGAATTGCAACGCCAACAAGCAGCGCCGAACGTATGCCAAGGATGCCGATAATTACGATGAAGACGAGCAATACGGCTGCAAGCACGTTGTTCTGCAGCTCAGTCAGCATGTCGTTGACGTCGTCCGACTTGTCTCGGGAGGCAACGATGTCTATTTCCGCCGGCCAGTAGGCACGCTCTTCTTCGATGACGGCATTCACTTCGGCGATGGTGTCGATGATGTTTGCGCCGGACCGCTGTACGACTTCGATTGCCAGGGCCGGTTTGCCGTTCAGACGGGCGACGCTTTCTGCATCCTTGTATGTGCGCCGCACCTTGGCTATATCCTTGAAGTGTACGACCCGATCTCCCACGGCCTTGATAGGCATATTGAGCACGTCATCGGCACTTTCGAAAACACCGGGAACCTTGACCGGGAAACGGCCCTCATCTGACTGCAGAGAACCCGCCGCGACCAGCCGATTGTTACGACTAACGAAGCCGATGATCTGCGCCTGATCGAGCCCGTAGCTTTCCATCGCGAGCGGATCCACTACAACCTCCATCAGTTCTTCGCGAGTACCGACCAGGTTTACTTCAAGGACACCACCGAGGGCCTCGAATTTCTCCTGGAGATCCTTAGCGATCGATATCAGCGTCCGTTCCGGTACGTTTCCCGCCAGGTTGAGCACGAGCATTGGATCGAATCGCGACATCTTGACTTCGTGAACGGTGGGTTCGTCCGTTTCGCCGGGGAGCTTTGCTTTCGCAAGATCGGCTTTTTCACGAACATCCTGCAGCGCTTGTTTGGTGTCGATACCGGCATCGAACTCGAGCTGCACATTTGCACCGCCCTCATAAGCGCTGGCCGTCATTTCCTTGACGCCTTCGATAGAACGCAGTTCCTGTTCCATCGGGCGGACCAGCAGTCGCTCGGAGTCCTCGGGCGAAATACCATCGTGCTCGATGCTTACGTAAATCACTGGGATTTCGATATCGGGTTCGGCCTCCTTCGGAATCGTGGCATAAGCAACCATTCCGCCGATCAGAACGACCAGCAGCGAGAGAATTACGGTGCGCGATCGCGACATCGCGCGCGCGATGATATCCATCAGTCGCCGCCCTCATTGTTATCTTTGACGGCAACAGCAGTCTCGATGTCGCTTTCCGGGATTGCGTCAACCAGTGCGCCGTTGGCGACGTAGCCCTGCCCAACCGTGATGATCGTTGTCGTTACGGGAAGGCCGGCGAGCCAGACGCCGCCATTGGAGGAAAGTGCGATGTCAGCCAGCACGAACTCGACCCGACCGTGGTCGTTGACGATCTTGATGCCGACATTGCCGGCGTCGTCCAGTGTCAGCAAAGACGGGGAAATTCGATGAGCGGAAACCAGCTCTGCCGGAATTCGCAATTCTGCGGTACCGCCGGCACGCAGCTGACCGTCGGTGTTGTCGACCTCCAGTTCAACGGCAAAAGTCCGCGTTGCTTCGTCGGCAACGGGCGCGACGTAGCGAATCCTGCCGCGCACCGACTCACCGGTCGCGAGTTCTGCTTCGGCTGCATCTCCAACGTTCACAAAACGAGCATCGAATTCCGAAAGGTCCGCGGAGACGATGATAGTGCGGTTGTCAACATAGGTTGCCACAGGATCACCGCGTGTGACGAAGTCACCGACTTCGACACTGCGGGCTTGCAGCGCGCCGGCGAACGGAGCACGAATCGTCATATACTCAAGATCGAGTTCCGCACGTTTCAGTTCGGCTTTTGCCGCTTCGAGCATGGCGAGCGCTTCCTGCAACTGCGCTTCGGAGACATAACTCTCCGACTTCAGCTTGAGGCGCCCCGCATACTCGACTTCCCGCTGTTTCACGGTCGCTTCGGCCTGCGCGAGGCGCGCAGGGCGATCGCGTTCGTCGAGTCGAATGATGATGCTGCCACGCTCCAGGCTGGCACCGCGTTCCGCCCCGATGTACTCGATGCTGCCGTCAGTTTCAGCCGCAAGATGCGCGATTCGGGCAGGTGCCGTCTTGCCATTGACAGTGATCGTCCGCACAACTTCTTCAGCGGACTGTGTCCGAACACGAACAGCGCTCCTGGCATCCGTTGCGGTTTGATTCGCCGTGGCCGGCTCCTCGTCCTCGTCGTTAGCTCCGATTTGGCCTGATACAAGCCAGACGCTCACCAGGAATACGATACCTGCGGAGATCAACCAGGATTTGTAACGATTGATGTTGTCGAATTGCATTGTAATTTTTTCCATTGAACCTGTAACAACTAGCCCGCCACAGATTGCTCTTCCGCTTCTTCAACGAGGAGGTAGCGGTTGTCGTTTATGTACTGCTCCATCGTGGCCGCAATCGCTTTGCCAAATCCGAGTACGAACTTCATTCCCTGTGGCCAGTTGTGCACGCTGTTGGCTTCAATTTCCTTAAATAACGCCTTGAAGCGTTCGATGTCCGCCAGTCGATTATCAAGTACGGCCTCAACGTCTCCCGGACGCATCAGGTGGGCAAAACACATCATCGCGAGGAACTCCGAGCGCACTTTGTGACAAGGGGACGTGTTCTGCAGGGCCTCGACCAGGAACTGCCGGCCTTCATCTGTAATCGCGTAGACCTTGCGGTCCGGCTTGCCGTCCTGAGGGATTTCTTCGCAGCTCACCAGCCCCTGCTCGGCGAGTGCCGACAGGGCGGGATAAATAGAGCCATAACCGGCCGCGAAAAAATGGCCAAAACTGGATTCGAATTGCTTCTTCAGGTCGTAGCCGGAGGCGTCGCCGTCGGTCAGCATGCCTAAGCAAACGGTTTTTACGTCCATATCGCAGAGATCCGGCGGCGTCCGCCATCATATATCGGGGCGATGTATACTATCAGTCCGATATATGAAATCCAAGACCTCTTTGTAAAAACCCGGAATTTGTTTAAAAAGCTTTTTTTATCAATCGGTTATAGCTGGATTCTTGTGCCGGCTAGGCGAAACTCTGGGCCAGGAAGGGATTGAGAAGCCGATTATCGGGGTCGAGCTGGCGCCTGATCTTCCGAAAGAAGTCCAGCCGCGTTGAATAACTCTGCGCGGCGTGCTCGGCGCGGAAGGCCCGGGACTGGCTAAATAGCGGCGTGCCGCCCCAGTTCTCAGCAAACTGCGCCAGGTCGATGACGAAATCGTCCCATCCGTGCTGCTGAGTTGACGTCGTCTGCAAGGCAAATACGGGTTCGTCGAAGGACGGCGACAGCAGGGCGGACGGATCCTTGCTTAC
>Ga0224512_10004253_pt1 | contig 12187 bp, 7 predicted proteins | sample SF_May12_sed_USG_4_FD_169103 | JGI IMG/M metagenome (GOLD analysis project Ga0224512, IMG submission 169103) | Sediment microbial communities from San Francisco Bay, California, United States - SF_May12_sed_USGS_13 | ecosystem: Environmental > Aquatic > Marine > Sediment | place: USA: California... | reverse complement strand
ATCGTCACCTATGACCGGGAAAGGGACGACCGCGATGCGATCGCGCGGGCAATTGCCGAAGAAGACGGGGCAACGATCATCCATGCCTATGATAATGCGCAGGTGATAGCCGGGCAGGGGACGGTCGGCCTGGAAATCGCCGAAGACTGCGCCGCGCTCGGCGTGGCGCCCGATATGGTGCTGGTGAACTGCTCGGGCGGCGGGCTGACCGCCGGCATCGCCCTGGCGGTCAAGGAGCGGTTTGCGGATGCCGCCATCTATACGGCCGAGCCGGAAGGGTTTGACGATTACCGGCGCTCGCTGGAGGCCGGTGAAATTCTGGCAAATGAGAATCTGTCCGGCTCGATTTGCGATGCACTGCTGATCAGACAACCCGGCCGTATCTCCTTCGCCATCAACCGGCGTCTGGCGGCCGGCGGGCTGGCCGTTTGCGATGAGGCCGTGCTGCAGGCGGTCGGCTTTGCCTATGAGCAATTGCGGCTGATCGTCGAACCGGGCGGCGCGGTGGCGCTTGCCGCCCTGCTGAGCGGTCAAATCGAAGTGGCCGGCAAGACCGTCATAATTGTCCTTTCCGGCGGCAATATCGACGATGCCGTGCTGCAGACGGGGGTTGCGGCCTACCGGTCGAAATCGTGACGCAGCAGGCCGGCGAAGGACCAGCAGCGGCGTCTTCGTTTGCAACCCGTTCGGCAACATTTTCCGCGGCGATCTTTTTTGCCGTTGGCATCTATCTGCCGTTCTTCCCGGTGTGGATGGCCGGCAAGGGCCTGAGCGAGCCGCAAATCGCTTCGGTTATCGCCGCGCCGCTGTTCATCCGCGCCGTTCTCGGCCCCTTGCTCGCCGCCTTCGCCGACAGGTTCGGAACATTGGGCCGTGCCGCCATGGTCTATGCGGCGGCGACGGCGGTTCTCTTCGCCCCGATGGCGGCGCTACCGGTCTTTGCGGTGATTCTTACTCTATCCACCGCGGCAATGATCTTCTGGACGGCGTTGATACCGCTGGGCGATGCCATCATCGTTACCGGGGTGCGCCGGCATGGCCTCGATTATGCCCGCGTGCGGCTGTGGGGATCGGTCGCCTTCATTGCCGGTAATTTTGCCGCAGCCGAAGCGATTGGCCGGGTCGGCGGAGAGGGCGTCTTTGTCCTGCAGGTCGCCGCCTTTTTCGCCGGCAGCGTGGTGGCGCTGTTTCTGCCGCTGGTGCGGGACGTGCCGGAAGCGCGCGGCACGGCCGGGTTCGGGCGCGCCTTCGGCGACCCTGTGCTGCGGCGGGCGATTCTCGCCGCCGGTATGATCATGGCGACACATGGCGCCTATTACGCTTTCAGTACGCTCCACTGGCGGGCGCTGGGCTTTGGCAGCCGGACGATCGCCGGCCTGTGGGCCTTCAGCGTGCTGATTGAGGTGGCGCTGTTCTGGTTCGCGCGGCATCTCGCCGGCTGGGGCGCCCGGCGCTTCCTGCTGGCCGGCGGCGCGGCGGCGGTCGTTCGCTGGGCTTTGTTTCCTCTGCTGACGATGCCGGCGGCCGTCTATCTGCTGCAAATGCTGCACGCGCTGACCTTCGCGGCGACCCATCTGGGCGTCATGATGGCAATCGGCGCGGTGGCAACGCCCGGCCATACGGCGCGCCTGCAGGCCAGCCATCAAATGACCGCCGGGCTGCTCCTGGCGACGGCGACGCTCGCCGCCGGACCGCTCTTTGGCAGCGCGCCGTATCTGGCGTTCTGGGCAATGGCGGGTCTCGGCGCCGTCGGATTTGTCGTCGCCTTCGGCCTGCAGCGTGGGCTTCAGCCCCACAGCGCGGCCGGCGGCGGCTCGACCAGCGCGCCGCTATAGGCGAGGCCCGGCTGGCGATCGCGGGCGAGCAGCAGCGGGCCGTCGAGATCGACGATGTCGGCGTCTTGCGCCAGGATGATCGCCGGCGCCATGGCCAGTGACGTGCCGACCATGCAGCCGACCATCACCGTCAGGTCGCGGGCTTTCGCCTCACGCATCATGTCCAGCGCCTCCGTCAGGCCGCCGGCCTTGTCGAGCTTGATGTTGACGGCATCATATTTGCCGGCAAGGCGGTCCAGATCGGCCGCGACATGGGCGCTTTCATCGGCGCAAACAGGCACCGCACGGGGTATCTGCGCCAGCAGGCCATCGCGGCCGGCGGGCAATGGCTGTTCGACCAGCAAGACGCCGGCATCGGCGCAGGCGGTCATATTCGCCATAAAATCATCGTCGCTCCAGGCCTCGTTGGCATCGACGACCAGGCGCGCATCGGGTGCGGCGGCGCGCACGGCGGCGATCCGGGCCGCATCGCCATCGCCGCCCAGCTTGACCTTGAGAAGCGGATAATGCGCGGCGCGCCGGGCGGCCTCGGCCATGGCCTGCGGTGTTCCCAAACTGAGCGTGTAGGCAGTCATGACCGGCTTCAGTGCCGCATATCCGCAGCGCTTTGAAACACTGATGCCGCTACGCTTGGCCTCCAGGTCCCACAGGGCGCAATCGAGCGCGTTGCGGGCGGCGCCAGGCGGCATGACCTGCCTCAGCGCCTGCCTGTCGGGCGCATCGCCAAGATCTGCCGCCTCTATCGCGGCAGCGACCTCTTGCGGCGTTTCGTCATAGCGCCGATAGGGGGCGCATTCGCCGCGGCCTTTGTGCGTTCCGTCCGTTATTTCGGCGACGACGACGATCATTTCCGTGCGGGCGCCGCGCGAAATGGTGAAAGAACCGGCGATCGGCCAGGTTTCTATTGCCGCGGAGACGGCAGGGCTCACGATGAAATCCGTGCCTGGACGCCATCGACATCGGGACCATCGCCGAAAAACCAGATGCGGGGCGTGTCGATCATTGCGGGACTGTTGCTTTCCTGCGCTTGTTGGGGGCAATGGAAGTCGTGCACACTGAGCAGCAGGGTGCGCTTTGCCGCACCTGCCTATCATGGCAGCGCGGCATTCGTCAGCATTGAAAGGCGTCAGGCGGTGTACCCGGCAGAGGCAGCATGAGCGCAGCGACACTTGAGCACCGATGGAGTGCGAACGATCTCACCGTCCAGCCGGGCGGCGCCTGGGTGATTGAATCGGCGCGGCAGCTGGACGTGGTGCTTCGTGACGCCGCCGGCCGGGCGCCGGCCGAAGCCGCCGGCGTGCTGGCAATTGACCTGGATGAGGTAATCGAGCTCGACACCGCCGGGGCGTTTTTGCTGGTGCGGCTGGAGCGGGAATGGCAGGCCGCCGGAGGATCGGTGCAATGGCGCGGCGGTGATCCGGCACGCCAGGTTTTGATCGACCGGGTTCGCGCCGCGATAGGCGAGGTCGAACCGATCCCGGAGCGCGTGCCGCAAAGTATCGTCATCGACGTTGGCGAAGCGGTCATAACGGTCGGCATCGACATGCGGCTGTATTTGCGCATCCTCGGCGCCGTCGTCATGGAGGGCTTTTCGAGTCTTTTCCGCAAAGTGCCATTCCGCAGCGCGGCGGTGATCAAGCAAATGGAATATGCCGGCTTTAGGGCAGTGCCGATCATTTTGCTGATGTCATTCCTGATCGGCGGCATCATCGCCCAGCAGGGCGCATTTCAGTTGCGCTTTTTCGGGGCGGAGATCTTCACGGTTGACCTGGTCGGCATTCTGGCGTTGCGCGAAGTCTCGATCCTTTTGACCGCCATCATGGTAGCCGGCCGCTCCGGCAGCGCCATTACCGCCGAACTCGGCTCCATGCAGATGCGTGAGGAAATCGACGCCCTGCGCGTCATCGGCATGAACCCGATCAATGTGCTGGTTCTGCCGCGGGTCATCGCGCTGATACTGGTGCTGCCGCTTCTGGCGTTTCTGTCCGACCTCATGGCGCTTTTCGGTTCCATGATGACATTGTGGTTCTATTCCGACATCGTTCCGAGCGTTTTTCTGACGCGCCTGCGCGGGGCGATCGATTTCTCGACGTTCTTCTCCGGTCTCTTCAAGGCACCGTTCATGGCGATGATCATCGGCCTTGTCGCCTGCACGGAGGGCATGGCGGTGCGCGGCAGTGCCGAATCGCTGGGTCGGCACACCACCGCGGCGGTGGTCAAATCGATTTTTCTGGTGATTGCGGTCGATGGCGTCTTTGCAATCTTTTATGCGGCGATCGATTTTTAGGAATCGGTCTACGATGAACATGGCCATGGCAAGACCTGAAACCCTCATATCGGTACGCGGCCTGACCGTCGATTTCGGTGGTCCGACGATCCTGGAAGACGTCGACCTCGATATTTACCGCGGCGAGATCATGGCGATCGTCGGCGGGTCGGGCACCGGCAAGTCGGTGCTGATGCGGTCCATTCTCGGCCTGGTGCGGCGCCGGGCGGGAAGCGTGGAGGCGTTCGGCAGGTCGCTCACCGACATGGATTCGCAGGAACGGCTGGAAAATCGCTGGGGCGTTCTGTTCCAGCATGGCGCGCTGTTTTCCTCGCTGACCGTGTCGCAAAATGTCGCCGTGCCGATGCGCGAATATCTCGATCTGCCGCGGCCGCTGCTGGAGGCGCTGGTCTGCCTGAAGATCGAACTGGTCGGCCTAAAGGCTTCCGATGGCGCAAAATATCCCTCGGAACTTTCCGGCGGCATGACCAAGCGCGCCGCCCTGGCGCGGGCGCTGGCGCTCGATCCCGACATCGTTTTTCTCGACGAGCCGACATCCGGCCTTGACCCGATATCGGCTTCGGCCTTCGATGAACTGATCGGCGATTTGAGAAGGACTTTGGGGTTGACCGTCGTCATGGTAACCCATGACCTCGACACACTGCACGAAATCGTCGACCGGATCGTCGTGATCGGCGACAAACACGTGTTGGTGGAAGGGGACATGGCAAAGATGCAGCGGTTCGATCATCCCTGGGTACGGGATTATTTCACCGGCAAGCGCGCCCATGCGGCGTTCGGAGGCGCGGGCGCATAATGGAGAGCAGGGCCAACACCGCATTGATCGGCGCCTTCACGCTGGCCGTACTGGCGCTCGCCTTTGCCTTCATTTACTGGCTGGCCCGCGACAATTGGGGCGCCGACAGACAAACGTTGTTCGTCGAGTTCACCGGCCCGGTGACTGGTATGGCGCCGGGAAGCGAGGTGCTGTTCAACGGCATCAATATCGGATCGGTCAGTGCGGTTCTGCAGGATCCGGAGGATCCAGGGCGTGTCGTTGCGCAATTGTCGGTCGATGCGGGCCAGCCGATCAAGCAGGACACCAAAGCGGCGGTCGGCATTCAGGGGCTGACCGGTCTGGGCTATATGAAGCTGGCCGGCGGCTCGAAGGACAAGCCCAATCTGTTCGACACACAAGGTCCGTTCGAACTGAAGGGCGATTCGGCGGCAATGGAGGATCTTCTTGCCGCCGCGGGTGAATTGATGGGCCGCGCCGATACGATCCTCAAGGAGATCGAGGATCTGGTGAAAACCAACCGCGCCGCAGTCGATAGCTCGATCGCCAATGTCCAGTCCTTCACAGAAGCGCTATCGAAAAATTCCGACAAGATTGCCACTTTCGTCGATTCGGTCGCCGGCGCGGCCGATGGGATCACCACCTTGTCCAAGCGTCTTGAGGGCGTTGTCGACAAGAGCGAAGCCATACTCGGCGCGGTTGAGCCGGACGACGTTCGCCAGACAATCGCGAAATTGCGGGAAACGGCCGACAATGTCTCCACCTTCTCGCAATCGCTTTCCGCCCGGTCCGGCGACATCGACCGGATGGTGACGCGGTTTTCGGCAATTTCTAGTGACTTCAATGCTTTCAGCGCCAGCCTGGGCGGCATTGGCGAGCGCGCCGACGCGCTGCTTGCCGATGTCGGCGAAAAGGCCGGAAAAATCCTCGATGCGGTCGATCCCGAAGCGGTGTCGCGGGCGGTCGGCAATATTGACCGCATCGCCGCGGCGATCGAGCCGGAGAAGGTCGGCACGACGATTGACGGCCTCGCCTCGTTTTCGCAAACGTTGTCGAACCGGCAGGAGGATATCGACACGCTGGTCACGCGGCTCTCCACCATCGCCAGCGACGTCAGCGGATTTTCGGCGCGGTTGCCGAATATGGGCGAGAAGGTTGAGGACCTGCTGGCGGCGGTCGATACGGAAAAAGTCACCCAGTCGGTCGATAGCGTGCATCAGTTTGCAACGGCGCTGGGTGAAAACAGCGATGACATCGACGCAATTGTCGCCAATGTCCGGGCCGTCTCCGAACGCTTCGACGGGCTGACGGCAAAGGCGGAGAGCCTGATCGCCAAGCTTGACGATATAGCTGGCGGCGAAAATGGTGGCATTATCGAGGAAGCAAGCAGAACCCTGACGGCGATACGCGAAGCGGCCGAGAGCTTTGACAAACAGGCGCAGGTGATCGGCTCCGGCGTTGGCCGGTTTTCCAATCAGGGCTTGCGTGATCTGCAGGAATTCGTAAACGAGGGGCGGCGGACGGTTTCGCGGCTCGACCGTGTTATTTCAAATCTGGGTGACGATCCGAGCCAGATTCTTTTTGGCGGCAAGGGCGTTCCGGAATATCGCGGCAATCGCCGCTAGGGGCTGGGGTCCAGGGTGTTGGCTGAAGCAGATCAAAGATCGCCTGTCGCCGGCGTGGTGTTCGTCGCGATACGCCGGCTCGCCATTTTGGCGGCGCTGGCAGGCTTGCTGTCGGCCTGCGCGCTGGCGCGTTTCACGACGCCGGACGCCATCTTCGATCTTTCGGCGCCCGATGACGTCGCGGCGAAAGCGGGCACACCGGCGCAACTGCTGGTTCCGGTTCCATCGGCCACTGCCGCGCTTGACACGGCGCGGATCGCGGCGCGGCCGACAGCGTCCGAATATGCCTATCTGCCTGGCGCGGTCTGGAGCGATTCGCTGCCCAAGCTGTTGCAGGCGCGGCTGACGGAAACGTTCCAGAATGCCGGCCGGGTGCGCGCCGCCGGCCGGCCCGGCCAGAGCCTGTTGATCAATTATCAGGTCGTCATGGATATCCGGGCCTTCGAGATATCCGGCGGATCCGCCGTAGCCGAGTTCCATGTCATGGTGCTGAACGACCGCAACGGCGCCGTCGTTGCCCGGCGCATCGTGACGGCTACCGCGCCGGTGACCGATAGCTCAAATGCCGGGTCGGTTGCGGCGCTTGATGCGGCGATGGACGACGCCTTTGGCGAAATCGCCGGCTGGGTGCTGGGGCGAATTTAACAGCGTCATCATTATTCCCTCCCCCGCCGGGAAAGTGTGGCCCAATGGCCCGGGTGAGGGGATCCTGACCCTCCAACCCAGAACGCCCTCATCCGGCCGCTCCGCGACTGCCTTCTCCCACCCGCTGTGCCATGGGGGAGAAGGAACGGGAAGAGGGAGCTGCGGCGCCAAAACTCCCACGGCCATGGCCCTTGGTTTTATCCCAGCCGGCCGGCGGCGTGGGCCAGCATGGTGTATACCTTGCCGGTGTCGGAGGTCAGATACATCTGCGACATCAGCGGATCGCTGTCGTCGCTGGCAACCTGGCTCAAAAGCTGTTCGAAATCGTCGATATAGCGGTCAATGGCGCTGCGGAACTCGCTTTCGCGTTCATATTTGCGGCGAATTTCGTCAAACGTCTTCTGGCCCTGCAGCGTGTAAAGCCGACGGGTGAAGACGCTGCGCTCGCCACGCTTGTAACGGTCCCAAAGTTCGATCGAGGCTTCATGGTCGATCGCCCGGGCGATGTCGACGGAGAGCGAATTCAGCGATTCAACATATTGCGAGGGCGACCGTTCGGCCGTCCGGGTGCCCGGTGCAGCCTGAGCGCCCTGGCCGCCTTCCCGGCTGGCTGCCCGGCGCGGTGCGGCCTGCGGCTCGTCGTCGGTGGATGCGCGGCGCAGAAGATCGGTGACCCAGCCGCGGCTTTCGCCTTCACTGGCCTGCGGCTTGGTGGATTGGGCAGGGGAAGCTTGTGATGCTGCACCGCCGGATTTGGCAGCCGGTTCCGGCATTTCCTGCGCCGGTTGCTCGGCCTGCAGCGTTTCGGCGGGCGGCAGTTTAGCCGCCGCGGCGGGGGCTGCCTTGGCGGCAGGCGCGGCGACAGGCCGCTGCGTGGCCGCCGCTTCGGTCTGAGCCGCCGCCGCAGGTCTTTGAGCAGCGGCGGCAGGCGTCGCAGGAGCGGATGGAGACAGGGTCTGATCCTGAGCATGCAGGGCGACGATGGACGATAATTCGTTAATCGCCTCGATCTGCTCGGTAATGGCGTGGCGCATGGCGGCGGTCGCCTTCTGCGCTTCCTCGGGCATGTCGAGAACACCGCGGCGCAGATCCGCGCGCGTCGCGTCCAGATCGTTCTGCATGGTTTGGGCGGTTGCGCGCATGGCATCGGCGGTTTCACTGAACCGGCGTGTCGCATCGCCAAGCGCCCGGCTAATTTCCGAAACCAGATTGCCAGCGGCGCTGCGCACGGCCTCGTCGGTGCTTGAGGAGGCGTTCTGCAGGCGGTCTTCCAGTTCGGCGCGTGCCGCCTCGACGCCTTCAACGGCGCGCTTGCCTTCGGCGATGGCGGCCAGACGCATCGTCTCGAACTGGCCAATCGCCGAGCGTGCCGCCTCTTCCGCCTTCTGGCCAAGGCTTTGGCTGATATCGGCAACGCGATGTTGCGCCGCCTCGACGGTCTCGGCGAGTCGGGCTGCCGCGTTGCGAGTCGATTCATCGGTAATTTCGGCGAGCGATCGCGACACCGTCTCGATTTGCGACTGCGCCGCCGTCATCGTCGATTCAAGCCGCTCGGCAGCGCTTTGCGCCGAAGCCTCTGTGCGTTCGCTCAATGATGTAGCGACGGTGGCAATGCGGTCTTCGGCGCCGTTCAAGGTCTCCACCAGAACCGTTGTCAGCCGCGACAGGCGATCCTCCACCGTGCCCGATTGCAAAGCGAGATTGGCGGCGACGGTTTCCAGCGCCTCGTGGCGTTGCGTCAGCGAGACTTCCATTGCCGCGTTGGTCTCGTCGAGCAGCGCGGTCACACCGGAAAGCGTTTGCGACTGGCTCTCGAAATGGGCTGCCATGGACGTGACGTCGCGCAGGACATGGGTTGCGACGTCGCGCAAAGTCTTGATCTGGTCTGACAGGATCGTCGTCGACGTGCCGGTATTGGCTGCTGCCATTTCCAGTGCGCCGCGCAGGCTCTCGGCCTGACCGGACAGATTGGTCTCGATTGTGGAAAGCTGCTGGCCGCCCTCGGCGACGACGCTCTGAAGCTGGTTGTTGGTCGCGTCGAGCCGGCTCAGCATTGTATCGATGTCGGTGCGCAGGCGCTCGTTGGTGGTGGTGACCGACTCTACGATGGTACGAGTTTGCTCATTCAGGGTGGACAGCAGTCCGCGGGCGCTTTCATCAAGCTGGCTGGCAGCTGCGTTGCCCTGACTGCCGATCGCCTCCACAAGGGCCTGGCCTTCGCTCTTGAGCGTATCGGCGAAATTGCGGCTCTGCGTTTCAATCCCCTCGATCACCGACTTGCCTCGGGTTTCGATGGCTTCAACCAGAATGCCACTGCCGGAATCGAGAAGGCCGGCAAGCTCGGTCTGGCGCGCGGCCAGCAGCGAATTGAGAGCTTCGGTCTTCTCGCCAAGCGTGCCGCTGGTGGAATCGAGTGCTGATTGCAGGGCTTCGGCGCGGTTGGAAAAGCTCTGCTCGACCGCCGTCAGCTTTTCGCCGAAGCCCTGATTGACCTCCATCATCCGACCGGCGATGGATTCCGTCAGCTCGCGGGCGCGCGAAGCCAGCGTCTCGCCAAGTTCGCCCAGCCGGGCATCCAGAGTTCCGGCCATTTCCGTTTCGCCCTGGGAAAACGTCGATGACAGTTCCTTGGTGCGGGCAACGAGCGTTTCGCTGATCTGGCGGGCGCGGGTATCGAGCGCCTCATTGATGCGGCCGAGCCGGTCGTCAAGGGTGTTGGCCAGGCCATCGGCCCGTTCGCCGAAGGATTCAGTGACTTCGCCGATCCGGCTCGTGACCCGATCTTCAAATCCGGCCAGACGCGCACCGACGGCGGTTTCGATCGTGTCGGCGGAAGAGGCCAGGCGTATGGCCACGTCCTCGGCGCTTTCGCGGATGCGCGTCTCAAAGCCGCCGAGCCGGCCATCGAGGGTTTCGCCCATCTGGCCGATGCGGGCATCGATCAGCGAACCGAGCGCGTCGCCGCTTTCGTTCAGCGCGGTGACCAGCTTGCCGCCCTGATCGCCGATCAGGCCGGACATGGTGTTCAGATTGCTCTCAATGTCGGCGCGGATGCGTCCGCTCTGCTCATCGATTGTTTGCAGAAGCGACTGGCCGGTATCGGCAAAGCGCATCTGCGCCTCGGAAATCTTGCCTTCCACGGCGTCGACCTGTTCGACCATCGACCGTGAAACGGTCTGGCCGGCCTCGCCGAGTTGTTCAATGACCGATTTGGCGCGCGCGTCGATCGTCGAGCCGACGATATCGGCGGCCTTTTCAATGCGTGATGAGGATTCATCCGCCCGGCTGGCAATCAGTGAAGCGATCTCGTTGCCACTGGCCGCCAGCCGTTCAGCCAGGGCGCCGCCGTCTTCACTTACGGCGGACTGGATACGGTCTCCGGCTTTGGCCAGTTTGTCCAGCAGGTCGGACGAGCGCTCCGTCAGCGTCGATGACAGCCTGTCCTGGGCTTGCTCCAGCCTGCCGGCGATCTCGTCGCTGCGGCCGCTGAGCGTATCATTGATGCCGTCGCCGGCAGTCTGAATTCGATCGATCAGCGTGTCGGCCTGCCTGCCGAGCGTATCGCTGATGCGTTCGTTGGCGCTGTTCAGATTGTCAAAAATACTGTCGGTTTTTGCCGCAATCAGTCCGGCGACATTCTCGCTGGTATTGGTCAGGGCGGTTGTGATGGTGTTGCTGCGATCGGCCAGCAGACTGGATATCCTTTGTGTGGCGGCATCAGCGGCTGACAGGATCTCGTCACTCGTCTTGGCAAGATCGGAGGACAGGTTCTGATGGGCGCCGTCGATGGCGCCGCGCACCCGGTCGGCGTTCTGGACGATCGCTTCGCGCTCCGTTACAAGCTCGTCGAGCAGCGCACGGACACGAAGCTCATTATCGGTATAGGAGCGCTCCAGGGAAGAGACCTCGTTGTGGACGAGGACCTCAAGTTCGCTGGCGCGCGCCAGAGCGCGTTCGATGCCGTCGCCCATAGCCGCAACTTCGCGGCGGATCGCCTGGCCGACGGTGACGACGGATTCCTTGGCGATGTTTTCAGGTTCGGCCAGGCGCAGCGCGACCTCGGTCATGGTTCGCGACACCATGCGCATTTCCTGGCTGCGCCAGATCATCAGCGCCATCACCCAGAACAGGAAGACCGGAACCACGATGGCGATGGCAAGGGCGATCAAATGCGGCGCGTCACGCAGATCAGCTGTCGAAACAATCGCCGCCATATCGGCGCGCCAAAGACCAAGCCCGAACATGAGGCCAAATCCGATCCACACGGCCGACAACAAAAATGCTGTCCAGAACGGTGCCGTTGAAGGGCGGCGCTGCAACGCATAAAGCAGATTGCCGACGGAACGGACATCATCATTGGCGGCGCGGCGGGTGCGGGACCGCTCGGTGCTCTTGCGCTCGGCCGACTGATTTTCAGCCAGCCGGGTCCGTGACCGCGCCGGCTCGGATTTGACCGTGTCGCCATCCTTGTCGGAATTCCTGGCATCCGACGCGGTTTGGGGCCGGCTGCCGGTGTCACGCACGACATTGCTGAAATCGATCTTCAGTGCTTCTTCAACGGCACTCAGCGCTGCTTCAGTCGCATCGGTTTTTGGAAGCTTGCTCATTGTGTTTGTTTGCCCCGGTCCCTTACGTCACCCATTACGGACGCACTGCCGCGGGCATGTCGCAATTGCGTTCAAATGCCTGACAGGCAGCGGTCGAATGACAAGGATAAAATCAAGGAATGCCGTTGTCCGGCATGGCCTCGTTCAGCCAAAGCGTTGCGTTTCTGTACCTGGATTCCGACCGCCATCGGCCTCGGGATACAATTTTGAAACGTTACCGCCTTATGCTGCCTCCCCACTCTCTTGCCCAGTCTGCACTCTAATGTCAGAGTGCCCCAGTGAGAAGCAAAAAAAGGGCCGAAAAGGCTCAGATACGGGAATAAGTTCATTTACTGTGAACGGGGTGGCGTCATGGTTAGCAGTACGATCTCCGGGAGGTCGCGGTCTCTCGATGGCCTGCAGTTGGGCCGGCC
>Ga0224512_10004252_pt1 | contig 12187 bp, 8 predicted proteins | sample SF_May12_sed_USG_4_FD_169103 | JGI IMG/M metagenome (GOLD analysis project Ga0224512, IMG submission 169103) | Sediment microbial communities from San Francisco Bay, California, United States - SF_May12_sed_USGS_13 | ecosystem: Environmental > Aquatic > Marine > Sediment | place: USA: California... | reverse complement strand
GCCGCAGGTATCGCGATCGCGCCAAACTCGACATCGGCGCACTGACACCATCATGAACAGGCAAAACGCGGGGCTGCTGCGACGCTTTGGCGCGATTCTGTATGACGCGCTGCTCGTGCTGGCTTTGTTGTTTGTCACGACATTACCGTTCATCGCAATGCGTGGCGGCGAGCCCGTCAATCCGGACGATAATCTCGCATATCAGGCTTGTCTCGCCGTCGTCGTGTACGTGTTCTTCACCGGTTTCTGGACTTACAAGGGCAGGACACTGGGAATGCAGAGTTGGCGACTACGCGTGGAAACTCCGACGGGTGAGTTGCCATCACTCGCACAGGCGACGGCTCGGTTCTTCGGCGCACTCCTCTCGCTGCTGCCGCTTGGACTCGGATTCTTCTGGCAGCTTTTCGACGAGGACGGGCTGACCTGGCACGATCGACTGAGCGGAACGCGCCTGGTCCACTACCCGAAACCGAAAGCGAACTAGCGAACCCGGGTCAGGGCAAACAGTGTCAAGATGAACAGCACACCGGTCGGAAACCACGCGATAATTGCCGGATTGAGATCGAATACCTGACTGGAATTCGCGAGCATCTCGCTGCCCAGGTAGTACGCAAGGCCAACGCCTATTCCGATCATCAAGCGGCTGCCGGCACCGCCCGTGCGCAGTGAACCGAACACGAACGCGAGCGCCAGCACCGGCATGATTATGACCGACGCCGTGCGTGAGATGCGATACCAAAGCTCGGTCTGATAACGTGCGGCATCGAGGCTATTGCGTTTCAGGTAGTCGATATAGTTCGCGAGACCACGTGCCGTCAGGCTCGCCGGTTTCACCAGTGAGACACCGAGCATTTCGGCATTGATGTTGAAAGATTCGACGGCTAAAGACGATTCGGCAACCTGCACGCCGTCGTTCGAAAACCGCGTCTCACGAAAATTTTCAAGCACCCAGTTATCATTCTGATCGATTCCGGAGTTACCGGCCAGCGCGATCGACTCCAGGCCATTGTTCCGATCGAAGCGGAACAGATACACACTGCCGAAACGAAACTCCGAATTAACACGCTCGAGATGCAAGAATACGGGACCATCCTTAACCCAGGCCTCGTTGCCAACGCGATCACCGGTCTGCTGCGTGCGCGCCTCCACACGCATGTTGCGCGCATACAGGTCGAGCGGTGGTCCTATGAACTCACCGAGCAAAGCGGTGATGACGAGCAGCACCGTGCCGGTCATCGCCACCATACCGCCCAATCGAACCGCCGAGAGACCGGCCGAGCGCATCACGATGATTTCACTGTTCCCCGCCAACGCGCCGAGGCCCAGCAGCGAACCAATCAAGACCGCGACGGGCAACATCTCGAAGGCAATCAGTGGCAGGGTCAGCGCCGTGAACAAAATGGCCTGAGGCGTCTGGTAATTGCCCTGCGTGTCGTCGAGTTCGGCAATAAAATCAAAAAGACCTGCAATCGCCAGCAGTACCACGAGCACCAGGGCCGTGCTCGCGATGATCGTCCGCATCAGGTATTGGCTGAGGATGCCGTTCATGCGAACAACCTACGGTGCAGCGAATTCTGCGCAGCCAGTAGTCCCGCTGCGAACAGCAGCATGGCGCCATGTACGAACCAGAGACCGACCGCAGGTATCAGAATACCCTGCTCGATCCATGCCCTGGCCGCGCTCAGCATGTTGAAATAGATGATAAACATGAGCAGGCCGATCGCGAGTCGGCCATAGCGGCCTTCGCGCGGTTGGCTGCGGCTCAGTGGCACCGCGAGAATGGCGAGAATAATCGTTGCCAGCGGCACGGCGAACCGCCACTGCAGCTCGGCCACATGCTCAAGGTCGTGTGACTCGAGCAGAGCGTGAATCGGCATCGTGCGCGGGATCGGATCGGGTGCCTCGAGGCTCGGCAAACGATACGGGATGCCGTGTTCGGCGAACTCGACGACGCGAAATCGCGTCGTACCGGGTACGCCTTCGTAACGACGACCGTTGCGCAGCAGCAGCAAACGCGTGTCCGGATCATCCGACTCGGCCTGCTCCCCGCGCTCGGCGACGACGACTTCGACGTTGCCGTCGGTCTGGTGCCGCTCGAGGAACACGTTCTCCATTACACCGCCGGCACTAACGCGTTCGCCGTAAACGACGGCATTACCTCCCCCGAACGTCGTAAATCGGCCGGGCTCGATGCTGCCAAGATCGGCCTCGCGGCGCGCCTCGGCACCGATGCGATCGATGGCCAGTCCGGCGCGGGGAGCGAGATCGATCGCAAGCCAGGCGACGCCGAGCGCCAGCGGCACGATTAGCCAGGTCAACGGCCGGTAGATCCCGCCCGGGCCGACGCGGCAGGCAGTGATCGCAGGCATTTCGCTGTCCCGATACAGACGGCCGAGCGCTAGCATGACCGCAAGAAAGAGTCCTATAGGCACGAGGATTGTCAGGTACTGGGTGGCGGACAATACGATGATGTTCAGCACGGCATCCTTCGGCAGTGAACCGTTAGCAACATCACCCAGCACCCGCGCGAACTGGTTTGTCAGCAAAATCATCAGCAGTACGAGCGTCACCGCGAGCCAGCTCGCGGCAATTTCTCTAAATATGTATCGATCGAGGACCCGTAGCATCGATGTCAATGATTTTCTTAACTGTTTTGAGTCGGATCGGGTAGACTACCGGTTTTGCATTGTCCGCGACAGTCCTGCATCTGGCGGGCTCTGGCCGCCGCCATTCAAGAACAACAAGTCTCTGTATGAAATATAGTACGACTACGAGCAAGCCTTCGCGCCGTGCTGCCGACTGCGTGATCGTCGGTGTCTATGAGCGCGGCAAACAAGGGGTCGGAGCAGCGGATATTAACGCCGCCAGCAACGGCGTCATTGCGCGGCGCATCAAGAGTGGCGACATATCGGGTGAACTGGGCCGCTGTATCGTGCTAACCGACGTTTCCGGCGTGCGATCGCCGCGCGTCGCCGTTGTCGGGCTCGGGAAACGTGCCGATTTCGGTATTACGCAGTTTCGTCGCGCGTTGTCTGCGGCCATCCAGGCGATCGCGAACACCAAATCGCACCAGATCCTGAACTGCCTGACGCTCGAAAATGTGACGGACGCGAATATCTACTATCTCGCCCGGCACACGGTACAAACCATCAGCGATGTGCTGTATCGATTCACGGAAATGAAGAGCGGTCGTCAGCCCGGCCGGCTGAATGTCGCCGAGCTCGGAATCGCCATTGCATCTCGCAACGATGCGCACAACGCCGCGCTAGGCGCCACGCATGCGGATGCGATCATCGCTGGCATGTCCCTGGCCAGGGACCTCGGCAACCTGCCCGCCAACGTTTGCACCCCCAGTTACCTTGCTCGGACGGCGCAGCGGCTTGCGCGTGATTACAAAGACCTGCAAACAAGCGTATTGAACGAGACTGAAATGAAACGCCTGCGCATGCATTCCCTGCTGTCGGTTACGGCCGGCAGCAACGAACCCGCGCGTTTCATCATCATGCAGTACAAAGGCGGCGGTCGCAGCAAGCCCGTCGTGCTTGTCGGCAAAGGCGTCACGTTCGATTCAGGCGGCATATCGTTGAAGCCGGGGCCGGGCATGGACGAAATGAAATTTGACATGTGCGGGGCGGCCGGCGTTATCGGCACAATGCTTGCGATAACCAAGCTGAAACTGCCAATCAACGTAAATGCTGTCGTGCCCGCAGTCGAAAATCTGCCTGGCGGTGATGCGACAAAACCCGGCGATATCGTCAAGAGTATGTCCGGGCAGACAATCGAGATTCTCAACACGGATGCCGAGGGCCGATTAATCCTCTGCGATGCCCTGACCTATTCGCGGCGTTTCAAGCCGGACGTGATTATCGACGTTGCAACACTGACGGGCGCCTGCGTCATTGCCCTGGGCCATCATCTTACGGGCGTCATGAGCAATGACGGCAAGCTCGCTGACGAGATCATTGCCGCGGGCAACGCTGCAGATGACCGCGGCTGGCCGCTGCCGCTCGGTCCCGAGTATGCCGAACAGCTGAAGAGCAATTTTGCCGATTTCGCCAATGTCGGTGGCCGCGAGGGCGGCGCAATCACGGCCGGCTGCTTTCTCGGCAAATTTACTGACGGCCTGAGCTGGGCACATCTGGACATCGCAGGCACAGCCTGGAAATCCGGTAAGGCCAAAGGTGCGACGGGACGGCCGGTACCGATGTTGACCGAGTTCTTGCTCGCCCGCGCCAACGTGCTGCCTTAGGAACCTCTTGTCGAGCGGAGGTTGTCAGCTATGGCGAGAATCGACTTCTACATCCTCGCGAATCCGGGTCAACAATCGCGGCACTGGTTCGCCTGCAGACTCGCCGAAAAAGCTTATCGTCTCGATAATACAGTGCACATTCACCTCGGTAATCGCGATGACGCCGAGCACATCGATGAGCTGCTTTGGACTTTTCGTGACGGTAGTTTTGTGCCCCATCACCTGCTAGACAGCGTCGCCGACGATCGTCGGTCGCCGGTAACAATCGGTTGCGCGAAGGCGCCCGAGAGTGCCTGCGACCTGTTGATCAATCTTTGCGACGAAATCCCGCCATTTGCCGAGGCTTTTCCGCGGATCGCAGAGCTTGTAACCTCGGACGACGAATGCAGGCAGGCGAGCCGCAGGCGGTTCGCCGCCTACCGGGACCAGGGACACACGCTGGAAACGCACAACGTTTAATCCCGCCGCGCACTCGAGCAGGCACCAATACAAATGGACAAGTCCTACCAGCCAAACGATATCGAGACGCGCATTTACGAGCGCTGGGAGCGCGAAGGCCTGTTCGCGCCTCGAGGCGATGGTGAACCTTATTGCATCATGATTCCGCCGCCCAACGTGACCGGCACGCTGCATATGGGGCATGCGTTTCAGGACACGATCATGGACGCGCTGAGCCGTTACCAGCGCATGCGTGGCCGCCGGACCCTGTGGCAGCCCGGCATGGACCACGCAGGGATCGCGACCCAGATGGTCGTCGAGCGGCTGTTAACAAACGAGGGTACGTCACGCAAACAGCTTGGCCGTGACAGGTTCGTCGAGCGCGTCTGGCAGTGGAAAGAAGAGTCCGGCGGGCAGATCAGTCGTCAGCTCCGGCGGCTTGGCGCATCGGTCGACTGGAGCCGCGATCGCTTTACGATGGACGGGGATCTGTCGCGCGCGGTTACCGAGGTGTTCATCAGACTTTACGACGATAATCTGATTTACCGCGGCAAGCGCCTGGTCAACTGGGATCCTGTGCTGCATACGGCCCTTTCCGACCTCGAAGTGCTGTCGGCTGACGAAGACGGCCATTTGTGGCATTTTCGTTACCCGCTTGCATCCGGCAGCGGCCATCTCGTCGTTGCGACGACGCGTCCCGAGACGATGCTCGGTGACAGTGCGGTGGCCGTGCATCCCGACGACGAGCGCTATCGCGACCTCGTTGGCGAGGACGTCATTCTGCCAATCGTCGGCCGGCGAATTCCGATTATCGCCGATGACTATGTCGACACCGAGTTCGGCACGGGTTGCGTCAAGATAACCCCGGCTCACGATTTCAACGACTACGAGATCGGCCAGCGCCACAGTCTGCCGATGTACAACATCCTCACCGATGACGCATCGCTCAATGACGAGGTACCCGCCGCGTACCGCGGCATGGATCGCTTCGAGGCGCGCAAGGCGGTCGTCGCCGAATTCGGCGCGCTCGGACTGCTGGATAAGATCGATGAATACGTCGTTACGATCCCGCGCGGCGACCGCAGCGGTGCGGTGGTCGAGCCTTATCTGACTGACCAGTGGTACGTGAGCATCGACGCTTTGGCCAAGCCGGCAATCGAAGCTGTCGAGACCGGTCGTATTCGTTTCGTTCCCGAGAATTGGTCGAAAACGTATTTCGATTGGATGTACAACATTCAGGACTGGTGCATCAGCCGCCAGCTTTGGTGGGGGCACCGGATTCCGGCATGGTACGACGATGCCGGCAACATCTATGTGGGTCATTCGGAAGCGGTCGTCCGCGCCCAACATGGTCTCGATGCCGGCTTGCGCTTGCGTCAAGACGAAGACGTCCTCGACACCTGGTTCTCGTCGGCCCTGTGGCCGTTCAGTACTCTTGGCTGGCCGGATAAATCCGCGGCACTCGACGAATTCTATCCCGGCAGTGTGCTGGTCACGGGCTTCGACATCATTTTCTTCTGGGTTGCGCGCATGATCATGATGGGACTCCGGTTCATGGGTGACGTGCCTTTTCGCGAAATCTACATCCACGGCCTGATCCGTGACCAGGATGGCCAGAAGATGTCGAAGTCAAAAGGCAACGTCCTCGATCCGCTCGATCTGATTGACGGCGTCGATCTCGACACGCTGCTCGAGAAGCGCACGGCCGGGCTGATGCAGGAGCATCTAAAGCCGCAAATCGAGAAAGCGACCCGCAAGCAGTTTCCGGACGGCATTGAGCCCTACGGTGCCGACGCATTGCGATTCACGTTTGCCGCACTGGCGACGACCGGTCGCGATATTCGCTTCGATCTCGGCCGCATCGACGGCTACAAGAACTTTTGCAACAAGCTCTGGAACGCCGCGCGCTACGTGTTGATGAATACCGCAGAGCTTGAAAACGGGGATGTCGCCTTCAGCGCCGCGGACCACTGGATTCGGGCGCGCCTTGATCACGCAATCGATGCCGTGCACAGGCACATTGCGGCATATCGCCTCGACCTTGCGGCGCAAGCGATTTACGAGTTCACCTGGCACGAGTTCTGCGACTGGTATCTCGAGTTGTCCAAACCGGTGCTGCAATCGGACGACGCAGCCAAGGCATTGCAGCGCGGCACGCGCCGGACGCTCATTGACGTTCTCGAGTCGCTGCTGCGACTGTTGCATCCGTTAATGCCGTTCATCACGGAAGAGATCTGGCAACAAGTCGCGCCGCGCGCGGGCATTAGCGGTGCGACAATAATGCTCCAGCCATTCCCCGAGTCGCGACATGATACGAAGCAGGCTGCCGCGGTAGCCGATATCGAATGGGTCCGGCAATTCATCCTTGGCATTCGGCAGATTCGCGGCGAAATGAACCTGTCGCCTGGCAAGCCATTACCGGTCTTATTGCAACATTCCACCCAGGCGGACCGCACCCGCGCCAGCGCCTACGCGCCACTACTGCGGAGATTGGGCCGCGTGGAGACAATCACGATTCTCGATGATGACGATGAGCCGCCGGCGGCGGCGACGGCGTTGCTCGGCGAATTGCGCCTGCTCGTCCCGATGCAGGGTATTATCGACGTGGACGCCGAGCGCGCACGTCTGGAAAAGCAGCAGACCAGGCTGCGTGCCGATCTCGATCGCATACGCGGCAAGCTCGATAATCCAGGTTTTGTGAACAATGCTCCGCGGCAGGTGGTCACAAATGAAACAGCACGCGCCGCGGAAATAGCGAAGTCGATCGCGCAACTTACCGAGCAATTAGAGAAATTGAGTGACCTCGCCTGACGCTCGCAATTTTATGAGGACTGCATCACAGTCTGGGCTGTAACCGGGTGCAATCGCGTTTGCGTTTGGCGACGATAGGACGTGTCTCGGACCAAACTGCGGGATTCGCCCCATATCGAGGAGAAACGGATGCCTGAGGGCAGCACACTCGAAAAACTGCCGCTCGGCAAGAGTATGGAACGCGCAGCGCTGGCGCAGGCCCGCGAGTCGCTCGGGCAGATCATTCTCGGTAAAGATCCGCAGATCGCGCTCGCTTTGTCTTGCCTGCTCGCGCGCGGACATTTGCTCATTGAAGACCTGCCGGGTCTCGGCAAAACGATGCTCGCACAGGCGTTGGCGGGTGTTCTGGGCTTGAGTTTCCGGCGTATTCAGTTTACGAGCGACCTGTTGCCGGCCGATATCGTCGGCGTCTCGATTTTTCGTGAGCGCACGGGGGAGTTTGAATTTCAGCCGGGCCCTATCTTTTCGCAGCTGATTCTCGCCGATGAAGTCAATCGCGCGACACCGAAAGCACAAAGCGCATTGCTCGAGGCAATGGAGGAATATCAGGTGTCGGTCGACGGCAATACGCGAACGCTGCCGAGGCCGTTTTTTGTCGTCGCGACCCAGAATCCTGCCGACCAGATCGGCACGTTTCCCTTGCCGGAATCCCAGCTCGACCGCTTTCTGATGCGCCTCGAACTCGGCTATCCGAATGAGGAAAATGAACGCGCGTTACTGACCGGATCGGATCGCCGCTCGATGCTCGCCACGATCGAGCCGGCTGCATCGGCCGATACACTGATCAAATTGCAGCAGGCTGCGACGGATGTGCGCATGACCGAGCCGCTCGTCGATTATATCCAGGCGCTCGTGCGCCAGACCCGCGAGTCGCCGGACATCGAAATCGGCTTGTCGCCGCGTGGCGCATTGGCCCTCGTCGCCGCCGCGAAAGCCCACGCATTCGTCGAACATCATTCGGGTGTGTTCCCCGACGATGTCCAGGCTGTGTTTGCCGCCATTGCAGGGCACCGAATGAAACCGGCCGGCAACACCAGCATGCGCTCAGCATCGGAGCTCTGCCAGTATGTCCTCGATTCCGTGGCCATCCCGTAAATTCAAAGCACTCATTCCCTGGCTGACTGCCACCGCAAAGCGGCGTGTGCGTCACTGGGCAAGAAATCGCCAGGGTGACGATCAGCCTGTCACCGAATTACGCCCGGGACGGGTTTACATACTGCCGACCGGTGTTGGCCTGGTATTCGCGCTGATGGCGTTTGCGATGCTGCTCGGCTCGATGAACTACAACAACAACCTGTCATTCGTGCTGACCTTCATGTTGGTCGGTATCGGGCTAGTCGCGATGCACCAGTGCCAGCGTAACCTCGTCGGTCTCGAATTGCGTTACGCGGGAACCGAGCCTGTGTTTGCGGGGCAATCTGCGCAATTTCGTATTGCGATCACCAACAATTCTCGTAACCGGCGCAACGGTATACGCCTGTACACGGATACTACGATGAGCGAGATTCAGGACCTCTATCCGGGCGAAAGCAGACTCTTCGTGCTGCCGGTCGCGACGGATCGACGCGGCTTGATCACGCTTCGACGATTCGGCATTCGCACGCTGTTTCCGTTCGAACTGTTCAGGTCCTGGGCATGGCTGCACATGGATCTCTGGGGAATCGTTTACCCACATCCGGCCGAGCAGGCCCCCGAGCCGCCGCCGACGCAGACATCGCACGGTCATCGACAGCACGATGCTCGCGGCGAAGAGGACTTCGCGGGATTACGTAAGTTCCATACAGGCGATTCGCCACGACACGTAGCCTGGAAGGCCTATGCGCGGAGCGGCCAGCTGTTGTCGAAGCAGTTTGCGGGCGCCGACACGAGCAGCCAATGGTTCGATTTCGATGCCGTACCCGCCGACGACGTGGAAGAACGACTGTCGATTCTGACCCGCTGGGTCACCGATGCGGATCGTACGTTCGAGGACTTTGGCTTGCGCGTGCCTGGCGCGGCCTACCCCCCTTCCCATGGCGATACCCACCGTCGGCAATGTCTCGAGGCGCTGGCATTGTTCGGCCTGAAGGATCCACATGGCAAAGTCACGCGGCACTGACGGTTCTCTGCTATCGAGCCTGCCCTGGACGCTGGCTGCAGGCGGTTTTGCACTCGCACCGCATGTCGTGTTTCTGCCCGTGTGGATAACTGTCGCGTTTGCTGCCTGCGCCGCCTGGCGCTACGGCATCGAAAAACGTCGCCGCTCGCTGCCATCGGGCTGGTTACGGGCATTTTTGGCGCTCGTCGGTTTTCTCGGCGTACTCGGCACTTATTCCACGATCAGCGGCGTTGGCCCTGGTTCAGCGCTGCTTGCCATTATGGCCGCTCTCAAATTACTCGAAACGCGCCGCCGTCGCGACCAGTTCGTGCTGCTGTTTATCGCCATTTTCCTGATCATGTCGTCGCTGTTGCGTGAGCAGTACATCTGGTCATTACCGTATCTGGTGGTTGGCGTCCTGCTGACCATGACCGCGTGGCTGCGCCTTTCGGCATCGGCGGTCGAGGCGCCGCGGCAGAGCTTGGCAACAAGCAGCAGGCTCGTGATGTACGCCGCACCGATTGCGATTGCAATGTGGATCTTCTTCCCGCGAATAGCTACGCCCTTCTGGGCCGTGCCAATCGATACCAGCCGCGGGACTTCGGGTTTGAGCGAAACGATGAGCCCGGGCGATATCAGCTCGCTGTCTTTGTCTGACGAGGTCGCGTTCAGGGTCACATTCGAGGAAGTGATACCGGCGCCGCGCGAGCGCTATTGGCGGGGCCTGGTGTTGACCCTGTTCAACGGCCGAACCTGGACCAGTAATGATCCTTTCATGGGGCCGCGCGCGCATGAACAGGTCGCTGCGATCGGCAATCCCGTTCGCTACCAGATTACGCTGGAACCAACGCAGCAGATCTGGGTTTTTGCGCTCGATATGCCATGGTCATGGACGCTGTCGCGTACGTTCATGGGCCCGCAGCAGCAACTCGCGCGTGGCCAGCCGATCGATCAGCGCGTCGCGTATGAAGCCGTCTCCTATACCGACTACCGGACGGAGGTCGACCTGCGCAACTACGCGCGCGACTGGTACGTCAGTCTGCCGGATGGGACAAATCCCAGGGCTGTCACGCTCGCGCGGGAGATGCGCGCTGCGGTGACCTCGGATCGTGCCTACATCGAAGCCGTGCTCGCCAAGTTCCACGAAGAGGAATACTTTTACACGCTCGAGCCGCCCGCGCTCGGCAGCAACCCCGTCGACCGATTTCTGTTCGACACAAAACAGGGATTCTGCGAGCACTATGCGTCGGCGTTCGCGGTATTGATGCGCGCCGCCGATATCCCGGCCCGCGTCGTACTCGGCTACCAGGGCGGCGAGATCAATCCGATGGGCGGGCACCTGATCGTGAGGCAGTCCGACGCGCACGCCTGGAACGAAGTCTGGCTCCCGAGCCGAGGCTGGTTTCGCGTCGACCCGACCGCCGCAGTGGCGCCCGAGCGCATCGATTCGGGCATCCGTGGCGCAATGTTCGACGGTACCGGAGCGGCTTGGGGTCTGGCGGCGCCATCGGCATTGTTGCACCGGCTGACGCTGACCTGGGACGTCATCAACGCCAAGTGGAACGAATGGATTCTCGGTTACGGTCCTGACAACCAGAACCGCTTCATGAAGTGGCTCGGCATGGACGACCCGGACTGGCGCAAGATGATGCTCACGCTCGTCGCCACCGTCGCCGTCTTGACGGTCATCATCAGCCTGCTGCTGATGTGGCGTTACCGGCCGCCGCCAAAAGATCGCGCGGCGGTACTGTATCAACGCTTCGTGAACAAAACCGGCGTGCTGCCGACGACCGGCGAAACTCCGATCGCGTTCGCTCGCCGTGCCGGAAGCCGGTCGGCCTTGCCAGTCGACACGATCGAATTCGTCACCACGAGCTACCTCGATGCGCGTTACGGACCGGGCGATGCCGACGCAATGCGACGCCTCGAGTCTGCCGTGGCCGCCCTCTAGCGCGGATACTGCACCGGTTTCCTTCGGCCAGGCGCGAGATTAGTCCTGACCGAACTCGGGCCGGCTCTGCACAACACCGAGCAACATCGCGCCACCGATGAACAGCGGCAACAAGGTCAACAACACGTACTTGGGATCGTCCGACAACATTGCTGCGATGCCGACGAGCATCGGCCCAAGCACGTGCGAAAACTTCGTGACCATATTGTAGAAACCGAAGAACTCGCCCGGTTGATCCGCCGGAATCAGCGACGCATACAGCGAGCGGCTAAGTCCCTGCACGCCACCCTGAACCATGCCGACAAGGATCGCCATCATGTAGAACTGACGCACGTCGTGCATGAACACAGCCCACAACGACATCGACATGTACACGATCAGCGCAAGATAAATACCCGGTTTCGGTCCGTATTGATGCCCCAGAAAGCCATACAGCAGCGTGGCTGGGAAACCGACAAAATTCGTGAGCAGCAGCGCCATGACGAGATCCTGCCGGCCGAAGCCGAGCCGCTGCCCGTAATTCGCAGCCATGAAAATCACCGTGAAAACCCCACCGATATACAACCAGTAAGCAATCAGAAAAATGACCACATTGCGATACTGGCCGATTGCCGTGATCGTTTTTCTGAGTTCGGCATAAGCCGCACGGACGGCCCCGGTC
>Ga0224512_10004251_pt1 | contig 12194 bp, 7 predicted proteins | sample SF_May12_sed_USG_4_FD_169103 | JGI IMG/M metagenome (GOLD analysis project Ga0224512, IMG submission 169103) | Sediment microbial communities from San Francisco Bay, California, United States - SF_May12_sed_USGS_13 | ecosystem: Environmental > Aquatic > Marine > Sediment | place: USA: California... | reverse complement strand
GCGATGTTGTCGAAACCCTCGGCCACGTTATCGGGCGGCAGGAACTGGCTGCCGTCGATCTCGAGCGCCAGCAGATCGCGGACGGCATTCGTGTACTCGGTGCGGTTGAGCCGGTGCACGGCCGGACTGCCGGCACGCACGTTGGCGAGGGCGAGGCGCCGTGTTTCACCTTTGAGGTACGCCAGCATGCGCTGGTAGTCGCTGTCCTCCGGCCGTACCGGGAACTCGACCGGCGGCATCGCGCGCAGCGACAGCTTGGTGATGACTTTTTCCCAGAGCTCCGGCTGCTGGCCGATGTCGTCGACGTCGGCATCGTCGAGCATCAGGTTGGCGGTCTTCGTGTAACGATTGTGACAGGAGATGCAGTACTGGTCGAGAAATGCGCGCTGCGGCGTCTTCGCACTTGCCGTCTCGTCTGCCGCGAGCGCCTGCAGGGACAGGCTGATCAGCGCCAGGCCGACCAGCATTGCGAACGCCGACACGCAGAGTCGCGAATCCAGAAACGCAAGACGAGCGCTGCGCAAAGTGACAACCTCCAAATACTTCCGCGACCGGCCTGTCGCTGGCATAACGATCGGCCACGAATATCGGGGCAACAATCTTGATCAGTTTATCATGCACAGGCTCACGATTAGCCGCATCGGGCGCACGTTACGGCGCTTTCCGCAGAAGTCATTTCGTTTGAAATAATCCGCTAACGGGTACGACTGTGCGTGCCGTCAGGCCAGGTGCGTCCTGAAAAAGTCGAGCGTGCGGCTCCAGGCGAGATAGGCGGCTTCGACGTCGTAACGATCGGGGCGGTTGTCCTGGTTGAACGCGTGGCGCGTGCCGGGATAGATGTACAGCTCGTAGCGCTTTTTATTGGCTTCCATCTGCTCGACGAAATTCGGGATGCCCTGCACGAGGCGACGATCGTCCGCGGCGTAGTGCAGCAGCAGCGGCGCGTTGATCTTGTCGAAGCCTTCCTGCGGCTGCGAGCCGTAATAAGCAACGCCCGCGTCGAGATCGGGCGCGTTGATGCCGAGGCTCAGCACGTGCCCGCCGCCCCAGCAGAAGCCGACGGCGCCGACCTTGCCGGTGGACTCCGCGTGCGTCTTTAAGAATTTCACGGCGGCGACGAGGTTGGCCTGGATGTCGTCCGGTGCAATGCCGGCGAGTTTCTCCAGCGCGGCGTCGCCTTCGGGGCTGCGCGAGTTATCGCCTGCGGGCGTGCCACCGGCCGGCGATACCATGTCGGGCGCGATGACGAGGTAGCCGCCGAGTGCGACCTTGCGTGCGACGTCCTTGAAGTGTGGCCACAGGCCGCGGTTGGCATGGACGACGATTACCGCAGGCAGCTTGCCGCTGCCGGCGGGGCGAACTTTATACGCCTTGATCGGCCCGGTCGCACCGGGATAGCTGATCATGCTCGCCTGGATCGCCGGGTCGTCTGCCGCGACTTGCGCTGCTTCTGCGGTATCGACTTCGAGCAGCGCGAGCGCGGCAGACGCCGCGGTGGCGCTGCCCGCCAGCGCGGTGAGTCGTTGCATGAACACGCGCCGCCCCATCGGCGTATGCAGGTACTCGTCGTAAAGATCCGCTATTTTGCGATCCATTGAATGCCTCCGTTTTTATGCTATTGATTGTAGACACGCCCCGATGGCACCACTAAGCTGGCGACTCGTTGCCAGGCAATCACGGTGGGCGCGGCGCCATGAATAGTATAACCATCCTTGCTGTAAAGCTGCCGTCGCATCGGTCGCGCAGGCGGTTCGTCACGACTTTGCTGGTGGTCACGGCCGGCCTTCTGCAGGCTTGTGCCGGCCTCACTCCCGGGTGGGAGACGCCAACCGTCACGGTCAGTTCGTTTCGCACAATACCGTCCGAGGGGGCACTGCCGGCGTTTGCGATCGGCCTGCGCGTCATCAATCCGAATCGCGAAGCCCTGAAGCTCGCGGGCATTGCCTACACCGTCAGCCTCGAAGGCCACGAAGTGATCAAGGGCGTCGGCAGCGACCTGCCGGTGATCCCGGCTTACGGTGAGGGCGAGCTCGAACTCACCGCGGCCGCCAACCTGTTCGCCGGTATCCGGCTGATCACGGACCTGATGAGCAGGCAGCGCGACAGTTTCAACTACGACCTCGAAGCAAAACTCGACATCGGCGCGTTCCGCCCGGCGATTCGTGTCCGCGACAGCGGCCAGATAGACCTGCGGTAAACGAGCGGCGGGTTAACCCCCTATGTGCCAGATGTCGCTGCGGTCGATCGACCGGTCACGGTGCATCAGGATCCACTCGGCGTGCTCGTCCAGGCAGGAGCCGCCGAGCGCCCGCAGGACCTGGCGTATTTCGTTGTCGTCTTCGGCCAGGTCGAGACGCCGTTTCGCATTCTCGAACACGCGCATCATGAAGTCGTACTGCTTGATCAGCTCTTTCTCGGCCGTGCTCAGCGCATAGCCCTGGCGCACGCCGTAAGCGAGCAGCATGGAGCCCATCAGCACGAACAATGGATCGATAATGGCATCCCCGAGGCGCGAACCGCCGACAAGGATGACGAGGATCACGATCACGCTCGTGAAAAGACTCAGCATCGACAGTCTCTCGGTATTGCGATTGCGCTTGACCCATTGCGCGGCTTTGCGCCGGTAGTAGCCGAGCTGGCCCGCGTTTTCGTCGCCGATCCACTCGCGCAGCGTGAACTCGAGACCTTCTTTTGTTATTGCCTGGTCGGCATCGCAACGCGTGCCGGCGACGCGCATGACGTTGCGGATCCATCCCAGTTCCGGGTCCTGCGTCTGCAGGAAATTGTCGTGCGTGAACTTCGATTCGTTGTCGCTGATGATGCCGGCAGCCGAAAGGTAGAACTGCACTCGCAGCCCCTCGGCCAGCGTCCGGTAGTCGAGGTATTTGCGGTGCCAGCCCTTGCGCTTGGCATAGGTCTGCGCGCCCGCCGCGATCGCGAAAAATGCCAGGAACGCGATCATGTAGATCTCCTGCGTACGCAGGTCCGAAAACAGGATGAACATGAAGCCCATCAGGAAAGCGAGGACGTGTGTCAGCCGCAGCATCCACAGCGTGCGCTTCTGGAAATAGATTGCAAGCCAGTCACTGATGCAGAACGCGTGGTTGATGGTGCCAACGCCGCGTGGCAGCCGTTCGGCGTCGTCATCGGTAAGCAGCGGATAAGATTCCGCCGGGATACGCTCCTCGAAGCGCGCCGAGTCCTCGCTGAATTCACTCGACCTCGCGAAGATCAGCTCGTGCTGCGGCGGCAACGTCGCCATGCGCGGATTGTGCCGATCGTTGGTAAACCACCAGCACTGCAGCGGCTCGAACTCCGCCGCCGGCGCGCCGTCGGGTCCGTCGCGCGAGCAGACGATGTGATAGATGAGATCGCTCTCGTCGTCGATCAGCATCTGCTGCGTGGCAACGGAGCGCATCGTGTAGCCGGGCATGATGTCGTGGTGGTGGAAGCGCACGACCTGGGCCGTGCCGCCAAGCTGGCCGGAGGTCTTGCCGTCCCAGAGGGCGAGGAGAATGTGGCAGTGCGCCGAGAGAAACACGCCGCCTTGTGCATACTGCAGGTCGCGCGGGCGGCCGGGACGACTGATGGAGTCCAGGGTTCCGTTGCGCGCGATCGGTAGCTCGTAGACGTCGACCGCCTTGTCATACAGCGCTTCGAACTCCTCGATCGATTGCTCATCGCTGAATTCGGTGTAGTAGATGTCGCGGGGCATCGGCATCACGACGGCCAGGTCGAGGCCGAGCCTGATCGCCTCTTCCGCCACGAGCCGGTCGGCGCCTTCCGCCAGCGGCGAGAGCAGGCGCAGCCCGCGTTGCGGATAGCGCTCCTTGAAGTCGCTGAAGAGGTCACGCACGCGCGCCTTGATCGCCGGGATCTCTTCTTCGCGAAGGTCGCGATGCCCGGTGACGCCGATGACCAGCGGCAGGCGGATGCCGTCGGGTGACATCTTGCCGGCTTGCCGGACTACGGGGGCGTCTTGCTCCGCGGCCCGCCGCGACCGCAGTGTCTCGGCCCACTGCGGCGGGAAGCGCTCGTATTCCTCGCCGGGCGCGCCGAGCCAGCGGATCTGCAGGGGCGCGAGGCCCGCAGCCGGCGCGCCGTCATCGCGGTTGCGTGAGCACGCGATGTGGTAGACCAGCGGCTGCGACGGCTTGCCGCTGACGTGCGGCACGTAGCCGGGCATCGCGCCTTCGCGACGGAACTGGACGATATGTCCCGTACCGCCCAGGTCGGGGAGCATCTTGCCGTCCCAGATGGCCACCAGTATATCGCAGCGCGCCGCGATGTAAGCACCCACTTCCGCATACTGGCGGCTGCGCTCGACCCCGTAACGACTGATGGATTCGTAGCTGCTGCCCGGCACCAGGGGCAAGGTCGTACGCTCGGCTGCCGCTTGCGACAGGCGCCCGAACTCGGCCCACGAGCGGCTCGACTCGAAGTCCTGGACATAGAGCTCCTCGGGCATCGGCAGCGGCACCACGAGGTCGATGCCGAGTTCCTCGGCCACCAGCGCAGCGATGCGGTCGGCGCCCTCGGCCAGCGGCGACATGACCTTGATGGGCCGGTCCGGATAGCGCTCGAGCAGGTCCTCGAGCAGCTTGCGCACGGCGCTCTCGAGGCCCGGCACTTCCTCGGCCACGAGATCGCGGTGACCGGTGACGCCGACGACGACCGGCGACGGCGCCGCATCCGGCGGCGCTTGCTCGGTAATCAGATCGTCCGGGGCAGAGACCATGGCTGCAAGGATACCTTAGAGAAAGGGCCCCGACCGGGGCCCTCGTCTATACATTGCCAGGTCCAGGTACCCGGTTGACTGAATCGGCACATCCCGGGCTTTGCGGCGGCCCGTCATGTCGGGCCGCCGCGCTTAACTGTCAACCCGGTGTTGCCTATTCGGCCCAGGTCCGATCGACATCGTCGAAGCCCGTATCCGGTATCGATGGCAGCAGCTTGTCGACAAGAATGTGCTGCAACGTCTCGACACGCGCTGCCTGTTCCCCGACACGGTTTGCGGGATCCGGTCCATACGGAAACGCTTCCGCAGACTGCACAGAATTGCTGTAATTCTGCAGCTGGCTTTGCACCGCACCAAAGTTCTCGTTGCCGGAACTGGACTTCGGTTCGAACGTAGCCGCAAGGGCTTTGACGAGCTTGTCCTTACCGTTGAGCCACGTAGCTTCGAGCGACGCGCATTCGGACGGACTCAACGGCGGAAACGGATCGCCCGTTCCTGTCGTTGCCCCGGTGTCCGTATTCGTGCACGCGAGTTCCTGCAGGTGCGCCAGCAGCTCGTCGTACAGCTTGACGTACAGTTTCGCAAAGACAGCATCATCCGGCATTTCGGGCGTCGTATCCAATCCGTCGATGACGCACACACCATCCGATACCCATGCTGTGTTACCCATGTTACGCGTCAGCGGGCACAGCGTGACCTCGAAATCGAAGGGGAAGATCGATATGCCGCCGGTCCTTGATCGTGTCGGGTTACGACAGCCCGCGTTTGAAATGGACCCCTGGTACGTCGCCGCTTCCGGAGGAACGGGGGTATCTGCCGGCGGATCGAACAGGCCGGAGGCGCTGCGCCAGCGCTCGGATGCCCGTACCGTCACGTCCCAGTTCAGCAAGTCCCGCAGATCATAGCCCGTTGGCAACCCGCCAACCAGGTCGCAGCCCAGTTCAGCACGCTCCGGCGTTAATTCTTGGACGTCGACTTCCAGTGTAAGGACTCCATCCGTTTCCACGCCGGGTTCGGGCACGAAGAACAGCGCATTGAATATGAAACCCTTATCAATTTGCGTGCCATCTTCCTGGAAAGCGAATTTTTGTGCGCGGTACTCGGGCGGGAATAACAGCGGCGGCAGCACGGGCAGCCCGTTCGTCCCTTCGGCCAAAAAGTCGGCTAAAAGTTGATAACGGTTCGTGACTTCGTCCGGCAGCAACGGCACCACATTGTAAATAAGGCCTTCCGGAGGGGGAGTGCTCCCAACGCGGGGCGGTACAGGAGGGTCGAGGTTGCGAAGGACGTCCTCGCCGATCAGGTAAGTAACCGCCAGGTCGCGATCTATAGTGGGAATCCCGGTCAGTATCTCGTAACACGTCTGCGGAATCCACGCGCAGTGCGGAATCCCGACGACCTGGTACAAGGTGACGCCCGAGTTAGCGCCGACCGACTGGGCGAACTCAAGCCTTGCCGCGCCGGCGCCGATCAGGTCGCAGAATGGAAAGCAGTCGCGGAGATCGAAACCGATACCGGGCGACACGCTGACCTCGAGCGGCTGATAAAAGGTTGTGGTCAAACTGGCTGTGGCCGTGATTGACGTGGACAGCGGCGATCCAGTCGCCGGCTGAAAGCCGTCAAAGTCGCCATTCGCCGCTGCAACCGACTCCAACACGTGCAGCGAGCAATGATTCCGGTCGGTTGCGTAAGCCAGATTCGAATTGGCGCTGGTCGTGATGTCGAAGCTGTCGTCCTCTGTCGGCAGACACACGGGCTGGGTTCGATACAACGTGAGATCGAACACTTCGACGCCGTTCGGCGCAACAAAGTTATCGACCGCGATCAGGCGGCCGCGATCCGTGGCGACGAGGAGAATGATATCGGACTCTCCCTGCCGGAGCAGCGCCGGGTTCGACTCATCGGTGGGTCGCACATATTCCATTAGCACTGCATTGAGAACCTGTTCGTTGCCGACGAGGTTGAAATCGTTCTTGCCGCTTGCGAGCTCGTCGACCTGGGTAGCACCCGGATCGGGTTCGAAATTGCTGTAGACCAGCGCGGTTTTTTTCTCTTCAAGCACCAGCAGGCGCTTGTCGTCGCCTTCCAGGACGTCGATGTCTTCCACGCGCGGCCGTCCCGTGGCCAGTTCGTCGAAACAGAGATAGTTCGTGCCATCAGTCATATCAACGAACGGCGTGGACGTGCCGCATGCGGACCCATTGGTCGGGACATCGGGCTCGGGATCCTCGAAGACTTTGATCACGACGTTCGCAGTGCCGTTCAGGCGACCTCCAAGGTAAATATTGCCAGCGAGGTCACGCGCTACCGCCGTGCAGCCGTTATCCCTGCGGGTGTTGAACGGCAGGGCCGGGTTACCGCAATTAAATAGCACTGAAGAGGTCGTCGGATTCGACAGGTTCGGCCAGATGCGAACGTCATCCCCGTCGAGGCAGATCAGGCCGGTGGCGGTATTCGATTCGCAGTCGACGAAGTTGGCTGCCGGATCATTGACCAGTTCGTCAAAGCCGGGCGGCTCGTTTTCGTTAAGGCCAATCGCGAAATCCTTGCCGGTCACAGTCACCGTATCCAGTACCTGCAGGATACTCTGTGCCGATGCGGTGCCGTTAAAAGATATTGACGCAATCGCCAGCGTGCACGCGGTCAGGACAAATCTTCTTGAATTAGTCATTGGCTTCTTCCCTGTCGTCAGTCGTCTTTCGTGTTTTCTTATTTAAAGAGTGAATCTTTGTTCAATTGTTCAGTTCGCTGCACGAATGCGGGCAGCTTCGCCTGGCTTGCCCCACCCTGCGTAAAGCTCGGCGAGCCGTATGCGGTTTTGCTCAACGGCACCAGGAATCGGCGCAAGCTTAAGTGGTTCCAGGCTGGCAAGCAAAAGTGATTCGGCTTCGGGGTATGAACCCAGCTCGGCAAGTGCGGCACCCTCGGCGGACGCAGCATAAGCTACGAGCCAGTGATCCTCCGGCAATGTGCTCAGCAGGCTCGCCTTTGCGGATTGGGCGAGCGACAGCGCTTCTTCGTAACGCTCTGTAGAAATGAGCAAGTTCGCTTTCGCGATGCGGCCGACGGCCACGCGGGGATGATCGAAACCGAATACCGCCTCGCGGATCTCGATACCGTCATCGAGCAGCCGCTCGGCCGCAGAGTATTCGCCTGCCTCGGTCAGCCACAACCCGAGGTTCAGGGCACTGCTCGCGACGTCCGGATGATTTGCGCCCAACGTTCTGCGCCGAATCCGCAGCGTCTCGCGCATCATCTCCACAGCGCCTTCGGCATCGCCCCGGTCGTAGCGAACCAGGGCAATGTTAAACATCGTGTTTGCGGTCTTCGGATGTTCGTCGCCCAACAGCTCGCGACTGATTTTGAGCGAGTCCTGGTAGGCTGCTTCTGCGCCGAGAAAGTCGCCGCGCTGGGCGCGCACGAGACCGACATTGTTCAGCGCCGACGCAACCTCGGGGTGTGCCTCGTGATGCAGTTCCCGCTGCATGGCCAGCGCTTCGCGATACAGCGACTCCGCTTCCTCGAGTTCTCCCATGTCAGCCAGCACCAGGGCCAGGTTGCCAATGGCGGCGGCCAGCTGCGGATGGCGCTCGCCATGCAGTTCACGGCGCATGGCCACTGAATTGCGAAGCTCTGACACGGCACGCTCGAAATCGCCCTGGTCGAAGATATTGAGCCCGAGCGCCTCGATGCTCTCAGCAACGTCCGGATGTTTATCGCCGTAGAGAGCGCGCCGAATTGCCAGCGACTCCCGAATCGGTGCTTCTGCGTCCGCAAATTGGCCCTGCCGTGTCAGTACGGCAGCCAGGTCAGAGAGGGTATCGGCGACTTCGGTGCTCGCATCACCGAACAGCTCGCGCCGTGTTTGCAGCGCTTCGCGCAGGTTCTTCTCGGCATTTTCGTAGTCGGCTGTCAGCGTCTGCACTTCACCGAGATGATGCAGGCTGCTCAACACTTCAGAGTGTTTTCGGCCGAACAGCTCGACGCGTTTTTCGAGCGCCTGCCCGACCAGCGATACGGCCGGTTCGTAAAGGCCCAGGCTTTTATACACGGTGCCCATCGTGTCCATGAGCGTTGCCTGGATTTCGGGCTGATCGGCGAGTTCACCCTCGATGCGCGCCGCACCCTTGTCGAGAATTTCTCTTGCCGTAATCGTGTTGCCCAGTGACTCGCTCGGATCCGATACTTCGAACAGACCTACCATGAACTGCGTCGTTTGCCGCGCGGTTTCTGCTTCTATCTGCGCGCGGTTGCGCTGCTCCTCGGCCTCGATACGTGCAAGGTACGCGGTAATCGCAAGACCCGACGTAATCGCCATGCCGATGAGCGAGGCGGTTGAAAAGACCAGCATGCGTCGGTGACGGCGGCTTGCTTCGCGCTGTTTCAGCGCGTCGAAACCGACGCCCAGCATGCCCGAAATCAGTTTCAGCCGCGCATTGGTCTTGCCGTCGCCTTCGATGCGCGCATCGGCGGCGATGGGCTCGGCCTGAACATCAGAAAGCTCTTTGTCATCGCCCAGTTCGAAGCGCAGAGCTTGCGGGAAGCATTCCCTGTCTTCCTGGCCGCGTGTGTTCGACGCCCAGGGTTCGCCGTCGACGATCAGGCAGAAAATACGATCCGAGCGGCCGAGCCGCTTGAACGTAATGATCTCCTCGTTGACCCAGCGCGACTTTGCGGCCGCCGGCGAACAGATTACGATCTGCGTCGCTGAAGCTCTGAGGGATTCTGTAAGCAACTCACCGAGGTTGGTGGCCGACGGCAGTTCGTCACGGTCGCGGAACACGGGCATGAGACGCGCAGGAATTTCGCCCATGCGCGTTTCACGGCCGACGATGTTCTTCGGTACCTTGTACGTTTCGAGGGACTTGTGCAGCCAAGCCGCCCATTTTTCGTCACTGTGGCTGTAGCTGATGAAGGCCCTGTACTTATATTTATCGGCCAACTCTACTCCTGCAAGCGGATCCCGGATTAAGGTAATTCCCGGGTTAACTTAATTGCCGGATTAACTTAATTATAGTGGACTAATTGAGCGACTGTAAGGGACTTTACTTAAGCCCAAAATACTGGTTGACATATAGATGTTACATAACGATGACATAGACAAAAAAACGCCGGGCTAGTTGCCCGGCGTTTACTCTCGCCTGCTCCTGCGGGGGACGTCAGGGGTCAGGCGGCTTTAAGCGCGTCTTCGGCCGACAGGTACTGGTAGCCGAGATCGTGCGCCACGGCCTCGTGATTGATATGGCCGGCGTGCACGTTCAGTCCGTTCGCGAAATGCGCGTCACGCAACATCGCCTCGCGCCAGCCGAGGTTCGCCAGTGCTTTCACATACGGCAGCGTTGCGTTCGTCAGTGCAAACGTGCTCGTGCGCGGCACGGCGCCGGGCATGTTGGTGACGCAGTAATGCACGACGTCGTCGACGATGTAGGTTGGTTCCGCATGCGTCGTCGGCCGGCTGGTTTCGAAGCAGCCGCCCTGGTCGATCGAGATGTCGACCATCACGGCGCCCGCGTGCATGTCCTTGACGTTTTGCGCCGAGACGAGTTTCGGCGCCGCGGCACCGGCGACGAGTACGGCACCGATGACCAGGTCTGCATCGACGACCAGACGGTCGATGTCGTGCCTGGTCGAGTACACGGTGCGCACGCGGCCGCCCCAGATGTCGTCGATCTCGCGCAGGCGCGGCAGTGAGCGGTCGAGTATCGTGACGTCGGCGCCGAGACCCACGGCCATGTCCGCGGCGTTCGAACCCGATACGCCGCCGCCGATAATGACGACCTTGGCCGGCGACACGCCGGGCACGCCACCGAGCAGCACGCCGCGACCGCCGTTTTCCTTCTTCAGGTGGTAGGCGCCGGACTGGATGGACAGGCGTCCGGCTACTTCCGACATCGGCGTCAGCAATGGCAGCGAGCCGTCTTTTGCCGTCACCGTCTCGTAGGCGATGGCCGTGGTGCCGGACTCGACGAGTGCCCGCGTCTGCTCGGCGTCGGCCGCCAGGTGCAGGTAGGTGAACAGGACCTGGTCTTCACGCAGCATCGCGCATTCGTTCAACTGTGGTTCCTTGACCTTGACGATCAGTTCGGCGGTGGCGAACACCTCTGCCGCGCTGTCCAGCACCGTGGCACCGGCTTTTTGGTAATCGGCATCGGTCATGCCGATGCCCGCCCCGGCCTGGGTTTCGACAAAGACTTCGTGGCCGTCGTGCACGAGCTCGCGCACGCACGCCGGCGGCATGCCGACGCGAAACTCGAGCGTCTTGATTTCCTTGGGTACCCCGATCTTCATGGGCCTCTCCCGATACTTACGCATTATTTTCGACACGATACCTCGTTGAAAGCGCTATTTGCTTGCCATTTTGATGACATATCCGGGGTTCTGTGGCATTTTCCTTCGTCAGATTGCGAATATGAGCAAGGTTCTGCCATGGCGTTGGATAAATTCGACAGGGGCATACTCGAGGCGCTGCAGCGCGACGGCCGCATCAGCAACGTACAGCTTGCAGCGCAGGTCAATTTATCCGAGTCCGCCTGCCTGCGGCGGGTCCGGGCGCTGGAGGACGGCGGCTATGTCGATCGCTATGCGGCTCTCGTCAATCAGTCCAAAGCCGGTCTGTCGGGCAACGTGTTTGTCCATATCGGCCTGCACCGCGAAGAACAGAGTGAACTTGCGGCGTTCGAACAGGCCGTAAAGAACATCCCCGAAGTGATGGAGTGCTACCTGATGACCGGCGAATTCGACTACCTGCTGCGCGTCGTCGTGTCGGACATGGCCGATTTCGAGCGGCTGCACAAAGAGGCGCTGACGCGCCTGCCCGGCGTCGCGCGCGTCAATTCGAGCGTCGCCATTCGCACCGTGCAGAAAAAAACCGAGCTGCCGTTGCGGTAGGATAACGCCCATGGATAACGTCTCGACAGCCACGCTCAAAGACGACTACCTGCGGGTTCGCGGCCAGTCGCTCGAGATCAGCAGCACGCTGGCAGCCGAGGACACGGTCGTGCAATCGATGCCCGACGTCAGCCCGACCAAGTGGCACCTCGCGCACGTCACGTGGTTCTTCGAGCGCATGGTGCTGGAGGAATTCAGCCCCGGCTATCGCCGTTACGACGAGAATTTCGACTTCCTGTTCAACTCCTACTATTACTCGGTGGGACAGATGCACGCGCGGCCGCGGCGCGGCCTGCTGTCACGACCGACGCTCGCCGAGGTCGTTGCTTATCGCAGCCACGTCGATGAGGCCATGCAGTCGCTGCTCGAGAGCGGCAACGACCGGCAGGTATGCGAGCGTGTCGTCCTCGGCCTGAACCACGAACAGCAGCACCAGGAACTGATGCTGACGGACATCAAGCACGTTTTCTCCTGTAACCCGCTGCGCCCGGCCGTCCGCTCGGACCTGCAGCCCCCCGCGGCCGTGCCCGCGCCCGCTTACGCTTATATGCGCGGCGCCAGCGGCACC
>Ga0224512_10004250_pt1 | contig 12195 bp, 12 predicted proteins | sample SF_May12_sed_USG_4_FD_169103 | JGI IMG/M metagenome (GOLD analysis project Ga0224512, IMG submission 169103) | Sediment microbial communities from San Francisco Bay, California, United States - SF_May12_sed_USGS_13 | ecosystem: Environmental > Aquatic > Marine > Sediment | place: USA... | reverse complement strand
GTATCCCGACGGGGATCAAATCGACCGGTGCCACGGCGAGGCCGACCTCCTCCTCGAGTTCGCGGATCCCGTCGATCGGCTGCTCACCGGCTGCGAGGTGACCCGAAGCGGTGAAGTCGAGCCTGCCGGCGAAGGCCGACGTCGGCGCCCGACGCTGCAGCACGACCCGGGCCGGCTCACCCGGGCGAACGACGAGTGCGTGAAAGGTCCGGTGCCAGAGGCCGTTGCGGTGAACCTCGCGACGGGTGGCGGTGCCGATGACGGTGCCGTCGTCGGTCAGGACGTCGAGGAGCTCGGAGACGCTGTCGTCGGGCACGGAATTCCGGATTCGCCGGGCATCAGCTGGCCACTCTGGCCGTCTGCGGTTCGGACGCCTTCTTGACCAGCCAGTCGAAGACCAGTTCATGCTGGTTGTGCATCTCCGGATGCCACTGCACGCCGACGGCCGGATGATCGTCGAGTTCGATGGCCTCGACCGTGCCGTCGTCGGCCCGGGCACTGACGACGGTGGATGGACCGATGGTCGCAACCGCCTGATGGTGGAGGGAGTTGACGTCCATCTGATCCTGGCCGTAGATCTCGCTCAGCAGGGTTCCCGGTTCGATGGTGATCCGGTGGACCCGGATCTCCGGAGCCAGCTCGAAGCGGGCATGCACCGGCACGTGTTGGTGGAGGGTCCCACCGGCGTAGACGTTGAGCAGTTGGGCGCCGCGGCAGATGCCCAGCACCGGAAGGTCACGGGCGACGGCCGCTCCCAGCAGCGTGATCTCGAATTCGTCTCGTTCGGGTTCGTAGTCGCCGTGCCCGTCGGGTTCGGCTCCGTAGCGATGCGGCTCGATGTCGGCGCCACCGGTCAGGAGCAGGCCGTCGAGGTGGGGGACGAACTCGGTCGGGTTGGCGTCGATCGGCAGATGAATCGGAAGACCGCCGGCCTGGAGAATGCTGCGGGCGTAGCCGGAGTAGTACAGGTCGACATCGACATCGGCCATCGACTCGGCCGAACCGACCAGATGGCCGACCTTGCGGCGGCGGCCGGGAAGTCCGATGAGCGGACGGGTCTTGACATCGGCGGTCATAGCAGGCCAGTTTACGGCCGTGGCCGGCTGACTCTCGGCCGGGTTCACAAAACGCAATAAACCGATCGTCTTCGGCGACGACTCACCGGTGGTGCTACGCCGTTTCGGTGATCAGGGAGTCGAGAATGTCATGCAGGTCGTCGACGAAGTTGAAGGTCGCGTAGTCGGGTTTGTAGTAAAGCGTGGCCCGACGCAGCCGGTTGGCCAGGTGGTCGGCCATGGCCGGTGTGTGAACGTCGTCGAGGCCACCCTGCCAGATGAGGGTCGGTACGGTCACGGCGTCGAGATCGAATCCCCAGGGGCGGGCGGCGTTGCGCATCTCCGTGGCTATCGAGTCGGCGTTGCGGAACTGGTTTGGGAGGTTGGCCTTCAACACGGCCATCACCTCGGGCCGCCGGATGACGGCTCGATCTGCTTCCGGTCGGAGCTTGATCAGCCGCTCGGCGGCGGCGTCGACGTCACGTCGGGCCGTTCGCACCATGGCCGCCGCCATCGGTCGCAAAAGGAACGGGAGTCGCCGTGCGACGAAGAACGTGAACCGGATGGGAGGGCTGGTCTCGGCGGTGATGCGGGGAACGTCGAGTGGAGCGATGACGCTGAGAAGCCCCAGCGTCGGGATGCGATCGGGATGACGCCACGCAGCGGCCAGCGCGTAGGGGCTTCCCCCGGAAATGGCCAGCAGCCGGTAACTCTCCAAACCCAGGTGATCGGTGAGCTCGTCGAGGTCGTCAACCCAGTCCAGGATCGACCGCCCCGGTTTGGAGCTACTGGCTCCGAAACCCGGCCGGTTGGGAGCGATCAGCCGAACACTGCAGGCCCGCGCCGCGGTGTCGGCCAGCCGCCAGACCGTGGCCGAGTCGGGCGACCCGTGGATGGCCACGATCGGCACTCCATCGCGGTCGCCGTAGGTCGACCAGGCCAGGGTCCGCCCGTCGGTGAGCCGTATCGTTTCAGGGCGGGCGTTATCGGTTGACGTCACGGAGACCAGTTTCCTCGATTCGCCGTCGGCTCGCCACGGCTTGACCGCGTGTCGAGCAGCTCAGTCGTCGGTCGACCGACGTCGTCGGTGGCAAGGCTCTCCCGTGCGGGCGGAGTCCGGACCACCCAAATCGCTCTCCGGAGCTTTGGTTGCGGGCATTTCGGCCGATGGAACGGTGACGTATCAGTCCGTTCCGGAGGTCCACACGCACGTGACCAATCCCTATCGCCGATACCGGGTGCTCTGGCCCGATCAATTCGGGCTGGCCCGGGGAAAGTATCTGCCCGCCGCCGCAGCCAAAGCGGGCACATCGTTCTCCACGGCGGTGTTCATGCAGGGCTACGACCAGAACCTCTATAGCGTCGAGATCGCGGCTCGACCCGACGGCCTGCCCGACGTCAGCGCCCACTGTTCGCTGGCCGAGGCCAGACCGGGGTGGGAACCGGAGACGGGAGTCGTCATAGCCGACCTCTTCTACGGGCAGGAGCCGTACCCCATCGCTCCCCGCCAGGCCCTCAAGGACTCGATCACGATGTGGAACGAGCTGGACGTGAACCCGCGCGTGGGCCTGTCCATCACCGGCTACGTGATGCAGGCCGGCGAGAAGGGCGAGTGGGTACCGATCGAAACGCCGTCATCCTACCTCTACGGCACGGGAGCGCTCATCGATCCCAGCGGCCTGCTGTACGACATCATGGCCATGGCCGAAGGGTCCGGCATCGACGTCGAGTCGGTCAGTGCCGACCTCGATCGTGCCCAGTTCGAGATCTCCCTCCCGGTGGCCGACCCCCTTCACACGGTTGACGGTCTCTTCCTGATCCGTGAGCTCGCCCGCGAGTTGGCATCCGAGCGGGATCTGCGAATCACCTTTCTGCCGAAGCCGATCGCCGATCGGGCCGGCAACAGCCTGCACGTCAGCCTCGCCTTCGAGGATGACGACCGGGAGAACCTGTTCTTCGACACCCAGGCTCCCGACGGTCTCTCGTCACTGGCGCGGACCTGTATCGGCGGCATGCTTCGCCACCACGAGGCACTCACCGCCTTCTGCGCTCCCACCGTCAACAGCTACAAACGGTTGCGTCAAGGCGAGATCGTCGGCCTGAGGCCTCGTTGGGGCTACGACCATCGGTTCGCCACCGTCCGGGTGCCGCCGACCCGTGGCCCCGAAACCCGCCTGCAACACCGCCTGGCCGACGGGTCGGCCAACCCCTATCTGGTGGTCGCCGCCCTGCTGCAGGCGGCGAGAATGGGCGACAAGAGCCGGATCAATCCGGGCAAGTCGCTCAACGACCATCGCGACGATGAGCCGGACGACGGCCGGACCACGCCGGAGACCCTCCTGGCCGCGGTCGAGGCCCTGCAGGCCGACGGAGAGCTGAGCTCCTCGATGGGACCCCGGCTGGTTGACAATTTCTGTCAGCTGAAGACCATCGAATGGAACAACTTCGTCGATTCCGAACCCCGCTGGGTCGACAAGATCGACGAGTTCTCGGAGTGGGAAGCGGTCCACTACCTGCCGTTCCACTGATCCGATCTCCCGCAGAACAGGCCGCGATCGCCGGCCCGGATCGGCCGGCGAAAGTTTGGTGGCCGTGATCGGTTCGCTTCCTGAAGGCTTCTACATTTGACGTATGCGCGTGCGAGCACCCGGATCGTCGGCCAACCTGGGTCCAGGCTTCGATGTGCTCGGTCTCGCCGTTGCCCGCTACGTCTGGGCCGATGACGAGGGCCGAGGTGAGCCTTGCGGCCCCGAACACATCGCCCGGATCGCCTACGAGGCGGCGGGCGGCGCCGAGGCGATCTGGTTCGATTTCGAGCTTCCGCCGGGCCGCGGTCTGGGATTCTCGGCGGCTGCTCGGGCCGCCGGTGCCATGCTGGCGAAGCTCCAGCAGGGTCACCCGTTCGCCGAGGCCCAGCGCCTTGCCTATCCCGTCGTCGCCGACATCGAGGGACACGGCGACAACGCCGCCCCCTGCGTGTTCGGCGGTCTTCACGTGATCGCGGGCGACGTCAACCACCGGATCGCCAGGCCGATGCCGGGCAATCTGCTGTTCTGGGTTCCCGACATGGAAACATGGACCGACCACTCCCGGGCTGCGCTCGCCGCGTCGGTCGATCGGGCCGATGCCGTCTTCAACCTCGGTCGAGTAGGCCTGCTGATCGCCGCGGTCTACGAACAGCGCCTTGATCTGCTCGCCACCGCCACCCAGGATCGGCTGCACCAACCGTCGCGTTTCGTCGACTGCGAGCCGTCGGCCAAGGCCTATGAGATCGCTTTGCAGGCCGGCGCGTCGGCTGCCTGGCTGAGTGGATCGGGCCCCACGGTTGCGGTGGTGGTCGACGACGTGACGAAACCGGTCGTGGTCGATGCGTTGGGTGAGAGCGGTGAGGTGCTCGACCTGGCGACCGACGAGACCGGCGCCATTCCGGTTCCCGACTGAAGGTCGGCCTACGATCCGGCGACGAGCTGGGACGTGGCGTGATCACAGCGATACGACCGAGCCGGACCGTCCGCGACGGCGTCGAGGAACCCTTCGATTTCCCGGCCCGACACGGCCCAGGTTCGGGTGTCGTCGGCCGACGAGACGGCGAAGACGAGGCCGACCAGATGGCCGTCGGTCGACCATACGCCGGCACCGCTGTCGCCGCCACCGGTTGGCGCGTCGATGCGGTAGCCGTCGCGTCGTACGCGGGAACCGCCTCGAACCTCGTCGGCCTCGATCGTGGTCCGTGCGGCGACCACCCCGACGACCGGGGCGGTCGACACACCGTGGATCTCGACGGCATCGTCGGCGGCGGCCGTTGCCAACTCGGGCGACCGCAACTCCGTTCGAACGACCCCGTCGCCGACCGTCGACAGGAGGGCCAGGTCGCGGCCCGGGTCGAAGGCGACGATGGCAGCCGCAGCGGCTCCGTCGAGCAGCTGAGCCGGGGAGAAGTCGGGCCATGAGCGATCAGGCGGCAGCTTCCTGTTGGCAACGACTCCCACGTGGTCCGCACCGGCGATCACATGAGCGGCGGTGAGGACCGTTCGTTCATCGAGCAGCACGGCGGAGCCGATGGCGGCCGAGGCCGAACCACAGGCGGTTGTAACCACGGCGACGGTTCGGTCCCCGGGCTCCGGTCCCGAGTCCGGGGACGGGGCGGCGCTCGTAACCGTCGGGCCGGCCACCGGTGCCGGCCCGCCACACGAGGAGGCCGCAAGAGCCGCCGTTGTCGCCGCGGCGACGATCATGGCGACAACGGGTTTCATCGGCCTCGAACCGAGGGCCTGACGATCCGGAGTCGACCTTCGCCTGCTCACGTCCTAGGCTTCACGCCGTGCGACGACGCGTCCTCTACCGATCCGTGCAGCGGCTGCTCCCGGCCGACAATGTTCACACCGCCGCGATGCTGTGGGATCTTCACCCGCAGGTTGTTCCCATCACGGTCGCCGCCGTCGTCGCGGTGGCCGCCATCGGTGCCGCAGCCGGTGCCGCATGGGCCACGATCGCCCTTGTGGCGGTTGCGACCGGGGCCGCCGTCGCGGGTCTGACCCGCAGGTACCGGGTGCTCGCCCTCACCGACGAATCCTTCGTGATGCTGCGGGGATCCACCATCCGCCTGCAGGCGCGGGAGGTGCTGGCCCGCCTGCCCTACGACATCGAGTTCCAGAAGGCCGGCGGCAGCCTCCTCACCACCGAATGGCGGGTCGACGGGACAACCTACACCGTGCGCCGGGAATGGGAGAAGGCGATGGAGGAGATGGCGTCGCGGGCCAACAGCTGATGTCATGGCGCTGAGACGGCAAACGGGCGGTCGGCGGCGGCCTGGTGGCGGCCGCCGCCGACCGGACGGGTTTATCGTGGAGACTAGATTGACGTCTGCTGGGTGAGATAGGAACGCTCGGCCAGCCCGTGCCATTCGGCGATGCCGTCACGGAACTCCCGCCACGGACCGAGGATCTCGGCGAACTTGGCATCCCCTGCGGCCAGGCCGTCGAGCACCGACTCGGTCTCGGTCTTGAATGCCTCCATCAGCTCCGGCGAGAACTCGCGGATCTCGGCGAAGGTCTTGATCGTCTGGAGATCACGCTGATTGAGCACGTCGTAGAGCGCCATGGTCCGCATGTTGGCATGGGCCGCTGCGTTCTGTATGGCCGCTTGATACTGCTCCGGCAGGTTGTTCCAGTCCTCCAGGCGGAACTGCACTTCGAGCGCGGTTCCCGGTTCCCACCAGCCGGGGTGGTAGTAGAACAGATCCGAGCCGAGTTCGTCGAGGCCGAGAATAAGGTCGTCGGTCGGGCCCACGAATTCGGCGGCGTCGATGGCACCGGTCTGGATCGAGGTCAGGATTTCACCGCCGGCCACGGTGACCTGCTCACCGCCGAGGTTGTTGAGCACGGTGCCGGCGATGCCGGGAATGCGCATCTTGAGGCCCTGGAGATCGTCCACGGTGTTGATCTCCTTGGAGAACCAACCGCCCATCTGGCAGCCGGTGGCGCCGGCCGGGAAGGCGATGATGCCGTACTCCTCGGCGTAGAACTCGTTCAGGATCTCGATGCCTCCGCCCTCGTAGAGCCAGGCATTCTGCTGACGCTGCGTGAGGCCGAACGGCACGGCGGTGCCGAACTGCTGGACTGGGCTGAGGTTGACATAGTAGTACGATGCGGTGTGGCCGGCCTCGGCACCACCATCACGGACAGCGGGGAGCACGTCGAGACCACCGACGATCTCGCCGGCCGGTTTCGGGCTGATCCGGAATCGTCCGCCGGTCAGGAGCGCCAGCTGATCGGCGAAGATGTTGGCCGATCCGAACAGGGTGACGAGCGAGGTCGGCCAGCTCGTCGCCATGTTCCACTCGAGTTCGGGTCCGTCGGTTTGAACCTCGGTAACGGTCTCGGCCCCGTCGTCGGTGCTTGCCGCGGTGTCATCGGTCGACGAGTCGTCCTCGACGGTGGCGCCGGTCTCTTCGTCGACCGTCGAGGTCGAGCAGGCGGCCAGGATTGCGGAGCTGGCTGCGAAACCGGCGACACCGTAGCCGGCCTTGGTCAGGAACGATCGACGATCCATCCCCGGTTCGGGGGAACGATCGTCGGTTTGGGTTTCGACAGTCATGCTGGCAGCCTCCTGGTTTGGATTTTCGGTGTTTTGTCGTGACAGTTTGTCTGGTTGATGGGAACTGAACAGTCGGGTCGGTCGTGCCGACTCGTCGGTGGCGATCGGGGCCATCAGTACTGCAGCTCGTCGGTTGTGAAACGAACCTGGAGCGGCAGGGCCGAATCGTCCTCGACCTCGATGACCTCACCCGACCGGCACAGCTCGGGCGGTGCGTTCGGGTTGAAGAAGCAATAGGAGAAATTGGTGATTCCCGGAACGATCCCGAGGATGAACAGGGCCAGGATCTGTAGCCCCATGAACGGAAGGGCGCCCTTGTGGATGTCGGCGGTCTTCACTTCCGGTGGGGCGACGCTCTGCAGGTAGAAGAGCGAAAAGCCGACGGGCGGGGAGATGAAGGCCATGTTGAGGTTGACGGCCATGAGCACCGCAAACCACACGACCTCCTGGTCAGTGAATCCGAGCAGGGCCATGGCCGGCACGAAGATGGGCACCACGATGAAGGTGATCTCCAGGAACTCGAGGTTGATGCCGAGCAGGAACACGGCGATCATCGCCACCACGACGAAGCCGAGCTTGCCGCCGGGGATGCTGGACAGCCATTCCGCCACCTGAGCCGAGCCGCCCAGTTCCTGGAACATGAGGCGAAAGAACAGCGAGCAGAACAGCAGGGTCATGACCAGGATGGTGATGTTGGCCGTGGACCGGGCGGCTTCCTTGACGGCGGGCCAGTCGAGTTTCCAGCCGGGCGTGATGTGCTCGGCACCGTCGGCCGTGAGCAGGCGGTCGAACAGGTGGTTGAGCCCGGACAGGATGAGGGCTCCCAACACGCCGACCGCCCCGGACTCCGACGGTGTCGCCGTGCCGGAGAAGATCGAGATGAGCACGCCGGCGATCAGAACGAGCACCGGCACAATCGACACCAGGACCTCCGCCACCAACATGTTGCCGATGGAGACAACAACGACCGAGAAGACGAACACGGCGGCCGCACCGATCACCGCAACCTGGAAGCTCAGCAACAGACCGACGAGGAACGCGACGCCGGCCAGGGCAGAGCCGATGATCAACGCCGATCTGAAGGTAGGGCTACCGGAAAGACGCCGGTCCTCCTCGGGCATCACCGGTCCGACCTCGGGCTTCAACAACGAGATCCCGAGGGTGTAGATGATGTAGAGCCCACTGAGGAGCAGACCGGGCAGGAGCGCCCCGGCGAACAGCCCGATGATGCCGACTCCGAGCTCGCCGGCGAGCAGGATGAGCACGATGCTGGGTGGCAGCAGCTGGGCCAGCGTTCCCGATGCGGTGATGGCCCCGGTGGCCAGTTTGTGGTCGTAGCCGAGCTTGACCATGGCCGGCAGCGACAACAGGCCCATGACGATCACGGTGGCGGCGACGACGCCGGTGGCAGCGGCCAACAGCGTGCCGACGACGATGACGGCGGCTGCAACCCCACCTCGCAGTGATCCCATCAGGAGACCGAACGCGTTGAGCAGGCGTTCGGCCAGCCCCGATCGTTCGAGGATCGCGCCCATCAGCACGAAGAGTGGAACGGCCAACAGCTCCGGGCTCTCGATCGACTTGGCCCAGTTGGAGGGGAGCTGGCCGGCGAGCGTGCCCGGGTCGAAGGTGTTGACGCTGACGGCGTTGGCCATGTCGCCGACGAAGGCGAACGCCAGGGCCGTGGAGGCGAAGCAGAAGGCCACGTTGTAGCCGCTGAGGATGAGCGCCATGAACACGACGAACATCATCAGGGCCAGGAAGACCCCGAGATTCAGTCCCATGACCTGCACGATCTGAGCGGCAACCACAGCGTTCACAATCTCCTTTGGCCGGCCTACTCGACCCGCATTGGCGCGTCGATGGTATGGAGGTCTGCCAGGTCCTCGCGACCGGCGATGATGAATCCGGTCTTGATCATCTCACCGAACACCTGGGCGGCCCAGAGGATGAACGCCACGAAGATGAAGGCCCGGATCGGCCCGGCCGGCAGCTCGCCAGCGTTGACCGACGTGACCCAGGTTTCCCAGACCCGCCATCCGGCCGGCCACTCACCTTCACCGCCGTTGGCGAAGCGGTTGTAACCGAGCGCAATGGCGGCGTAGGGCTTGAGAATGCGGATGCCGAGGACTAGGAACGGGAAGAAGAAGACGGAGTGCATGATGAAGTCGAGCCATGCCTTGCGCCGGTTGCTGAACTCGGCCCACCAGAAGTCGATACGCGGGTTGATCCCCTCCCGCACGCCGTAGTTGACCCCGAGCAGGAACAGCATGCCGAAGCTCATCCAGGCCAGGCTGACCGTTTCGGCGAAGAGGATGTCGGTGGCGAACCAGTTGTTGGAGTAGCGGGTGATCACGTTGAACAGCTGGAGGAAGAAGATCACCCAGGCGAGGACCATGGCCAACCGGCCGGTGAAGGTTGCCACCACATCGATGGCGAGGCGGACGCCGTGCAGAACCGCAGATGAGGTCGACGCGGCGATGACGGCGATCGTCAACGCCCAGAGCCACCACGGCATCCTCCCGATCAGCAGGTCGGCACCGACGGCGGTGGCCACGACTGCGGCCAACCCGAAGGTAGAGGCGGCCCAGCCGATGGGATGCAGCCGTCGGAACAGGCGGTTCTCGAAGGTCTCGGAGCCGTCACCTTCGTCGGCATGGTCAGTCGCCCCGGGGGCGGCTGTTTCGGCCGCCGGCTCAACCATCTACCATGCCATCGCTTCGATTGGCCACGCTGCTCCCCCTGGATGCCGATGTTCCGAGTGCGTGCCCTGACCACGTTGCACGGTCACAACGTCGAAACCGCGCACGCACTGTGGCGCTATGAGCATACACAAGGTCACCTCGTCGGTCAGGAACCGACCGGGCTATTTGTGCGAGGACGGTTCGTCGCCTCCGGCCGGGGCCGATGCATCCGGATCGTCCGGGCCGACGTCATCGTCGGTGTCGAGCAGGGGAGTGGCGGCGGAGCCCTCGAGTTGGGGCGCCCGTGCCAAGTCGGCTTCCACGTCGACCGGATCGTCGATGTGCAGCGCGCCGACAACTTGGAGGTAATCGCTGTGGGCCTGGATCACCGCGGCCGCCTCCTCCGGGTCGACATCGAGGCCGACAACCTCGCATCGCTCCATCACGTAGGCCAACGGGTCGAACTGCTCGAAGATGATGGGCGGGGCGTCCGTCGACGCCGGGGCCCAGTGATAGGCCTGGATCCACTCCAGGTGAAGGCGGAGTAGGCGTCGGAGGTCGTCGTAGCTGAGGGAGGCTGTGATCGAATCGGGCAGTGCTTGGGCGCAGAACTCGATCGCCTCGTGTCCGTCGATGACGACCTGATCGGGCATGGCCTCGGTCGAGCCGACAGCATGTCCGACGAACACGAAGGCCGCGGCGACGACGAGCAGCGCGGCAAGCACCAGGAGAACGTACACCATCGGTTTTCAGGCTACCGGCGCTGTCGATCCTCCGGGATCGGTGGCTACAGGCCGATGCGCTGAGCCAGCAGCTCGCGATGGTACGAGGGATCGCCGAAGAGCAGTTCCGAGCTCTTGGCTCGTTTGAAGTAGAGATGAGCGGGGTGTTCCCAGGTGAAGCCGATGCCGCCGTGGATCTGGATGTTCTCGGCCGCAGCGTGGAAATAGGCCTCGGAGCAGTAGGCCTTGGCCAGGGAGGCAACCGAGGGCAGCTCGTCGTTCATCTCCGCCGCGCACCACAGCGCGTAGTAGGCGGCCGACTTGGCCGACTCCACTTCGAGCAGCATGTCGGCGCACTTGTGCTTGATGGCCTGGAACGACCCGATCGGACGGCCGAACTGCACCCGGTCCTTGGCGTACTGTACGGCCATGTCGAGCACGAACTGGGCTCCGCCGACCTGCTCGGCGGCCAGGGCGACCGCAGCGAGATCGAGCATGGTGGACATCGTGTCCCAGCCGCCGCCGTCGGTTCCGACGAGGGTGGCCGGTGTGGCGTCGAACGTGAGGCGGGCCTGTTTGCGTGTCTGGTCCATCGTGGCCAGCGACTCCCGGGTGAGCCCCGATGCGTCGCCGTCGACCGCGAACAGGCTCACGCCGGCGCCGGTGCGTGCCGCCACCAGGATGAGGTCGGCCAGGTGGCCGTCGAGCACGAACGACTTGACGCCCGTCAGGGTGTGGCCGTCACCGGACGTCGAGGCCTCCATCGTGATGCCGGACTCGTCCCAGCGGCCGTTCTCTTCGGTGAAGGCAACCGTGGCGATCGTCTCGCCGGATGCGATACCGGGGAGATGGGCCTTCTTGGCGTCGTCGTCGCCGGACTGGAGCAAGGCGCACGTTGCCATGACGCCGGAGAAGAACGGGGCGCACAGTAGCACTCGGCCCATTTCCTCGAGGACCACGCCGAGTTCGACGAAGGTGTAGCCCTGGCCGCCGAACTCCTCGGGGATGATCAGGCTCTGCAGGCCGAGCTGTTCGGCCATCTGGGACCAGACGGCGTCGTCGTAACCCTTCTCGGTCTCCATGAGTTCCCGGACGGTGGCCTCGGAGGATTTCCCCTCCAGAAACGACCGCACGAACTGGCGAAGCTGTTCTTGTTCCTCGGAAAACGCGAAGTTCATGGCGGCCAACGGTAGGTCGACTGGCTCGATCCGGGCCAGTCGCTTTGTGTACGCATGTGTACGCATCAGGGGCGACAACCTGTACAGTCGATCGAGATGATCGATCACCCGTCCCGACCGGAGGGCGTTTCGCCCTCGACCGTCGGCGTCCGCGACCTCCGGGCCGCCCTCGCCACCCACCTCGACCGGGTCGAGGCCGGTGCCACGCTCGTCGTGCGGCGCGGTGGCCGCGCCGTCGCCCGGCTCGTTCCGATGTCGGAGCCGACCCGTGTCGAACGCGGGTTGGAGGAGATGGCCCGACTCGGACTCGTCGAACGGCCGCGTTCGGAGCCATCGCCGGCATCCCCGGATGCCGGCGCCACCGCCGGAGCGCGACCGCTACCAGTCGATGTGCGTGTCGATCGAATCGTTCGCCAGGTCCGGGGCTGATGAGCGCAGTCACGGACCCGGTTCGCTTGAT
>Ga0224512_10004249_pt1 | contig 12196 bp, 11 predicted proteins | sample SF_May12_sed_USG_4_FD_169103 | JGI IMG/M metagenome (GOLD analysis project Ga0224512, IMG submission 169103) | Sediment microbial communities from San Francisco Bay, California, United States - SF_May12_sed_USGS_13 | ecosystem: Environmental > Aquatic > Marine > Sediment | place: USA... | reverse complement strand
CGAGACCCTGTCGGCCCGCCGCCACCCCATCGAAGATCGCCACGTTGGCCGACACCTGGGTCACACCGTTCCCGGCGCCGGACAGCGCCATTGCCACCAGGATGATCCACCAGTCGGAAGCAAGGGCCGCAACCACACACGACGCAACAGCCAAGAAGCCGCCAATACGCAAGCCCCGGCCCGGGCCGATTCTGGAGATCACCCTCCCGGCAGGATTTGCACTGAGCGCGGCAATGCCGAAGTAGCTGGCCGTTGCCAGCCCGATTCGGCCCACTCCGAAATCGATTTCTCTCCCCAGCTGCAGAATCTGCGCGCTGACCAGAAAGAGAGGAAGGGTGACGACACCGGTGTAGACGACAGCCGTCAGGAGAGCGCGAGTTGTCAGAAATGCCCGCAGGGGGTTGTGCATGTTCAGATGCCTTCCACACCGCTCATCGAACTCCTCTGTCGCTCAGTCGAGTTGATAGCACCGCCGGGGGCCCGGCGATCGCCGGCCTCCGCAATGGGTCCGAGCCATGGATCAGCTTATGCAACTCGTCTGCAGCTCTGGCCCTCGATCAGCGAATAGGGCTCACGAACCGCCCGGTTCTTCCGTCGTGGCATGCTCCGTCTCTTGCAATCTCTTCGCCGCGCAGATAGGTGGCGACGATTCGGCCTCGGAACGTTCGTCCCGCATATGGGCTCCACCCCGCCTTGGAGATGATGTCGGTGTCAGCGACCGTCCAGGAACCTGCGGGGTCGACGAGAACGATGTCGGCGTCTTGTCCTTGGCTGATGACACCTTTCGGGAGCAGGTAGCGGCGGGCGGGAGCCGTCGCATACAGGCGAACGAGCTCGCTCATCGTCATGTGGCCGTTCAAGGCCGCGTCGATGAGGAACGGCAATGTTGTGTCCAAGCCGGGAAGGCCGAAGGGCGCGTCCCAGAAGCTTCCGGTGGTCTTCTGCGGAATGGTCGACGGAGCGTGATCCGTGGAAAAGTGGGAAAACCGTCCCTGTCGGACTGCCGCCCACATGGCCGTCCTCTCCCGTTCGCTTCGAATACGCGCCGGGGGCGTGAACTTGCGCAGGGCGCCGTGCTCTTCGACCTCGTCCTCGTTCAGCGCGAAGTACTGTGGGCATGCCTCGGCGGCGATGTCGGCGCCGAGGTCCCGGTAGGCATCGATGACGTCGAGCACGTCAGGAGTGGACACATGGGCGAACGTTGCCACCGCACCCGTCTCGAGGACGATCTCGGATGAGGCAGTCACAGCCATCAATTCGGCCTCCCGACTTCGCCACTCACCAAGAAGAGCCGGATCGATCCGTTTGGCTGCTCGCAAACGCTTCTCCGCATTCGAGGTCAGTCGCTCATCCTCGTTGTGGATGAGACAGCGGCCGTCGGACCCGGCGACGGCCTCCAGCGCCTCGCGGAGCCGGTCGCGATCGAGGCCGGGCACACCATGTGTGTCGCACGTGAAGATCTTGAAGAAGCTGACTCCTGCGTCCGAAAGCGTTGCGATCTGGTCGATCCGGTCGGGCCATACATGGGCCGCCAATCCGTAGTCCACGTTGGCGCGGCTCTTGAGATGGTGTTGCTTGTCGAGCAGGTCTTCACGAGATCGAATCGGATGGGAGTGGGTGTGCTCGACGATGGTGGTGATACCCCTGGCGGCCGCCGCCCGGGTCCCGGACGGGAAGTCCTCCCGCTCGGTTTCCCCCGGGTCCATGAGGTGGACGTGGGTGTCGACCATCCCGGGCAGCACCAGCAAACTGGAGGCGTCGACTACATCACCGCTGCTTTCGACATCACCGACTGCCACAATGCGACCCTCGTCTATGAGGACATCTCCCCGGCTCTCCCCGGAGGCCGAGACAAGGGTCCCACCTTTGATCGTCATAGTCGCCATATCACGCACGATAGGACCATGGAAAGGACATGCGAATGGAGAAAGTGAAACTGGGCAGTCTCGGCCTCGGCTGGTGGGGCTCGGAGCTGGCCGATGCCGCCGAGCGGAGCGGAAGGGCGGAGATCGTGTCCTGTTTCGCCCGCCGCGAGCAGGGGCGCCTCGAGTTCGCGCAGAAACACGACTGCCGTCCGGCGGTTTCCTTGGATGAGTTCTTCTCCGATCCTGAGATTGAGGGTGTCCTCATCGCCACCGAGCATCAGAGCCATCGAGCATTGATCGAGGAGGCGGCTGCTGCCGGGAAGCATGTCTTTGTCGAGAAGCCGCTGACGACCACGGTGGCCGATGGGCGAGCTTCGGTGGCTACGGCCAGGGATGCCGGAGTTCTGCTTCAGGTCGGGCATCAGCGTCGGAGAATGGCGGCCAACCGTCGGATCAAGTCCATGCTCGACTCGGGGGAACTGGGAGATGTGGAGACGGTGATCGCACATCAGTCGCTACCCAACGGGTTTCGGATGGCGGCCGAAGCATGGAGGTGGGATCCCGAACAGAGCCCGCTCGGTTCGATGACGTCTCTTGGTATCCACATGATCGACACGATGCACTACTTCGTGGGTCCGATCCGGTCAGTGTCGGCGTTTACCCGCGCCGGCCGGTCCCATCCGATCGACGAAGCCACCGTGCTCGCCCTCGCGTTCGAGTCCGGCGCGCTGGGGACGCTCACCACGTCCTTCTTCACCCCGAGCGTCAATGCGATCTCCGTGTTCGGCACCGAGGCCGCCGTGTACAGCACGGGAGGCGGCTCGGATCTCCAGGTGCAGGCAACCGGCGATTCCGATCGGAAAGACGTGGCCCTGGAACCAATCGACGCGGTGGTCGACCAGCTGGCCGAATTCGCCTCGGCGATCCGGGGTGAGACGCAGATCGAGACCGACGGTGAGGTCGGCCTGGCCGCCATCGCGGTGCTGGGGGCAGCGGTCGAGTCGGCCGCCACGGGTCGCAGCGTGGACGTTTCGGCGTGAGATCCACCCGGAGCTCGCGGACCCGTTCGACGGCACGGGCGGCCCGGTGGAAATGGCGCTCGTGAGAAGAGAACCTTGGTGCCGGGCGTTAGGGTGCCCGGAACACGAAACGAGAAGAATCTGAAGACAATGAAAACGATTGATATCCATTGCCATCTCGCCACACCCACCAGCCGCGCTCCGATCGAGCCGCATCGTCGCCCGGAGTACGAGCACTACGACTACTTCATGGGCGAAGACTCAAAAGAGCACAACAAAGCGATGTTCCCTTCGATACGTGACAGCCTGACCGACCCGGCGGCACGGCTCGAGCACATGGATCGCATGGGGGTCGACGTCCAGGGTCTCGCCACCTTCGTGTCCGAGTACTTCTATTGGGCGCCGGGCCCCGCCGCGGCCGAGTCGGCCAGAATTCAGAACGACAATCTTGCCGCCGCGGCATCAGACAATCCCGGTCGATTTGCTCCGCTGGGAGCCACGGTCCCGCTTCAGGATGTTGATCTCGCCATTGCCGAGATGGACCGGGTCGTCGATGTGCTGGGCTTCAAGGGCCTCCAGATCGGCGGGACGGTCGATGGTCACAACCTCGATGAGCCCCGGTTTCGTCCTTTCTGGGCCGCAGTGGAAGCCAAGGGCATCCCCGTGATCCTTCATCCGAGTGGCTACCCCGAAAGCGAGCGGCTCTCGGACTACTTCCTGGTCAACTGCATCGGCAACCCGCTGGAGACCATGGTGGCGGCGACCCGGATGATCTTCAGCGGCCTGTTTGAAGAGCACCCCGGGATCAAGCTGGTCCTGCTCCATGGAGGCGGGTATCTGCCGTTCTACAGCTCCCGGGCCGACCATACGTGGGAGGTCCGTCCCGAGACCCGAGTCAGGATCCCCGACCATCCGCCCAGCTACTACATGAAGCGGCTCTTCTACGACACGATGGTGTTTCAGCCCCTGTACCTCCGTCACCTGGTGGAGGTGGTTGGGGTTGATCGCGTCATGCTCGGCACCGACTTCCCGTTCGACATGGGCGAGACCGATCCGCTGGCCTTGATCAACGCAACGGAAGGGCTCAGCGACGACGACCGAGCCGCGGTGTCGGGAGGCAACGCCGTCTCTCTCTTTGGCCTGGACTGAATCCGGGGGCTCACTGGTTGGCCGACGCCGCCATTTCAGGCTCGTCGGGGTCGTATTCATAGCTGAGGAAACCGGGCGCCCACCGGGCGATGCCCAAGGATGCGAGCACGCAGGCAAGACCCCCGGAGACGATCGAGAACCTGACCGATGTGAGCGCGGCAACGACTCCCGCTTCGAGATCGCCGAGCCTCGGTCCACCCGCCACAACCGCCATGTGCATCGAGGACAGTCTTCCTCGCAACGAGTCGGGAACCGACAGTTGAACGATGGAGCCCCTGAAGATGGCTGACACGACGTCGGCCGCACCAGCCAGCGCGAGCATGACCAATGCCAGGGCCTGTGAGGAGGTCAGCCCGAAGACGGCTATTGAGACACCCCATCCGATCACGGCCAAGACCACAGCCGTTCCTTGCCTGCGGACATGAGCCACCCACCCGGAAGTCAGGGCACCGACCAGGGCGCCTATCCCCGGTGCGGTATAGAGGAGGCCGACCGTGAAAGCATCGCCGCCGAGGACCTCTTGCCCGAAGGCAGGAAACAGCGCAGTGGGCATTCCAAAGACCATCGCGCTCAGGTCGATGAGAAACGCGGCCTGGATTACCCGCCGCGGCTTCAAGAAGCGAAATCCTTCCAAGATCGAGGACATCGAGAACGGGCGGCCTCCGCCTTCCGTCTTGACGTTGGGAATGCGCATGATGAGAACAGCACTGACGGCGAAAGCCATCATCTGCAAGCCGTAGGTGACCGGATAGCCGCTCACCGCAATCAGAAGGCCGCCGATGGCGGGAATGGCCGCCTTGGCGATGTTGGTCTGAGTTTGATTCAACGCCAGCGCAGAGGGAAGGAGTGCCCGCCCGACAAGACCGGGCAGGAGGGCAGTCCGTGCCGGAGAGTCGATGGCCGAAATCCCGGCGTTTGCCGCGCTCAGGACGAACAGCGGCCAGAGTGCGGGGCTGTCGGCGAGCGAGTTGGAGAGCAGTCCGGCACCGGTGAGTGCCATCACCACCTGGGACAACCAGAGCAAACGCTTTCGGTCGATGGCATCGGCGAGGGCACCGCCGACCAATGACACGAGCAGCAGCGGGATCAACTGGACCAGACCGAGCAGCCCGACGGCAAGAGTCGATCCGGTGATCTCGTAGACCTGTATCGGCACCGCCACCACGGTGAGCTGCCGGCCCACCTGCATGACGAACATGCCGCCGAACAGCCAGCGGTACCCGGAAACCCGTCGCAGCGGCGTTATGTCCACCACGGCGAGGCGTCCCCACTTTCGCAGACGACCCATCAGTGATCACCAAATCCGTGGCCTCGCCCGCGTGATCAATCGGGGGACTCGCCCGTCAGGACGCCCGGCACGGCGGGAAGCTGGCTCGAGGATTAGCAGTCTAGGCGACCGGGCGCGAGGGGCAGGGATGGCCGCAGGTAAACGCGGCCGGGGTCGGCCAGAATCTCGAATGGAACCGGGCCTGAGTCGGCTGCTCGGCATTCGATCGATCGGATTGTATAGAATGCAGGATTCCGTTTGATAGTTTTGAAACCTGCGGAGGTCGCCGGGAACGCGACTTCTCCGGTTCCATGAGAGCTCGTGAGGAGCTGGATGGCACAGATAGCCCTTGAAGCCGTTGGGAAGATCTATCCGGATGGGACCCGTGCCGTGGGGAACCTCGATCTGACGGTCCGTGACGGCGAGTTCCTGGTTCTGGTCGGCCCCTCGGGCTGTGGCAAGACGACTGCCCTGCGCATGATCGCCGGCTTGGAGACCATCACCGAGGGGACGATCACGATCGGTGACCGTGTCGTCAACGATCTCCGACCCAAGGACCGCGACATTGCGATGGTGTTCCAGAACTACGCGCTGTATCCGCACATGTCGGTCCGGGACAACATGGCATTCGGTCTCAAGATGCAGAAGCTCAGCAAGAGTGAGATAAAGCGCCGGGTCGCAGAGGCTGCCGAGATTCTCGAGATCACCGAATTCCTGGACCGACGGCCCAAGGCCTTGTCTGGAGGCCAAAGACAAAGGGTGGCGATGGGTCGAGCGATTGTCCGCGAGCCCGCCGCCTTCCTGATGGATGAACCGCTTTCCAACCTCGACGCCAAGCTTCGGGTGCAAATGCGAGCAGAGTTGGAGCGCCTGAGCTTGCGGCTCGAGACGACGACCGTCTTCGTCACGCACGATCAGATCGAGGCGATGACCCTTGGCGATCGGGTCGCCGTGCTCAGGCCGGTGTCCGCAGCCCGGCCCTATAACTTGCAGCAGGTCGGGCCACCGACCGAACTTTTCAACGCCCCGGTCAACCTGTTCGTTGCCGGCTTCATCGGCAGCCCCGGCATGAACCTTCTCTACGGTGTCTTGGAGAACCGGGGCCAAGATGTGTGGCTGAAGGCAGGCGAATACGAGCTCAGGGTCGACAACCGATCGCTCGATGCACATCCCGGAATCGAAAACCGGATGAACGAGGAACTGGTCGTCGGGATCCGACCACACGCCATGGAATCATCCGTAATCGCCGGCGCCGACGATGAACGGACGATAACCGCCGTCGTCGAGGCCGATGAGGTCCTCGGCGCCGAGACCTTCGTTCATTTCTCGGGCAAGCGACCACCCGTGGTGACACCGGACATCGAGGAACTGCTGGCGGACACCGGGGAGACCGTGGAGTCGTTGGGTGAGACGTCCCAATACGTCGCGAGAGTGAGCCCCGACGCTCCGGTGGCGAGAGGGGAATCGATAGACCTGATCGTCGACACGTCGAAACTCCACTTCTTCGACCGGCAGACGGGCAATCGGATTGGCTCCAAGCAGACAGCATCTGTCTGATTCTGCGGCCGCGGTGGGCGGCGACGATGTTGGCTGATTTCCGAGAACCGGCGGCGGTCGTTCAGCGTTCGTAGCCGGCCTTGACCTCGAGCGGTCGAGTGAAGGTCGCCGCCTTCGGCTCTCCCAGCCCCTCCGTCTCAGCTTCCTCCCGGCCGCGTCCGCTCCTATCGCAGGACGAAGGGGTCGCCCATCGGTTCCTCGGACGTCTCGACCCAGACACTCTTGGTCTGGGTGAACTCGAGGAGCCCCTCCCGTCCCAACTCCCGCCCGTATCCGCTCAGCTTGCGCCCGCCGAACGGCGATGAGAATGAGAGGCTGCGATAGGTGTTGATCCACACGGTTCCGGCTTCCAGGTCGGCGGCCATGCGATGGGCCCGATTCAGGTCACGGGTCCACAATCCGGCCGCCAGGCCGAAGGGTGAATCGTTGGCGATGCTGAGTGCCTCATCTTCCTCGGAGAACCGGAGGACACTGAGGACCGGTCCGAACAACTCGTGGCGGGCAATGGCCATGTCGTTGGTGACGTTGTCGAGCACGGTCGGCGGGTAGAACCAGCCGGCCCGGTTGGCGAGTGCACTCAGGTCTCCTCCGGCGGTCGCGACGGCACCCACCTTCACGGCCTCGGTGACCCGGTCGTTGACCCGGTCGCGAATCGCCGGCTGGGCGACGGGGCCGATCTCCGTCCTGTCTTGCAGCGGGTCGCCCATCACGATGGTTCGGGCGCGGTCGGAGACGCGCTCGACGATCTCGTCGGCGATCTTCTCGTGCGCCAGCAGTCGGGATCCGGCCAGACAGGTCTGGCCGGCGGCGGCGAAAATGCCGGCGATAATCCCGTTGACGGCCGAGTCCACTCCGGCGTCGGGGAAGACGATGTTCGCCGACTTGCCGCCCAGCTCCAGGATGGCTGGCTTCACTCCTTCGGCGGCCCGGGCGGCTACCCGTTGGGCGGTTTCGACCCCGCCGGTGAAGGCGATCTTGCGGACGTCGGGGTGACCGACCACGGCATCCCCCGCCTCCGGACCGAGGCCGGTGACGACGTTGACGAGCCCGGGCGGGAATCCCGCCTCGTCGAACAGCCGGGCGAAGAGCACCACCGCCGTGGAGGCGTGTTCGGAGGGCTTGATGACCGCGGCGTTCCCGGCCGCCAATGCCGGTGCCAGGGCGAAGCTGGTCAGCAAGACCGGGCTGTTGAATGAGGGAATGATGCCCACGACACCGAAGGGCTCGCGGCGGGTGTAGTTGAGGATCGACGCCTGGTCGAGCGGGATCACCGACCCCTCGAGATTGTGGCACTGGCTTGCGAAATACCGGTACCACTTGGGGAGGGCAACCATTTGCCCGCGCATCTCGCGAATGACCTTGCCGATATCCCGTGATTCCAGCTGGGCGAGTTCCTCGGCGTGCTCGGAGATGACCTCACCCAGCCGCCAGAGCAGTTCGGCCCGCGCGGAAGGCGATGTCTTGCGCCATATTGCGAAGGCGCCGGCGGCCGCCGCCACGGCCCGCTCCACATCCTCGGTCGTCCCGCGGGCGATCTCGGCCCACGGCTGGGCAGTGACCGGGTTCAACGTCGGCAGGTACTCACCGCCGGCAGGTGCTGCGTCCTCCGAGCCGATGCGGTGCAGGAAGCGTTCCATGGGATCTCTCCTCGTCCGTTCCCGGGGTGCCGGGTGCGAGCCTACTCGGCTGTCGCCCGTCCCGTTGGCTCACGTTGACGCCCTCCAACGCCGGCGTCTAGCCTCGCGGGAGGGTCCAGGGGACCGCGAATGCACAGCGTCCAAAGGAGGTCCGGCATGCGCCGAGAAGTCGAATTCCGTAGTGAAACGCCCGGCGAAATCATCCGGGCCGACCTGTTCACCCCCGACACCGGGGAGGGTCCCTGGCCGGTGGTGATCATGGGCGGCGGGTGGTGCTACGTCAAAGAGCTCATCATGCCGGAGTACGCCCAGTTCTTTCTGGAGGTCGGAGTTGCCGCCCTCATCTTCGACTACCGGAACTTCGGAGCGAGCGACGGGGAGCCGCGCCAGCACATCGACCCGTGGATGCAGATCGCCGACTATCGCAGCGCGGTCGACGCGGTCTCCTACCTGGACGAGTTCAAGGCCGACCTCGATCCAGAACGGATTGCCGTCTGGGGTATCTCCTACAGCGGCGGACACGTTCTGGCCGTAGGGGCACTTGATCCGCGGGTGAAGTGCATCATCTCGCAGATTCCGGTCATCGAGGGCTGGTACAACTCGATGCGGGCACACGGATCCGTCGGATTCCGTGAGCTGACGGCGCTGGTGGAATCGGATCGCGAGAACCGGTATCTCACGGGTGAGCACGGCTACATCCCGCATTCGGGAGATCCCAAGACCGAGGTCGTCACCTGGCCACACCCCGAAACCAAGCCGATCTTCATGAAGATCAAGGAGACCACCGCCCCCCGCCACGAGCATTACAGCACCGTCCAGTCGGTGGAATGGGTGTGGGCGTACAACATGCGGCCCTACCTGCCCATGATCCTCGACACGCCGACCCTGATGATTGTGGCCGAGGGCGACGACCTCACCATGTGGGAGCGCGAGATCCCGGCCTTCAATGAGATCGTCACCACCAAGAAGCGGCTCTTCGTCCAGCAGGCGAGCACGCATATGAGCATGTACAGCGACATGTCCCATCTCGAGATCGCGGCCCGTGAGGCGGCGGACTGGATGCGGGAGTGGCTGATCGACGCTTACGCTTAGGCGGGTTGGCGGCCGGTGATGGGCCGAACGCTGCGGCGAACCGATAGCCCGCACGGCGGGGCACAGTCGACGAGCATCAGGAGACCGACATGAGAGCAGCGGTGCTCGAGGAATTCAACCAGCCACTGAACCTGCAGGAGATGCCGGACCCCGAGCCCGGGGTCGACGACGCCATCGTCCGGACCCGCGCCGCCGGGATTTGCCGCACCGATCTCAAGATCATCGAGGGTGCCATACCAACGGTGACCACCCCGCTCATTCTCGGACACGAGCTGGCCGGCGAGGTGGTGGCGCTTGGGCCGGGCGGCGCCGGGATCGCGGAAGGAGCCAGAGTCACCGTCGGCCTCGACATCACCTGCGGCATCTGCGAGTACTGTCGCCGGGGCGAGCTCGACCACTGCGCTCGCCTTCTGCGGCTCGGCCTGGAACGGGATGGCGCACTGGCCGAGTTCGTGCGAGTGCCGGTCGCCAATCTGATCGAGATCCCGCCGTCTATCTCATTTGTCCACGCCGCCACCATCCCCGACGCGGTCGGCTCTCCGTACCACGCGGTGCTCAAGCGCGCCGGGGTCCGGCCGGGTCAGACGGTTGCCGTCTACGGGCTGGGCGGGCTTGGTTTGATTGCAGTTCAGGTGGCCGTCATGGCCGGCGCCCGGGTTATCGCCATAGCCCGGACGAAGGAGCGCCGCCAACTGGCCGAAGAGCTGGGAGCCTCCTGGTCGATCGATCCCTCCGAGGCCGAAGTCTCGGTCCAGATCCGCGACCTCACGCAGGGCCTCGGTGTCCATGCCTTCATCGACATGGTCGGCATCGAAGGTTCGGTGCAACAGGGGGTCCTCTCCAGCCGGAAGGGCGGAAGGGTGGTGGTGGTCGGGTACCTGGTCCCGCAATTCACGGCCGGGATGATGCGGCTGGTCTACGACGAGGTGGCAATCATGGGCTCGAGGGGATCGACCAGAAGCGATCTGCTCGAAGCCGTCGACCTGGTGGACCAGGGTCTCATCCGCCCGATCATCGGCGCCGAGCTCAGCCTGGAAGACGTCAACCAGGGGCTGGATCGGCTGCGGGATGGTTCCGTGATCGGCCGCTCGGTTGTGAATATCGCCTGACGGGGGAGAGCCATGCGAATCGTTGATCTCACCGTGCCCATTGGATCCGACACCTTCAGTCCGCCCTCGGTGAATCAACCCATCGGCCTCACGCGGCGCTTCAAAGAGCCCGGCTTCTGGATGGTGACCGAGATCACGATGGCCCTCCACGCCGGCTCACATGTGGACTTCACCGCCCACTACCGGGAAGCGGGAGAAACTGCCGAAGCGGTGACGCTCGACCGGACGAGCGGTGAGGCCGTGGTCATCGACCTGACCCCCACCGAGGCGGACCATGACATCGCGGTCGCCGACCTCGAGGCCGCCGCGCCCGAGATCCGGGAGGGCGACATCGTGCTGGTGCGCACCGATTGGACCGATGGTGCCTGGGGCGATTTCCCGCGCTACTACGTGGATTCACCGTCCTGCACGCCGGAAGCGGCGCAGTGGCTGGCGGAGACGGGCGCCCGGGCCATCGGGTTCGACTGTTTCCCGGAGCGGTCGGCCAAGAAGCAGAGCTACCTGCCCAGCGAGTTCGTGGTCCATCACATCATCGGTGATTCCGGAGCGATTCTCATGCAATCGTTGACCAACCTGGCACAGCTCCCCGTCAATGCCCGGTTCCTGTTCTTCGGGGCCTTCCTCAAGGTCGCCGGTGGTGAGGGCGCCCCCGCCAGGTTCTTCGCAGTCCTGGACTGACCAAGACCCGGCGCGCCCATACTCCCGCCGACCGGGTCAGATGTCGGTGCCGAGACCTCTGGTGGTGACGGTGGGTTGCACGGGTCGGGAGGGCTCGTCCGCAGTCACCAATCGGGCCAGCACGGCATCCACCTCCTCGGCGTGCAACCACGTGTTGCTGTAGGCGAGCGTGCCGGCCCGATCGACGACGAAGACCATGTTGGGCAGATTCCCGAGACCGGCGTGCTGCTCCTGGCTCATGTCGTCCACCCCGACGGTGATCGTCATGTCCTTGAGCGCGACCAGCTCACGCGCAACCTCCATCTTGTGCTCGAAGCTCTCATGGTCGCGGTAGCCGGGAAACCCCCGTTCACCGGCATGAGGCTCGCGGACGTACATCGTGAGGAACTCGACGCCCCGCGCGGCGTATTTGTCTTGCAGCTCATGCATCGGCGACAACTGCCGCCGAAACGGCGGTCAGGTGATGGCGCCGGTGAAGAGAACGAAGTGCTTCTCGGCCCGGAACGCCCGGGTGTTGACGGTGCGGCCATCGGTGGTCGTGAGCTCGATTTCGGGAAAGCGCGAACCGAGCGGAACCATGGTGGGAAATGCCGCATATGCCCGGCGCACCCGGTTGGAGGTAACCAGCCGGAAGGTCTTGAGCAGGTTGAGGTATTTCCACGACCAGAATCCGGCGAGGGGCCCCGGGGGCCGCTTGAAGTAGCCTTCCGGTTTGGCCACGAAGTACCTCCAGGGCCCGGGGGGCAATGGGCGTGCATATCATACGTCCTGCCGGCCGGCCGGAGCCGCGCAGAGAGGGGAGTCGATGAGCGACAGGGTTCGC
>Ga0224512_10004248_pt1 | contig 12196 bp, 8 predicted proteins | sample SF_May12_sed_USG_4_FD_169103 | JGI IMG/M metagenome (GOLD analysis project Ga0224512, IMG submission 169103) | Sediment microbial communities from San Francisco Bay, California, United States - SF_May12_sed_USGS_13 | ecosystem: Environmental > Aquatic > Marine > Sediment | place: USA: California... | reverse complement strand
GCAGCGCAACCGGGTTCTGAAGATCTAGTCCCGCGCCGGCTCATTACCGTAACGTTAAAGGGCGGGGTCTTTGGGCTCCGCCCTCTTTGGGGTTGCGGCACCCGTCCGGCAACCGCTGAGCCTCCGCCAGAGCCAGTGCAATGACCACCACAGACGTGGCTGAATCGTCCAACGGGAACGTCCCCGGGCGAGGGCCGGCGGCGTTCAAGGGTGACCCCGGCGCCCTGATCGCACGGACCTTTTCCGCTTCCATCGTGGCGGTCACCCTCGTCTTTCTGCTGAATAATCATCTGACTTTCTGGATCGGCTGGCCGGGCTTGCCGGTGTTTTTCTCCTACCTGGGCTGGTTCGGTTACGCGCCGCTGCAGGCGCCGCTGCAAACTGGCGCGTTGGTTAAGGCCTGGGTTCAATTTTTGAGCTACCCCGCTGCCGTTTTGATGCCTGTCGCACTGGTGATGCGGACGAAGCATCGATCGCTGCGCGCTGACGCGGACGTCTTTACCGCGTTCGCCGCATATATCATCCGTATGGCCTTCTGGGCCGTATTCATCGTCGGATTGGCCGATGTGCTCATTTCATTTCTCAGGGTCGAAGGGTTCCTGACTTCCTGGGTGGGTGAAGAGCTTGATATGCAGCTCGGCCGACCGAATTTTCGCGGCACCTATGTTCACTGGCCGCTGATTCTGCTATCCGCGGTCATCGCTTTTTTTGCGCGGGGACTGTCGTTCATCTGGCTCACACTGCTGGTGGTCGTTGCTGAATTTCAGATCGTCATTTCCCGCTTCGTTTTTTCCTACGAACAGGCGTTCATGGGCGACCTGGTGCGCTTCTGGTACGCCGCACTCTTTCTGTTCGCCAGCGCTCATGCGCTGATCGACGACGGCCACGTACGCGTGGACGTGTTCTACACGCATTTCAGCCTGCGCGGAAAAGCGTGGACCAACGCGCTCGGCTCAACGCTGCTCGGGATCCCGCTCTGCTGGGTAATTCTCACCCAGGGCATGTGGACCCGGGGCAGCAGTCTTAACAGCCCGCTGTTGAGCTTCGAGATCTCGCAGAGCGGGTTCGGCATGTACACCAAGTACATGATGGCGGGCTTTCTGGTGGTATTCGCCCTTTCTATGGCCATCCAGTTTGCGGGCTATTTTCTGGATGCCGTTGCCGATCTGCGGGGCGACCCGGGACACAAAGAGGCACACGGCGACCTGGGGATCGTGCCGCACCGCTGATGCGAACTTCGAAGCGTTGCCAATAAAGCACAAGAAGAAATAGATGGAGCTGTTTTTTCTCACCATTCTTGTCCTGTTCATGGTACTGGCGCTCAGCTCCGGGTTTCCCGTGGCGTTCGCGCTGCCGGGCTCCGCCATCGGCGCCATCGCCCTGGCGGCGCTGTGCGGCTGGCTGTTCGAGGGTGACGCCGCCGCCTACTTCGCCCAGGGCGGGCCCATCGAGTGGCTTAGCGCGGGGGTAACGAACTTCCGCAGTCTTTATTGGGACGTGGAGCGGGACACCCTGATCGCGATCCCGCTGTTCGTCTTCATGGGCATCATGCTGCAGCGCTCGAAGATTGCCGAGGACCTGCTGGTGACCATGGCGCAACTCTTCGGACCCATCCCCGGCGGACTTGGAATCTCAGTGGTGTTCGTGGGCGCGCTGCTCGCCGCCACCACCGGCATCGTCGGCGCCACGGTGATTGCCATGGGACTCATTTCCCTGCCGGCGATGCTGCGCCACAACTACTCGAAACCGCTGGCAACGGGGACGATCTGCGCATCGGGCACGCTGGGGCAGATCATTCCGCCTTCCATCGTGCTGATCATTCTTGCCGACCAGCTCGCCAGCGCTGCGGATCAGGCCGGCACCACGCGCAAAGCGGATTTCAAAGCTGCCACCGGCGAATTTTCCATGCCGTCGGAGTTCGACATCGTCTCGGCAAGCGCCGGGGACATGTTCATGGGCGCTTTCATACCGGGGATGCTGCTGGTGGCCCTGTATATGCTCTATATCCTCATCTCGGCGATCCTCCGGCCAAAAACCGCGCCACCGGTGCCTTATGAAGGCAAGTACGACCGGCAATTCGCCGTCAACGTGGTGCTGGCGCTGGTGCCGCCGCTGACGCTGATTTTCGCGGTGCTCGGTTCCATCGTGATGGGCGTCGCTACGGTCAACCAGGCGGGAGCCATCGGCGCCATCGGCGCCATGATCATGGCCGGCTACCGCCTGTCTGCGAACAGACGCGGAGCGTATACGCCGGCGACGATTGCGGTGGTATCCATCCTGCTCATCTTCGTAGTTCTCGGTTTCTTCGATATCAACGTCAAAAACATCAGGGGAACCAAGGACGTTATCGGCATCGGGCTGGCAGCCGTGGCGGTGACCGGTCTGATGGTATCGGTCATATGGAGCGGCTGGCGCGCTTACAGAATCGACGACACGCTCAATGGCGTAATGCTGGAAACCGCCAAGACCACTTCAATGGTGTTCATCATCCTCATCGGCGCCGCAATGCTGACCTCCGCGTTCAGGGCGTTTGGCGGCGAGGAGCTGGTGAAGCACTTCCTCACGGGACTGCCCGGCGGATTCTGGACCCAGTTCATCGTCGTGATGATGGTGATTTTCCTGCTCGGCTTTTTCCTCGACTTCATCGAGATCGCGGTGGTGGTCGTGCCCATCGTGGCGCCGATTCTGCTGGCCGATCCGTCGGCGAACGTTACCGCGGTGTGGTTCGGGGTTATGGTGGGCTTGAATATCCAGACCTCGTTCCTGACGCCGCCCTTCGGCTTTGCTTTGTTTTATCTACGCGGCGTGGCGCCGCCGGACGTCAAGACCACGCAGATCTACCGCGGCGCGATGGCCTTTATTCTTCTGCAGTTGGCGGGACTCGCCGTCGCCGGCACGTTTCCAAGCCTGGTGAACTATCTGCCGAATCGTATTTACCTCACCTCTGAAACCGCGCCTCCGCCGCAGAATCCGCGGCTTCAGGAATGTCTCGAGCTGTACTTGTTTGAGTACTACGATGAAAACGCCGAGGCTCTCCGCACAGCCGTGGAAAAAGCGCGGACACTGGACCTGAGCTATCTGCCCGAACAGCGCCGCGACGCTGTTGCAGGCAGCTACGAGAAAGCGCTCAACACCTTCGAGATGGTCAAGCGGGTTCGAGCCGCCGAAGCTGCGGTGAATGTCCATGCGCCCGAGTATCGCCCGCTCCATATGCAGGTGCGCGATCTCGAATCAGAGATGCGGAAAATCAAGCTCAAGCTGGAAGCGCTCGACCAGGAACGGGTGCGTCTGATCCGCAGCGAGAATCCGCCCACGGACCGAATTGATGCCATCGAAAAAGAGATGGAATCGCTCAAAGCTGAATCGGCGCGAGTTAAGGAAAGTATTCCGCAAGACTGGAACCAGAAGCGCAAAGCCTACGTGGATCTGGCCAAGGCCGAGAAACTCGCCCGCTTAAGTTACCGCCGCAACGTGGACGAGGCCTACGAGCCGGTTGCAAGAATACGTCATCAGATCGGCCAGGCCGAGCAGATCGCGGCCATCGAGCCGCAGATCGCGGCTCTCACCGGCGTCATTCCCGGCGGTGAGCCGGCGCAGGTCACGGAATCTTTCACGGACGTGGAGCGCGCGCTGAACGAACTCGACGGCACCAGCGACATTGTTTCTCCGCTGTCGAAGGCGAGGCGAGAGTTTCGGGTGCGCGAGGGTGAACAGCCGGATAGGGAGCGCGCCGCCGCGCTGCTGGCGGAGGCGCAGGCACAGTTTGCCGCGGAACTGAGCTGGCGCCAGCGCGCCGCCAAAGACCTGGCGCCTGGACTGAAGGCCTATGATGAGGCGATTCGACGCTCCATCGGACTGCGCCTGCAAAAACGGCTGACCACGGCTGAGGCGGAAAATATCGCCGAATGCCAGTCGCATCACCGCGACATTTCTCTGAATTTTTGACGACAAAACGCGCTCCTGCCGGAGGATCCGGGCCCTATCATGGCCCCGGCCGGCATTTTTCGCTCCTGCGCCTGATACCTCCCCCGAGCCCTTCCGAGGCAATATTTCCGGTCCTTCTAAAAGATGTTGCATCGCACCAAATTTATTGCTATGCTGCGCCGCACAATAAATTTCTTATTGGGTTAACAGAGGTTAAGTCGATGAAAAACGATGCAATTTTTGAGCAGGCGGGTCGGATGATGGAACCCGTGCGGGCGATGAATGAAGTCGCGGTGGAGCAGGCCGAGAAGCTGGTGAAGCTGCAGGCCAATGCCTTCCAGAACTACGCCACGATGGCGATTGACCACTGGCGCGAGGCGCTTAAGGTCAGTGACGCCGACAGCATGAAGGATTTCGTCTCCAAGCACCGTGCTTACGTCGAAACCGTGACCGAGAAGGCCACCAAAGACGCCAACGCTGTGATGGAGCTCGGCAACGACTACGTCGCCGAAGTTCAGAAGATCCTGAAGGTCAGCGCCGCCAAGGCGGGTGTCTCCAAGGCTGCTTAATAGAGCACCTGAATCAAGTAAAACCGCGGCCCCGGAAACGGGGCCGCGGTTTTTTTATGCGTGGCCGCTGCGGCTTGAACGAAGCCGCCGTAGGAGCCCGCTTGCGGGCGAATGGTGCTTGCGGAATCGCCTGATTTAAGGAATCGCGGCCAAGGCCGCTCCTACAGAGTATGAAGTCGGCAGTAGGCGCAGCATGCCGACGCAGTGCGAATCACTAATCACCAATCACCAATCACTTTTTCGCATTAGACCTAACACCTCAAGGGTCAGGCGATAGCTCAAAGCGTCGAGCACAAATGCCCGCCATCGACGACGATGGTGGTCCCGGTCATATAGGCGGAGGCGTCCGAGGCGAGCAGCAGCAATGCGCCGTCCAGATCGCCAGCCTCGCCAGCACGGCGCTGGGGGATACGCTTGAGCATGGCTTCACCCTGAGTCGACTCGAAGAACGCCCGGTTCATGTCGGTGGCGAAATAGCCGGGCGCGATGGCATTGACCCGCACCCCGTGACGCGCCAGCTCCAGCGCCAGCGCCCGGGTAAGCTGAACCAGCCCGGCTTTGGAGGCGGCGTAAGGACTCACTCCGCCTGCGACCCTGAAAGCGAGTATGGAAGCGATATTGATAATGCTGCCGCCGCTTTCAGCGACCACCATCCGCTTCGCCGCCGTTTGGGCCACTAGAAACGCGCCTTTGAGATTGGTGTCCAGCACCCGGTCCCAGCTGGCTTCGTTCACCTCCAGAGCCCGCTCGGCGCCGGCGACACCCGAATTGTTCACCACCACCGTGATGGTCCCGAGCCGTGACTCGGCGGCTTCGAAGGCCTGTTTCACCGAAGCGGCGTCGCGCACGTCCATGGGCAACGCAATCGCTTCAGCGCCAAAACCGCGGATCTCCTTTGCGACCTCATTCAGAGCGTCCGTCCTGCGCGCGCATAAAACTACCCGCGCGCCGGCCTTCGCCAGCGTGGTGGCGAAGTGACGGCCCAGCCCCGCCGATGCGCCGGTAACCAGGGCAACCCGCCCGTGGAGAGAGAACATTTCCGCGGACATACAAATGCCGGCTTCAGTAACCGACCGCGGCGCCGTCCGCGCGGGGCTCGCTGGCGGCCACGTAGACGCCGTTCTCGCGCCGCTCGATGATTTGTCCCCGGCCGAAGGTGAAGGCGTTCGGCGCGACGGTGACCCGATGCCCGCGCGCCTCCAGCCCGGCCACGACCTCCGGGTCCGCGCCGGGCTCGAGGTTGACGTGTAATCCGTCACCAATCCTCCAGCGGGGCGCGTCCAGCACCGCCTGTGGATTGAGGTCGTGGTCGAGCATGCTCGAGACCACCTGCAAATGGCCCTGGGGCTGCATTTCCCCAGCCATCACGCCGAAGGGACCCACCGCTGCGCCGTTGCGGGTGAGAAATCCGGGAAGAATGGTGTGTCGCGGCCGTTTCCCTCCCGCCGCCTCGTTCCGGTGCCCGGGCTCGAGGGTGAACCCGGCGCCGCGGTTTTGCAGCGAAATCCCGGTCTCTGGAACCACCACACCGCTGCCGAACCCCATGTAGTTGGACTGAATGAAGCTCACCATCATGCCGTCCCGATCGGCGGTGCACAGGTACACCGTGCCGCCGTTAGGCGGGCGTCCGGCCTGCGGCAGGCGCGCTTCGCCGCCGATCAGCGCGCGACGTGAGGCGATGTAGTCGCTGTCCAGCAATTCCTTTACCGGCACGTCGGCGCAGCTGGGATCGGCCACGTATCGGTAGGCATCGGCGAAGGCCAGCTTCATGGCCTCAATCTGCAAATGCCACAGAGACGCGCCGGCGTGCTCGTGTTCGTGCAGATCCAACTCCTCGAGTATGGAAAGCGCGATGAGCGCGGCAATGCCCTGACCGTTGGGCGGGATTTCCCATACCCGGCAGTCGCTGTAAGGAGCGGAAATGGGCTCGACCCATTCGCTTTGGTGCAAAGCCAGATCGTCGGCGACCAGTTCACCTCCCGAGGCCTTGGCGTAGGCGGTGATACGTTCGGCCACCTGTCCCTGGTAAAAGTCGCGGATACCCCGCTCGGCGAGGATCTTCAGGGTCCAGGCGTGACCTGGGCTGAAAAAGCGCTCCCCCGCTTGGGGCGTCCGGCCTTGCGGCGCAAAAGTTTTCCGCCAGCCGTCGAACTCCGGCCGGTTGGGCACCACGAAAACGGAGGTCGACTCGTTCCAGAGGTGGGCAATCACAGGCGAAACGGGAAACCCGGCCTCAGCGTAAGTGATGGCCGGCTCCAGCAGCGCGCGAATTTCGAGTCGGCCGAAGCGCTGGTGCAGATCCTGCCAGGCGGCCGGCGCGCCCGGGACGGAGACGCTGGACCAGCCGCGCTCAGGTACCGCGTCGAAACCCTGATCTCTTAAGGAGGCGGCGGTGGATGCCCGCGGCCAGCGCCCCGATCCGTTCAGTCCGTGAAGCTTCTTGCCGTCCCAAACGATGGCGAAGGCGTCGCTGCCGATACCGTTGGAGGTGGGCTCGAGCACGGTAAGCGCGGCGGCCGTGGCTATGGCGGCGTCGACGGCGCTGCCTCCGTTCTGCAGCACCTTAAGTCCCGCCTGGGCGGCCAGCGGCTGACTCGTGGCGACCGCGCCGTTGTCCGCCAGCACCGGCATGCGTTTGGACGCGTAGGGATAGTGACTCAGATTCATGGGATCGCGACCTCATGCGAGTCGGCAACAACTGCCGGGTTCAAGTCGAAGTGCACGAGTCGAACACTCTGCCGCGTGATCCGAGTAAGAACAAGCCGCGTCTGACAGCCGACCCTGTGCGACATGCGCGGATGGCCGTGATTCGGCCACCGTCACCAACCGGTGAACCCTTCGGCCGCCATCTATACTTTTGATCTGCGGCTTTTTGCCGGTGCCCCGCGTGGATTGGACAGTTAAAAAAACCTTCCTGCCCGTTGTCCTGCTGCTGCTGGGCTGGTGTGCCCTGCCGGCGTCGGCCGATCCTAAAGACGTGGTGCTGGTGCTGGACAACTCCGGCAGCATGAAAAAAAACGACCCCGAGTTCCTGACCGGGGTGGCAGTGCGGAAATTTCTCGATGGACTCAGCGGCGAAAACCGCGTCGCGATTTTGCTTTTCGATCAGGACGTGCGCCTGGTCATTCCGCTTACGCCGCTTAACGACTCCACCCGCGCAGAATTCTTGCTCGCTCTCGACCAGGTCAACTACAAAGGGTTGTTCACCGACAGTCCTGCCGCCATCGAGCGCGCTATTTACGAGCTCAGGGTGAACGGCCGGCCAGACGCGAATAAATCCATCGTTTTCATGACCGACGGTATCGTGGACACCGGCAACAAGGCCATGGACGTGGAGAAATCCAGCTGGCTGCGTAACGATCTCGCCGGCGAAGCGGCGGAACAAGGCATCCGCATTTTCGGAATTGCGTTTACCGACAATGCCGATTTCTTGCTAATCCAATCCCTGTCGAAACGAACTTCCGGAGAATACTTCCGCGCCTTCACCCCTTCGGATATCGAGGGCGTATTCCGACAGGTCATCGACGAGTTGGGGAAAACGCAAACACGCGTCATCGCTGAAGGCGCGCCGGCCCTCGGCCTGCCGGAACCGGCGCCGCCGTTGCCAGCCCTCGAGCTTCCCGAGGCAGCGCCGTTCTCGTCCACGCTCCTTCCTGAACCGGAACCGGCCGAACCGGCTACGTTGGCGGAGCCGCTGATGCTACCCGAGATCGAGTCGCCACAAACGCTGACGCTGCCGATGCTTCCGGAAGGCGACACAGACGACCTGATCTCGGCGGAGTCCAAAGTGGCGGACGAAATCTCCGCGACCGATGGGCAAGAGACCCCCGCATCGCCGGCAGCAGCGCCGGCGCTTCCCGACGCCACGGAATTGAGGGACGAGGAGAAGCAGGAGTTGACAGTCGCGACGAGCGAAGAAGCACCACCGGCGAAAACCGCCCTTCTCCTGCCGCTTTCAGCTCTCGTTACCGCCGCCGTGGTTGTTCTGTTTCTGCTGGCGACGATCACAGCCCTTATGCGGCGCAAATCCGTCGACAAAGCAGCGCCGGCGGATCGGATCCCCAAAGCTTTTCTCAACGACCTGGGCGGAAGTACGGAAAAGCCGAGTTACGACCTCTGCGAGTCGCTCACGGTCATCGGTCGAATCAATGGTAGCGACAGCGACCGCATTGGCTATGTCGTTATCCCCGAGCCCACCATCGGGCGCAGGCACGCCTTGATTGAATTCAGAGACCATTGCTTCTGGGTGGTTGACCAGAACAGCATCAATGGCACATTCGTCAACAATAAGAGGATCGAAAACGAAGCCCGCCTGAAGCACGGCGATCGCATTCGATTCCACAACCACGAGTTCGAATTCCTGATGCTCGACATGTTCGAAACCGATCGCACCATGATGAGCCAGACGATGTTTGCCGATTTATCGCGGGCAGTCGATGACGATCACGCCCCGTCTCTCGCACCCACGGGCTCGGACAAAACCGCCTCGACGTAGGATCACCCCGTTCCCCACCGTTTCCCGAGCCACTAGAAAGGGTCGCGGGCCGCCGTCCCTTCGGCTTTCCCCGGTCCCGCCAACCGAGTAGGATCTGCTGGGTTAATGATTTGATTAAATTGACCCCGAAGTGCGCGGACGGACATCGCCCGTGGCACACGAATAAGAGTCATGATAACCAAGCTACGGAGGAGCCCGATGAGAAAACTCATAAAGACCTTTACAGTCGCCACTCTTGCAGCGGCGGCGCTCGCCCTGGCGGTTACAGGACCCGCCCAGGCCAAAGTCGAGGGAGATACCATCATTCTCGGCTCGGCGATTTCACTCACCGGCAAGTATTCCACCAACGGAATTCACGCCAAGAACGGATATGACCTCGCGGTTGAGCGTATCAACGCCATGGGCGGCGTCAGCGTAGGCGGAAAATCCTACAAACTCCGCGTCGTCTACTACGACGACGAATCCACCCCCGCCCGCGGCGCCCAGCTTGCTGAACGCCTGATCAAGCAGGACGGCGTCAAGTACATGCTCGGTCCCTACAGCTCCGGCCTTACCAAGGCCGTGGCGCCGGTGACGGAGAAGTACAAGATCCCCATGGTGGAAGCCGAGGGCGCATCGCGCTCACTGTTCAGCCAGGGATACCGCTACCTGTTCGCGGTGCTCTCGACCTCAGAGCAGTATCTTGCGAGTTCCATTGCACTGGCGGCGGAAATTGCCGAGAAAGAGGGCCGCAAGCCCTCCGACGTCAAGGTGGCGATGGCTTTCGAGAACGATCCGTTTTCCCTGGACGTGCGCGCCGGCGTAGTTGATGACGCCAAAAAGTATGACATGAAAATCGTCATCGACGACAAGCTGCCGCGGGATCTGTCCGACATGTCCGCCACGCTGACCAAGGTCAGGGCCGTCAAGCCCGACATCCTGGTGGTGTCCGGTCATTCCAAGGGCGCTGCGACAGCGGCGCGGCAGATCAAGGAAATGCAGATCGACGTGCCGTTGATCGCCATCACGCACTGCGAAGCGGCGAAGATCGTGGAGAAGTTCGGCGAATCCACCAATGGGTTCCTCTGCCCGACCCAATGGTCCGAAACCCTGAGCTATAAAGATGGGTACTTCGGCACTGCCGCCGAATACGACGCGCTGTTCAAGAAAACTTTCCAGGATTACAAGAACGTGCCGTATCAGTCCGCCCAGGCCTCAGCCGCGGTGATGGTATGGAAGGACGCCTTCGAACGCGCCAATTCCTTCGACACCGACAAGTTGCGCGACGCTCTGGCCGCCACCGACATGGATACGTTCTACGGAAGGATCAAATTCTCCGAGGCAGGCAACAACATTGCCAAGCCGATGGTGCTTCGCCAGATCCAGAATGGTCAGTTCAACGTTGTGGCGCCCTCCAAATGGGCGTCGCACGCCGTTCAGTATCCGCGCAAAGCCAATTAAAACGCGGTAGCTGAGTGACGCCTGGCTGCCCCCGCCGTGAGGCGGGGGCAGCCCATTAACTTCGAGCTGACGCCGGGGGTCCCCCATGTTGGACAATCTCAGCCTCTTGATTCAGGCGCCGTTGCTCAATATCCAGCTGCTACTGGACGGATTGCTGATTGGCGCAATCTTTGCGCTGGCCGCCTACGGGCTCGCGCTGGTCTGGGGCGTGATGAACGTCAAGAACCTCGCCCAGGGGGACTTCGTCATCATGGGCGGGTACATCGCCACCTCTTTCGCCCAGCACGACATCCATCCTTTCTTTGCGCTGCCCGCCGCCATTGTGCTCATGTTCGGCTTCGGCTGGCTGTGTTACGTGTCGATCATCCGCCGCGTCATCGGCAGAGATATTTTTGTTTCGCTGCTGGCGACCTTTGGTCTCGCGCTGGTGCTTCAGCAGGCCCTGAACCTCATATTCGGTTCCGACGTGCAGACCGCGGATGCCGGCTTTAAGACCCGGTTCTTCTTTGGCGGCCAGGTCACGGTTGCCGATACCAAGTTCATCGCTTTGGTTCTGGCCGGCGTCCTCGCGGCCTGCGTGGTGCTGTTCATGAAGAAAAGCCGGATGGGCAAGGCGATCCGCGCCACCGCCCAGGACGCGCGCGCCGCCCGGGTGCTCGGCGTGAACACCGATCAGGTTTATGCCTTCACGTTCGCACTCAATTCCGCAATTTGCGGCGCCGCCGGCGTGCTGGTGGCGATGATCTGGGTCATCCAGCCCTACTACGGTATTGTCCACTCCATTCGTTCGTTCATCATTGTCGTACTTGCAGGTCTCGGTAACTTGCCGGGCGTTATATTCGGCGCGCTTTTTCTTGGTTCGGCGGAACAGTTTTCCTCGTTCATATTCGGTGCGGAGTTCCAAGTCGCCTCGGTGGTATGCATCCTGGTCTTGGTGCTGATTTATCGCCAGGTCCAGTCGGCGCGTCATCGACAAGTCGTCGAGTAAAGCTCGTGAAACCGTCCGTCATCGCCCTTTATGTAGGCATAGTTCTCGCCGGAATCGCGGCGCCGCTGGTAATTCCCAACTACACCTTCCAGATCGCGGTGCTGTGGATGATGATTCTGTTCGCCCTTACCTGGGACATTATGGGCGGGCAAATGGGCTACAACTCGCTCGGCAATATTTTCTTCTTCGGCGCGGGTATGTACATCAGCGCGGTGGTGCAGGTTGCGCAGTTCGCCCCTGTCGGTGAGTACACCGCCGCATTCGGTGCTTATCAGGTCGAGTTCACCGACGCCCAGTACTACACCGGCCTGGCTCTTGGTATCGTCGCCGCGGGAATAGGCGCAATTTTCTGCGCCGTGATTCTGGGCGCATGCGTCTTCGGCTTGCGCGGACCTTACTTTGCCATCGGCACCCTGGGACTCGCACTCGCCGCGGCCGAGCTCGTCGGCGGATGGGAGTGGGTCGGCGGCGGCGGCGGCATTTCCATGCCGGTATTTCCGGGCGACCCGGATGTGCGCTCGAAGCTCTTCTACTACATCGTCTTCGTGCTGGCGATTACCACATTTGGCTTTCTCAGATGGCTCTATACCACGCGCTTCGGGCTCGCCATCAACGCCATACGCGACAACGAAAGCAAGGCCGAGGCGATGGGGCTGCATACTAAGCGCTACAAGACCGCCGCATGGAGCATTGCCGCGTTTTTTCTCGGCATGGTCGGCGCGGTATTCGGCAACATGGTGGGCTTCATCGAGCCGCTGGAGGTGGCCTTCCCTACGGTCA
>Ga0224512_10004247_pt1 | contig 12197 bp, 11 predicted proteins | sample SF_May12_sed_USG_4_FD_169103 | JGI IMG/M metagenome (GOLD analysis project Ga0224512, IMG submission 169103) | Sediment microbial communities from San Francisco Bay, California, United States - SF_May12_sed_USGS_13 | ecosystem: Environmental > Aquatic > Marine > Sediment | place: USA... | reverse complement strand
CGCGATGATTTCGGGCGCACTGAGGCCGGCACCGCGCAGCTTCTGCGCTACCGCGATGAACTGATCGCAGGGTTCCTGCCGCGGCGGCGCGTCCATGACGATCCAGGAGTCAGCGGCGGTCTGCAGGCGCAAGTAAGCGCGAAAACTGGCGTCCTCAGAGGCGGGGCTCAGGCGATAATCCCGGTAACCCAGCGACGCCAGCCATCGATGCAATTGGGTCGATCTGTCAGTCATTTGGCAGTAACGGCTGCGATCCTGTTAAAAGGCCGGTATTATCCGGTTTTTATTCAGGCAAAGCCATACAACCGATGAGCGCTATCGAAAACCTGCTGCAAGTCATGAAAGATTTACGCGACCCTGAAAACGGCTGCCCCTGGGATATCCGTCAGACCAGCGCATCCATCGCGCCCTATACGCTGGACGAGACCCACGAGTTACTCGATGCGATCGAGCGCGACGATACCGAAAATCTGCGCGAGGAACTGGGCGACCTGCTGTTCAATATCGTGTTTCACGCGCGCATCGCCGAGGAAAAAGGCCAGTTCGATTTCGACGATGTCGCCCAGGGCATTACCGACAAGATGCTGCGCCGCCATCCGCACGTGTTTGGCGACCAAAGCGGCGAACCGGTCAGCGATGAAGACCTGTCGCAACAGTGGCAGGCGCTCAAGCAGCAGGAAAAGTCGCAGCGGCAACCGTCCCCGCTGGGCACCGATTCCGCCTCCAGTTCGGCCATGTATCGCGCCCGCCAGATTCAGCAGGAGGCGGCCGGATTTGGCTTCGACTGGCCCGATATCAACCCGGTTTTCGACAAGCTAGAGGAGGAGCTGGCGGAACTGAAGCACGCCTTCGGCAGCGGTGACAGGGATGCCATCAGCGACGAGCTCGGCGACCTGTTGTTCGTGTGCGTCAACCTCGCTCGTCACGCCGGGGTCAACGCCGAAATGTCGCTGCGTAGAACCAACCGGAAGTTTTTGCGGCGTTTTGCGCACGTACAGAGCCAGATGGCAGCTTCGGGTATCGACATGGACCAGCGGCAGCTCGAAAAGATGGAACAGTTCTGGCAAGAATCCAAGGACCTGGTCGGGTAACGGAAATGACTCGAAGCCGGCTCAAGACGGAACAGCGCATCATCGATGCGGTCGGCACGATATTGCTGGAACAGGGCTACCCGGCGGTCGGCATCAACGCCATCGCGCGCCAGGCAGGCTGCGACAAGGTATTGATTTATCGATATTTTGGCGGATTCGACGAATTGTTGCTGGCGTTTGCAGAAACCACCACGCTGTGGTGGGAGGTCGATGAAATCATTACCGAGACGGCTGCCGATTGCGCGTTGATCGCGCTGCCAGATTTGCTGCAGATCCTGCTCGATCGCTACGTCACCGCGCTGGAATCGCGCCCGCTGGCGCTCGAAATCATGGCCTGGGAAATGTCGGCGCAAAACAACCTGACCAACGCGCTGGCGCGCACCCGCGGGGAACGCGGCATGGAGCTGGTCAAGCGCATTCGCGGTTACTATCAACAGCCGAATATCGATATCGGCGGCATCCTCGGCGTGTTCGGCGCCGCGATCAATTACCTCGTCATCCGCACGCGCAAGCAGCCGCAACAGTACAAGACCGAAGAATGGTGGCGCTTGCAGCAAACGATCGCGAAGCTGCTGCAGGCCTATGCCTGACGATGTGCTGCGCCTGGCGGATATAGACCCCGCTCCGCTGTCGCGCCTGCTGGCGCGCTTCGAACTGCAGCTGCATATCGGTGCGGCCGAAGAGCCGATTCCGGGCAGCTACTGGGGCGACGCGGAAGCCGGATTGCGGGCAAACCGGCTGCATGCTCGTAACGACACCCCGCTGCATTCGATTCTGCACGAGGCCAGCCATTTCATCTGCATGGATTCCGCGCGTAGACGCGGGCTAAATACCGACGCCGGCAGCGACGACGACGAGGAAAGCGCCGTGTGCTACCTGCAAATCCTGCTCGCGGACGAGCTCGACGGGCCGGGTCGCGAGCGCCTGTTTGCGGATATGGATGCCTGGGGCTACAGCTTCCGCCTCGGTTCGAGCAGGGCCTGGTTCGATCAGGATGCCGGGGACGCGCTCGCCTGGCTGGTAGAACGCGGCCTGCTGGACGAGCTGCAACGCCCCCGGTTCCGACTGCGCGCCTGACTAAAGCGGGAAAAGCAGGCCGGAATCGAGCATTTATTGCGCGCTTTGCGCTAAAGATTTGACGCTCCCGACCGATATCACCCATACGAGCATACTCGCGCTTTTGCTCGGTACTGGATTTACGCTTTGCCAAGATTGTAAACAGGAGCAACTGGGTGGACATCGCTACACTTGTCGGATTCTTACTGGCATACGTCATCATCGGTACTGCAATCAGCCTCGGTGGCCCTTTCATACTGTTTGTCAATGCGCCTTCGCTGCTAATCGTGATCGGCGGCACTTTCGCCGTGACCCTGATGCGAATTACGCTGACCAATTTCTTCGGCTCGTTCAAAATCGCGCTCAAGGGATTCTTTTACCGACTCGACGCCCCGCAAAGCCTGATCGAGGAATCGGTCGAACTCGCCAACGTCGCGCGCAAGGAAGGCATACTGGCGCTGGAGGGCCGAGAAATCAGCAACACCTTCCTCGAGCGTGGCATCGGTCTGTGCATCGACGGTCATGCGCCCGAGGTCGTCAAGAACCTGCTGGCCAAGGATATCAACATGTCGATCGAACGGCATACGATCGGGGCCGACATGTTCAAGGCGATGGCGGTCTACGCGCCGGCAATGGGCATGATCGGCACGCTGATCGGACTGGTGCAAATGCTCGCGAACATGTCGGATCCGGCCGCGATCGGCCCGGCCATGGCGGTCGCGCTGCTGACGACGCTTTACGGCGCGGTAATCGCCAACGCGTTCGCATCGCCGCTGGCGGAAAAGCTGATCCTGATCAGGGGCTACGAAAAGCTGAACAAGGATTTGATTCTCGAATCGATCACCGGAATCCAGGAAGGCACCAACCCCAGGGTCCTGAAGCAACTGCTCAACGCCTACCTGCCGGAAAGCAAGCGCCAGGAAGAAGAATAGGAGCGCGGCAATGGACGAAGATTGCGATTGCCCACCATGCGAGGAAGGCCTCCCCCCCTGGCTCGCAACCTTTGCCGACATGATGGCGCTGCTGATGTGTTTTTTCGTACTGCTGCTGTCTTTCGCGGAAATGGACGTGCTCAAGTACAAGCAGGTGGCCGGTGCGTTGAAACTCGCTTTCGGCGTGCAGCGCATCGTCAAGGCTACCGAGATTCCCAAGGGTACCAGCGTTATCGCCAAGCAATACAGCCCGGGTAAGCCCACCGAGGTCACGCCGCTCGAAATCATGCGCGAGAAGACCACCGAAGATACCAAGACCAACCTCGACTACTCGGATTCGAAATCGAAGAACGACGGTGGCGTCGGTGAAGCCGAGGCCGAAGCGATCGCGATGCAAAAAGCGCAGCGCGAAGCCCAGGCGGAAGCCGAGGAACTGCGCGACGAGCTGTCCGCTGCTATCGAGGAAGGGCTGCTCGAAATCGAAGCCTATAACGATCGCGTGCTGATCAGGATCCGCGAGCGCGGCTCCTTTGGCTCCGGGCAGGCGGAACTGAAGCCTGAATTTCTACCGGTACTGCAATTGATTGCCGATGTTCTCAAACAACGCGACGGGCTTTTTGTCATTGCGGGGCATACCGACGATATCCCGATCCAGACCAGGAGATTCCGCTCCAACTGGGACTTGTCGGCGGCACGCGCGGCCAGCGTGGTTCATTTTTTCATCCAGGAAGGCAGCATCGACCCGGAACGCATGGAAATCAAGGCGCTGGCCGACAACGAACCGATCGTGCCCAACGACAGCTGGGAAAATCGGGCTAAAAACCGCCGTGTCGAAATCAGCGTACTGCATGGCAAACAACACGCGATCGACGCGGAGTCGCCCGCGCGCAATGTCGATTACCTCGGTCAACCAGAAGGCTAACGGGGGCATATGGACAGGGAAAGAAGGCGCTACTTTCGCATCGACGATGAAGTTCTGCTGGCGCTCTCGCCGATCGAGACCGGGGAACTCGAAGCTCGCCTGGAGAATTTCTGGGCGAACGAGCACGAGTTTTCGATTCGCAACAATTACAATTACCAGATCGAACAGCATATCGCCGACCGGCACAAGATACAGGCGAGGATGCCCGAACTGGCGCGATACCTGTCCGTGCTCGAGAAACAAATCGACCTCATCACCGACAAGCTGATCGCCGACGACGATGAGAATCTGATGACGAGGATGCACAGTAACCTCAGCGCCCAGGGCATATCGTTTGTTAGCGACCAAAATCCGCAAAACGATGAGATGGTGGAGCTTAAGTTAAAACTATTGCCCTCTGGCCTGAGGCTTGTCATCATTGCCCGCGTGGTGCTGGTCGAGCAGGAGCCTGCCCAGGGCCCCGGCGTAAACAGGATATCGCTCGATTTCGAGCACCTGCACGAGGCCGATCGCGAAATCCTGGTCAAACATATACACGGCAAACAAATGGAAGTATTCAGTAGCGCTCAGGAATCCTGAGCAACGATGACCGAGCAAGCAGCCCGCAATTGGCTGTCGTCTCATCGTGGCGTCATTCCCGCGCTGGAAGTCCATCACCGCCGGGCGCTCGAAGTTCTCGAAGATCACAGCTGCACCATCCGTGACCTCGCCGACGTCATTGCGCTGGATCCCGGCATGAGCGTCTCGGTTTACCACGAGGCAAACGGCAAGCTGCATCGCCGCGGCAAACCGGTTGTCGACTCGATACATTCCGCGCTGGGGCTGCTCGGGGACAGCGCGATCGCGGACCTCGTCATGCAGCACAAGGTCCTGAACGAAACCCATCCGGATGCATTGCGTCGGCAAAGTTACCATCAGCTGCTCAGCCGCAGCTATCACCTGCTCGCGCAGCTCGACCATTTCATCGGAATCCAGGGTATCCGCGCGGTCAATGAAATTCGCAGCGCGGCGCTGCTGCATAATATCGGCGAATTCTGTGCGTGCCTGTTCGACCACGCCCAGTACCAGAAGTACCAGGAAGAGTTTCGTAAGCTGGGCAGCGATGCCAATAGCGCGAGGCCGATATTCGGCTTCAATTTTCATGAACTCGGTCGCATCTACGCCGAAAAATTCTATCTGCCTGCACTGGTTATCGAATCGCTCGATGAGAATATTCCGACTGGCCGCAAGGCACGCCTGATTCAGCTGGCAGCAGACCTGTCCCACCAGGCCGAAACCGGCTGGTACCACACATCGATGAAAGCGACCGAGGAGGTGTGCGCCGCCTACCTGAACCAGTCGCTGGAAGGCTTCGAAAAGCACCTGCAGCAGGTTGCTATCGAATGCGCCCGCCGCAGCCCCTTCGATGACGTTTTGCCGGCCGCGTCCAGGTTGATCATGCTGCCCGATAGCGACACACCGCCAAGCCGTCCAGCGGCGCCGATTGCCGCTACCGAGTCCGGCGGACGACAATTCGAAAACCGCGTCCAGGCGTTACTGGGATCGAATAAACCGGGCCAGGCGCATTTCATGGACCTGCTGCTGGGCCACCTGCACGACGATCTGCACCTGACCCGGGTTGCGCTGCTGCTGCTGTCCCGGGACGGGACCAAGCTCGGCACCCGTGCCGGCAAGGGCATCGACGAACACTCGCCGATCAGAACCCTGGTAATCGATATCACCGGCGCCGGACTGATCAGATCACTGCTGCCGAAATCCCAGGCGCTGTGGATCGAACCCGACCGCTACCGCAAGTACGAAGCCGCCTTGCCGGGGAAGTTCAAGTCCGCGTTCCTGCACGAGAGTTTTTTCCTGATGTCGTTGCAGGTCAGCGGCAAACCGGTTGGACTGGTATACGCCGATCGCGCGCGCGGCGTAAACAGGCTCGACAAGGTCACCTACATTAAATTCAAATCGGCAATCCTGCTGACCGGCAGGGCGCTGACGTATCTCGAGCGGCAGAAACAGCAGTCAACCACCTGACTGTCGTCATCGGTTCTCGCGGAGGCGCGGGGATCGACGAGAACGCCGAGATTTAAACGGAAGATCCTGACCGGCTCACGCTGCGACATTATGTGCTTATAACCGTCTCGAATACGGGAAAAACCTTTGGTTCCCCCGCGTTCTCCGCGCCTTCGCGCCTCCGCGAGAAATTTCCAAAGTCAAAAACCGCGGGCTCCCAAAAGGCAACACCCTCGCTTTATCAGGGTCGTCAGATGATCCAGAACTGGTGTCGGGTCGCGCGGGTCAGCTGCACTTGGAGTCGCCGCAGTGCAGGCAGGTCAGGCAATTATCGAGCATGACAACCGCGCGGACCTGGCACTTGCGGCATAGCGCGGCGGAGCTCGGGTAGCCGTCGTCGACGACAGGCTGCGCATTGCGCAGCTCGTACTCGCGTCGCTTGTCGTCGAGGAATTCCTGCTGTTGCGCGTCCGGCCCGGTTGTTTTGAGCATGCCTATCGCGATCATGTGCTGCTCGATAACGTCGCCGATTTCGGCGACGATCGACGGCGTATAGCGCCCGCCCTTCTTGAAGTATCCGCCCTGCGGATCGAACACGCTGCGCAGCTCGTCGACGAGGAAGGTTACGTCGCCGCCCTTGCGGAATACCGCCGACAGGATTCGCGTCAGCGCGATGATCCACTGGAAGTGTTCCATGTTCTTCGAGTTGATGAAAATCTCGAACGGGCGGCGCAGCTCGTGCTCGGTGCCCGGGTTCAACGTGATGTCGTTGATCGTGACGTAGAGCGCGTGCTCGGATAGCGGCGTCTTGATCTTGTAGGTCGTGCCCTGCAGCGCCTCGGGCCGCGCCAGGTTCTCGTGCATCTGGATAATTTCCGCGCTCGCTTCCGCGCCGGACGCTGCGGCGGAAGCGGCTTGCTTCAGCACCTCGGATTTTATGATTTTCTGCTCTATCTTCGTGGTCATCACCATCTCGTCATCAATCTTCGCGGCTAGAATTTGCCGTAGTAACCTTCCTTGAGCGCCTCGTGCAGGTTGGCGGCGGTGTGCGTGTCGCCGTCGTATTCTACCGTCTCGTCGCCGCGCAGCTCGATGGTGCTGCCGTCGGCCAGCGTAAACCGGTAAAGGGTATTCGCGAGGTCTTCGTTTTTCACCAGCACGCCCTGGAACATTTCCGGGTTATAGCGAAAGGTGGTGCAGCCCTTGAGCCCGCGCTCCCAGGCGTACAGGTAAATATCCTTGAACTGGTCGAACGCGTAATCGGTCGGCACGTTGGCGGTCTTCGAAATCGATGAATCGATCCATTGCTGCGCGGCCGCCTGCACGTCGACGTGCTGCCGTGGCGAGACCGTCTCGGCGCTGACGAAGTAATCGGGCAGCGCGCCGTCGCCGGCGGGCAGCGCGTCGGGGTCGACCAGTTCGCGGTAGGCGAGCAACTCGTAGGAAAAGACATCGACCTTTTGCTTGGTCTTTTTGCCGCCCTGGATCACGTTGCGCGCATAGTGATGCGCGAAGCTCGGTTCGATGCCGTTGCTCGCGTTGTTGGCCAGGGACAGCGCAATCGTGCCGGTTGGCGCGATCGAGCTGTGGTGGGTAAAGCGCGCGCCCTCCTGCGCCAGCGCCGCGACCAGCTCAGGCTCGATCTTGGCAAGCTTTTGCATGTAGCGGCTGTAGCGCGCGTGCAGCTCCCGGCCCCTGATCGGCATACCCGCATGCCAGCCGTCGGCGCGCATTTCCGCTCGCTGCTCGAGCATGGCCTCGGTCACCGTGAATTCCTCGTCCATGATCGGCGCCGGCCCCTTTTCGCGCGCGAGCTCCAGCGCCGCGCGCCAGCCGGCAACCGCGAGTTCCCGGCTGACCCTTTCGGTAAACGCGAGCGACTCTTCGCTACCGTAGGCGATACGCAGCATCGCGAGCGCCGAACCGAGGCCGAGAAAACCCATGCCGTGCCGGCGCTTGTGTGTGATCTCCGCGCGCTGCTCGGCGAGCGGCAGACCGTTTATTTCGACCACGTTATCGAGCATGCGTGTAAACACCGCGACCACCTCGGCGAACTGTGCCCAGTCGAAACCTGCCGTTTCGCTGAACGCATTGCGTACAAAACTGGTCAGGTTGATCGAACCGAGCAGGCACGCGCCATAAGGTGGCAGACCCTGCTCGCCACAGGGATTGGTGGCGCGGATGGTTTCGCAAAACCAGTTATTGTTCATTTCGTTGTAGCGGTCGATCAGGATGAACCCTGGTTCGGCGTAGTCGTAGGTGGAGCGCATGATCGTATTCCACAAATCGCGCGCCCGGACGCGCCGGTATACGCGGCACGCGACCTCGCCGGCCTCGTTGGCGAAATAGCCCTCGTGCCTGGGCCAGCGGCGCCAGATGACCTGTTCGCTATCGTATAACCTGAGCTCATCGTCGCCGATTTCCTCGCGCGACAGCGGAAACGCGAGCGGCCAGTCGCGGTCGTCGATGACGGCCTGCATGAAGTCGTCGGTGATCAGCAGCGACAGGTTGAACTGGCGTAACCGCCCGTCCTCGCGCTTGGCCTCGATGAACTCGAACACGTCGGGATGGCCGATGTCGAAGGTGGCCATCTGCGCGCCGCGGCGCCCGCCGGCCGACGAGATCGTAAAGCACATGCGGTCGTAGATATCCATGAAGGATAGCGGCCCCGAGGTGTGCGCGCCGGCGCCCGACACGTATGCGCCGCGCGGGCGTAAGGTGGAAAATTCGTAACCGATGCCGGCGCCCGATTTGAGCGTCATGCCGGCCTCGTGCAGCTTGGCAAGAATACCGTCCATCGAATCGTCGATCGTATCCGACACGGTACAATTGATCGTAGACGTCGCCGGCTTGTGCGTCTGCGCGCCGGCGTTCGACACGATTCGGCCGGCCGGAATCGCGCCGTGGCGCAACGCCCACAGAAACCGCTCGAAACAGTGCTCGCGTAATTCCGGGGTCGCCTCGAGGTCGGCGAGCGCGCGCGCGATGCGCCGGTAGCTGCCCTCGATATCCTGGTCCACCGGCTCGCCGTGGCGATCCTTGAGGCGGTACTTCTGCTCCCAGATGTCTTGCGACGCGGGCTGCAGCGCAATCGCGACAGGCCTGGCGTCGTCGGCGTCGAGTTTGTCCGCGGATTTCATGGCGCTATTCGGGCTCCGTATAATGTCTGGCGCACTACCACATCATGTGGTACCGCGTGTTACAGGTATCTAGATATAGTGCTATTCTCCACTTTTGCAGGTTTGTTCGCAAATGATCTGGATCAAGCAACCTGGAAAGATTATAGCAGGACCGGTACTCGCGAAGACGCGGAGGACAGGCGACGCCAGGGTATCCCCTTTCATTCCCCGCGCCCTCTGCGCTCCCGCGCCCCTGCGAGAAAAACTTCAGTATCGATCGTCTCGCTTAGCGTTTCCCGACCTCGAGCAACCAGTCGCGCAAGCGTAGCGCGGAGTCCGACAGCGGCCGGTGCTCGTCCCAGGTCAGGTAAAAGGATCCCGGGGCGTCGATTTCGAATTCGCCTAGCCGGACCAGCTTGCCTCGCTGGATCAGGGCTTCTACCTGCGAATGCCAGCCGAGCACGATACCCTGGTTTTCTTCGGCCGCCTGCAACGCGACCACGTAGTTATTAAAACGCCTGAAATTGGCACGCGCCAGATCGCATCCCCACTCGGATAACCAGGCATCCCAACCGGTCCAGGCGGGATCGACGCTATCCAGCTGCAATAACGGAAAGCGCAACAAATCCTCGGGATGACCGAACTCGTGCTGGGCGGCGATTGCGCGACCGCATACCGGATAAATCCGGTCGTCGAACAACCTGATCGACTGTTCCGAACGCCATTTGCCAGCGCCGTAACGAATGCGGATGTCGGCGTTCAGGAAACCGGTATCGACAGGATTATCCGAAATAGCATGATTGAGATTGATATTGCGGTAACGTTGCCAGAATCCTCCGAGTCGCGGCATCAGCCACAATGATGCGAAGGCCGTGGTTGCGGCAATAGTGACGTCGGAACTCTGCGCGCGATTTCTGAACTCCTGACAAAGCCTGCCGATTTGCCGAAAGCTGGAGCTCAATACCTGGAACAGATCGATACCCGCGGCGGTCAACTCGACCCCACGGGGATGCCGCAGAAACAGCGGGCAGTCGAGCTCGCGTTCGAGCGCCTTTACCTGACGGCTTACCGCGCCGATGGTCACGCCGAGTTCGACCGCCGCCGCGGTAAAGCTGCCGTGCCTCGCGCAGGCGTCGAAGGCATTGAGGCTGGTGAGACTCGGTAGCTGGTAATAACGGCGCGCCATGGACCTCCGGAGTTTACTTCATGTAAAGTGAACAAGAAGATTTTTAATATTGCCAAATGGCCGAGTTCGGCGCAATGTTACCAGTTCACAAAATCCCGCCGCCCAACCGGACTTGATATAGAGGATAAGACCTATGAGCCAAGCGACAGCGCCAAGCATCATGCTGGATGCTATCCTGCAGCCGATCGAAAAGGCCAGTGGCCTGCCCAACGAGGCTTACACCAGCGATGAATTCCTGGCTTACGAGCGCGATCACGTGCTGGGCAAAAGCTGGGCCGGGCTCTGGTTTGCCAGCGATCTGCCGAAGCAAGGCTATGTCAAGCCGGTCGAGTTCATGGGCCTGCCGCTGGTGATCCTGCGCAACAGGCACAACGAGATCAAGGTGTTTCACAACGTATGCAGCCACCGCGGCATGATACTGGTGCACGAAGAGATGGAGGTTCAGGGCGCGCTGCGCTGTAAATACCATTCCTGGTCTTACAGCCTCGACGGAGAGCTCAAGGGAACGCCTCATCTCGGCGGTATTGGACAGCAAAAGTCAGCGGGCTTCAACCACTGCGATCACGGTTTGAAACCGGTGCGCTCGGTGGTATGGATGGACGTCGTTTTTATCAACCTGTCGGGCGATGCGCCTGAATTCGAGGAGTATGCCAGACCGCTAACCGAGAAGTGGAGCACCTTCCTCGGCGACACCGGGCTGGGTCGGCTGCGCACCGCGACCAACGGCAAGGGGATGCAGATCGAGGTCAAGTCAAACTGGAAGCTCGCGGTCGAGAATTATTGCGAAAGCTATCACCTGCCGTGGATACACCCCGGGCTGAATACTTATTCACGGCTCGAAGACCATTACCATATCATGTACGGCGATGACTTCGGTGGTCAGGGCAGTTACGCTTACCGCCTTTACGACCAGGCCGGTACCGCCCTGCCGCGCTTTCCGGAATGGCCGCAGGACAAGCTGGAACAGGCCGAGTATGTCTCGTTTTATCCCAACGTCCTGCTCGGCATCCAGGCCGATCACGCCTTCGCGATGATTGTCGAGCCGGTGGCCTGTGACAGGTCTATCGAGCACCTGCGCCTGTTCTACGTCGATGACAAGGCGCTCGGCGACGAACATGCCGCCAGCCGTAACGCCACCCTGGAGTCATGGCGCATGGTATTTGGCGAGGATATAGACGCGGTCGAGGGCATGCAGCGCGGACGGCGCTCGCCGGGATACGGTGGCGGCGTATTTTCACCGGTAATGGATAATCCGACGCACCATTTCCACCAGTGGGTCGCGCGCAAGCTGAAGGCGGCCCGTGCGGAAAGCTCAACCGCCGCTTAAGTCACGGAACAGGGCCCCCCGCGCAACCGGCCAGATGCCCCGGCTTTGCGCGCGCCCGCCGTCGAACAGCACGTAACTCTGCCCGCCGTAGTGCGGCAACGGACGCAGCAGCGCCTGCAACCCGGCGGCATTATCGGCGCTCACCACGAGCAGCGGCGTACCGTTTGCGCGGCGCGCGGTCCAGGCAGCGGCCGAATGCGCAATCTGCGGTAGCTCCGGCGGCAGCTGCAATCCCAGCCGTGCGAGCAGTTCACCGAGGCGGTCGCTGGTGGTGATCAACAATAACGGCCCGCCGGTATTTTCGACATCGGCCAGTTGCACGAGGCGCGGCTTTACATCCATGATTCCCGCTATAAGGCTGCGCGCGATGCCGGCGATATTGCCGTCCGCCGATCCTATTACGGCGCTGGTCATCGGGTTCAGCGTGATATCGCGAATGATCGGCGGCGCTTCATCTTTCTGTAACAAGCGGAACACATCGCTTTCCGGGTCGAAATGAATCGATTCAGGCCGGTCGTCGGTGGTCCATTCCACCGTGGTTAGCGTCTCGCTGACGGTGATTT
>Ga0224512_10004246_pt1 | contig 12198 bp, 7 predicted proteins | sample SF_May12_sed_USG_4_FD_169103 | JGI IMG/M metagenome (GOLD analysis project Ga0224512, IMG submission 169103) | Sediment microbial communities from San Francisco Bay, California, United States - SF_May12_sed_USGS_13 | ecosystem: Environmental > Aquatic > Marine > Sediment | place: USA: California... | reverse complement strand
CCTCGACACCGAGCCGACCTCCGCGCGCACCCTCACGAAATAGACCCCACTGGCCACGCGCCGGCCCGCGTCGTCCCGGCCATCCCACTCCAGACGGTTGGTACCGAACTCATACCCACGGTGCTCCAGCCGCCGAACCGCACGCCCCGCCGCGTCGAACACCGTGACCTCCGCCTCCATCGCTTCCGGCAGATCGAACGCGATCGTCGCCGCCGTCCCGAAGGGATTGGGATAGGCACGGAGCGCAAGGGGCGCGGGCGTGGCGTCGTGCACCGCCACCTCGGTTTCGCGCAGGAATCCGGCGCCGAGGATTTCCACGTCGTCCAAACCTGGGGTCACACCGATGACGAGCGTGTCGAGAACGGTGACCCGCCGGATTCCGTCCGTCGTGTACTGCGCGACTTCCACCGGCGCGGTGGGGTCGGAGATGCCCACTACTGAGAGGACCGGGCTGCTGTAACCGCTCGCGAAGAGGTAGTCGCCGCTCTGTGTCAGATAGTCGGGGCTTCCCGGCAACGATAGCTGCGCCACCGGCGTGGGCGTGTCGGGCCGCACCACGGAGAGGACGGTCAATCCGGAGTCCGGATCGAGGACGAACGCGTAGGGACCGGAGAGCACCACGTCGGCCACACCCGAACCCTGTCCCCAAACCGCGATGACCTCCGGGCTCGCGGGGTTTGACACATCCACGACGCGGAGCCCATCCTCCCGCGCGGCCACGTAGGCCACATCGTGGCGCACTTCCATCCGCACCACCCACCTCGGAAACTCGAGCACGGAGACAAAGACGGGACTTGCGGGATCCGTCACGTCGTAGATGGACAACCCGTCGCCGTATTCCATGCTATACCCAATCGCATATAGGTACTGCTCGTCGGCGCTCACGTCGACGACGATGTCGTAGCCAATACGCTCGGAGAGTATTTGCGGCGATGCCGGATCCGAGATGTCGCAGATCACGAAGCCGGCGCCGGTACCATCCATCACGAAGTCGTTGGTGCCAATGAACAGCTCGGTGCCGCGAATATGAAACGACGTCGGCGCCCAATAGTACCCGATATCCGCCAAGAACTCGGGCGCGTGTGGATCGGATACGTCGAGGACGCGAAGGCCCTCGAAATACTCGCCCACGTACAGGAACCCACCGACTGCCTGCACGGCCGCCGGGTCGTAGAGCCGCTCGAACACGCCCACCTGGATGGGCGCGGCGGGATTGCTCACATCGAAGATGCGAAACGTCGGGGGGATGTCCGCCGTGTACAGGTAGTCGCCCTGCAGGGCGAGATCGTAACCGCCGCGACCGTCGACGTTGCCGACCTGTACGATGCCGGCCGGATCGCTCACGTCGAACACGCGCAGATCGTAGTTGTCGTTGAGTACGTAGGCGATGTCGTTCCGAACCGCCAGGCCGTATCCTTCCCAATAGGATCCGGGCGCGCTGCCGAGCACGGATGGTGCGGCCGGATTGCCGATGTCGATGATCGACAGCGGGTGGCAATCCGTTGATACATATGCGCGGTTGCCATCCAGCTCGAGCCCGAAGCCGTTCGTGCACGCGCTGATCTCCGACACTTGCACCGGCGCCGCGGGGTTGCTGATGTCGATGATTCGCAACTCGCCTGGATGCCAATCCACTACATATGCGTATGGGCCCGAAATCGCCAACCTCCGGGGCAACACCCCGAGCAGCGGGACGCTACCCAACACGAACGGGGCCGCCGGGTCCGACACGTCCACGACGCCCACGGTGTTGAAGCCGCAGACGACCGCGAGGGTGCCGGCTACCGCAACGCCGCTGATGTCGCTCGCCTCCGTTCCCACCATCACCGGTTGCGTCGGGTCGGAGACGTCGAGGATCTGCAGCCCGGTTCCGCTGGCGACGTACGCGAGGTCACCCTGGAGAACGATGTCACCGGCGCCGCCCAGATCGATCGATGCGATGCGGTGGGGTTGCGTAGGGTCGGAGATATCGAGCGCGAGGAGACGATAGCCCAGGCCGGCGAACAACACGTCGCCCTTCGGAGCGATGGCGTAACTCGTGCCCGACTCGATGCGATCGACGAAGGTGAGCGTGTACCAGGTACCCGGGGGGACCGTCGTCGTTTCGGCCCGGGAGGGGCTGGGCGCGACGCCCGCTGTGACGAGAGCCACAAGCGCTGCGACGAGAATGGGACGCCTGCGCATGGTGGGACCACCCGACGACTCTGTTCACATCCAGTTTATCACATGAGTGATTTGACTCGGCCGCCCACCGGCGGCGGAATGAGGCCGGCGGCGGCGAGTCCCCATCGGTCCGCCGGCCGCCGGCGCTTCGATCTCACCACGCCTCAGCGCAAGACGGCGATCTTGCGCGTGACGGCCTTACCTCCCGCATCCAGCTTGTAGAAGTAGACGCCCGTTCCCACGCGCCGGCCCGCGTCGTCGGTGCCGTTCCACACCACTTCGTGCGCGCCCGCGGGGCGTACGCCCGTAGCCAGCGTGGCCACGCGCCGGCCGGCGACGTCGTAGACGGCCAGGTCCACGGTGGCGCGCTCGGGCAGCGTGAAGGCGATCGTGGTCGATGCGTTGAAGGGGTTGGGTGCGCTCTGTGACAGCGCCAGCGCCGCCGACGGCACCGTCACGCTCGCGCGCGGCGAGGTCGCGGTCCAGCCGGATGCGCCGTGGGCGACGAGCACGTACGCGTAGCTCTCGCCGGGTACCACGGATCGATCGACATAGGCGCGGCTGTCGCCGGACAGGGCGCCGCCCGCGAGCGTGCGCAGTTCATCCGCGCCCTCCGCGCGCAAGAGCTCGAAGCCGGCGATCTCCTCGTCGGCCCACGTCTGCCACTCGAGCCACACGGCCGTCCCCTCTACCCGCGCGTCAAAACGGGAGACGGCGACGGGTACCGGCGGTCCGCTGCCGGGCAGCATCCAGTGCGCCTGGTACTCCTTGCCCGCGACGCCGGTGCGAAAGAGCGCGGAGTCGGCCTCGGTGTAGCCGCAACTGAACTTGAAGGAGACCTCGTCCTCGCAGTCGGCGTTGATGTAGACGATCTCACGGCCGATGTTGATGGGCTGGTCGAAGGGCGGGCGGCAGGCGTCGATCACGAGACCGTCCACCGGACCTTGCACCGGTGTCTCGCGGCCTTCGACGCCGGTGGTCGGGTCCGCGTCGAGGTCGAACCACTGGCCGCGGTAGGCGATGGCCGCGCGGGCGGGGTTCACCACATTGTTCGCGGTCGGGAACGCCACCAGCGCCATGCTCAGGCGCAGCGTCTGGCCGGGCGCGAGTTCAGAGAAGGGCCCCGTGCTCACCAGAATGCGGTAGTCCCGCGGCACGGTGCCGTCGCGCTCGATCGTCTGCGACGACATGAGCTCGTATCGTTCGAAGTCATTGGTGGGATCGCCGCCTTCTTCGAAGGGTTGAGTTCCGTTGAAATTGGCGAACGTGCTCCAGCGCACCGAAGGCGGCGCGGACGCACCCGTGGGGTCGGTGGTGTGGTCCAGGATCAGCGCGCCCATGCAACTCCCGCCCGACCCATCGCACATGTATCCATACTGTAGCGCTACGGGGCCGTATGGAGTGCAAACGATGGGGATGTTGTGGAAGCCGGCGATGTCGTCCTCCCAGTAATTCGGCGTGTTGCGGTTGCCGATGTCGCCGTCGAGAAACACGCCGACGAAGACATTCTGCAGCACGGTGGTTCCGATGTTGGTGATCTCGAAATCGTGGCCGATGAAGTCGTCGAACTCGTCGTCCGCCCACTGGTAGGTGTGCTCGCGCACTTCGATGTCGAGCGGGTTGTGCTCCGGGTAGATCGCAATGGCTTCGGGCTGGTTGTCGGTGTACCAGCGCGCGAACATCTGGTCGGAGATGGCGGCGAAGTCCTCGTCGATCTGGCCGTCGAGGTCGTTGTCGTGGCCGTCGAGGGGATCCTCGTCGATGGTGCCGTCGTTGTCGTCGTCGGCGCCGGGCCAGGGCAGACGGTTCCCGCCAGCCGCACCCTCTGCACTCCGGTAGACGATATCGATGGGATCCTGGGTGGGACGGAACTCGAACTGGTACGAGGCGGTGGACACCGCGGGCACGCCGCTCTTGAGCGCGCCCACCCACAGGCCGCCGGTGAAGACATGCTCGATGCCGCTCCCCGCCGGCCACTCGCCGGACGGCGCGAACGAGAAGGGCAGGCCAGTGGTGGGCCACGACCCGAACATCCCCCAGTTGCTCATGTGGAGCCTCAGCTCGCCGACATTGTGGACGGGCGAGCCGTCAGTGACGAGGACGAGCTTGGGGCCCGAGGGCACCTTGTCTTTGGCCAGTCCACGGTGGACGCCAAAGGAGACGGCGGCGAGCGCCGCGGTGACGGCGCAGGCGGTAGCAGTACGCAAGTGCATTGTGAACCTCCCCGGTGCGTGGGGCTCACCGCAATGAGTGAAGCGACGACCAGGTCGAGAGGAAGGGCTCTTTAATTGTACGGGGCCACGAGGCTCCCGTCAACCGAGCCGGGCGCGCAACCGGGCAAGTGGCGCATTCCCTTGTGATTCCGGGGATTTGCCCCCGGGCGCCCCATCCACTATGTTAGGATTGTGGGGCGCCGAGGCGCGCCCCTTTTTCGCAAGCTGGAGGTCAATCGCCTTGGGCATTCTCGCCCCGTCCATAGAATCCACATACGAGCAGATGCGGGAGAAGCTCGCTAAGGTCGTCCCCGACTTCGAGTTACGCACCAAGGCCGAGTTGGTCTACGAGATCAACCGGCTCAAGGAGGCGCGCGGGGCGGTCATCCTGGGGCACAACTACATGGAGCCGGCGCTCTACCACACCGTGCCGGACATCGTGGGCGACTCGCTGGAGCTGGCGCGCAAGGCCGCGGAGACGGAGAAGGATCCCATCGTGTTCTGCGGGGTGCGCTTCATGGCGGAGACGGCCAAGATCCTCAACCCGACGCGCACGGTGCTGCTGCCGGCCAAGAAGGCCGGCTGCTCGCTGGCGGAGTCGATCACCGCCGAAGACGTACGCAAACTCCGCGAGCAGTTCCCCGGCGTCCCCGTGGTCACCTACGTGAACACCTACGCCGACGTGAAGGCGGAGACGGACGTGTGCTGCACGTCGAGCAACGCGGCGCGCGTCGTCGAAGCGATGGAGTCGGACCACGTGATCTTCCTCCCCGACGAGTACCTGGCCCAGAACGTGGCGCGCGATACGGGCAAGCGCATCATCTTCCCCACGCGCACGCCCAAGTCGGGCGCGGCCCGCGCGGCGGCGCCGGCGAACCTGGACTACCAGCTAATCGGCTGGCACGGGCGCTGCGAGGTGCACGAGCAGTTCACGGTGGAGGACATCGAGAACGTGCGCAAGCAGTTCCCCGACGTGGTCGTGCTGGCGCACCCCGAGTGCAGCGCCGAGGTGGTGCAGGCGTCCGACTTCTCGGGTAGCACCTCCCGGATGATCCAGTACGTGCGCGATGCCAAGGCGAAGCGCTACCTACTCCTCACCGAGTGCAGCATGGGCGACAACATCATCGCCGAGAATCCGGAGAAAGAGATGGTGCGCCTGTGCAGCGTGCGCTGCCCGCACATGAACGAGATCACGCTCGAGGACACCCTCGACGCCCTCAAGCACAACCGCTACCAGATAGAAGTCCCCGAAGCCATCCGCGTGCGCGCCAAGCGCGCCTTGGACCGCATGCTCGAGATCGGCTGAGGCATCCAAGTTTGGCCTGCGGTGCCAGGAAGACCAGGCAAAACCGTTCGAGAAAGTAGGAGGCGGAGCCATGGCTGAGAACAGCGAGAAGAAACTGACCAACAACGTCGGCGCACCCGTCGTCGACAACCAGAACTCGATGACCGCGGGGCCGCGCGGCCCCGTGCTTCTCCAGGACGTGTGGTATTTGGAGAAGCTCGCGCACTTCGACCGCGAGGTGATCCCCGAGCGCCGCATGCACGCCAAGGGCTCCGGCGCCTACGGTACCTTCACCGTCACCCACGACATCACCAAGTACACCAAGGCGAAGGTGTTCTCCCGGGTCGGCAAGAAGACCGGTCTGTTCGTCCGCTTCTCCACGGTGGCCGGCGAGCGCGGGGCGGCCGACGCCGAACGCGACATCCGCGGTTTCGCGATCAAGTTCTACACCGAGGAAGGCAACTGGGACTTAGTGGGTAATAATACGCCGGTGTTCTTCCTGCGCGATCCGCTCAAGTTCCCCGACCTCAACCATGCCGTCAAGCGGGATCCCAAGACCAACATGCGCAGCACGCGCAACAATTGGGATTTCTGGACGTCGTTGCCCGAGGCGTTGCACCAGGTCACGATCACGATGAGTGACCGGGGCATTCCGTACTCCTATCGCCACATGAATGGCTACGGCAGCCACACCTTCAGCCTGCTCAACGCGAAGGGTGAGCGGTTCTGGGTCAAGTTCCACCTCAAGACCCAGCAGGGGATCAAGAACCTCACCGACGAGGAGGCCGAGGCGATCGTCGGTAAGGATCGGGAGAGCCACCAGCGCGACCTGTTCGAGAGTATCGAGAAGGGGGTCTTCCCCAAGTGGAACGTTAAGATCCAGGTGGTGCCGGAGGCGGACGCCGACGAGTTCCCCTTCAACCCCTTTGACCTTACCAAGGTCTGGCCGCACAAGGACTACCCACTCATCGACTTGGGCGTTATGGAGCTCAACAAGAACCCCGAGAACTACTTCGCCGAGGTCGAGCAGGCGGCTTTCAACCCGGCTAACATCGTACCCGGCATCGGCTTCTCCCCCGACAAGATGCTGCAGGGACGGCTCTTCTCGTACGGCGACGCCCAGCGCTATCGCCTTGGCGTCAACCACCACCTCATCCCGGTCAACCGCGCGCGCTGTCCGGTCCACACCTTCCATCGCGACGGCGCCATGCGGGTAGACGACAACCACGGCGGTACCCTCGGCTACGAGCCCAACAGCTACGGCGAATGGCAAGAGCAGCCCGAATTCCGGGAGCCGCCTCTCGGTCTCGATGGCGCTGCCGACCACTGGAGCCACCGCGAGGATGATGACGACTACTTCTCCCAGCCCCGCGCGTTGTTCAGGGCGATGAGTCCCGCGCAGCAGAAGGTGCTCTTCGAGAACACCTCTAGGGCCATGGGCGATGCTCCCAAGGAGATCAAGGTCCGACACATCGGCAATTGCGCGAAGGCGGACCTGGCCTACGGAGAAGGCGTCGCCGCCGCGCTAGGGATCTCGATGAGCGCCGTGCCGAAGGACGTGTAAACAGAGAGTCACTCGAGGTAGTGGTCGTAGCGCCCCAGGTTCATGGCCACGATCGCGCCCAGGCGTTCGCGCGAGAAGAGGCGCTCGCTCTGCGTGATGAGTACCAGCTTCTCGTAGTAGCGGCGCTGGTCGGGGTCGACGATGCGGTTCTCGAGGTGGTGGACGGACTCGAAGTAGCCGTCGGGGGCGTGGCGTTTGAAGTGTCCGATGCGCCACTCCTCACCGGGCGTCACCTTCAGCCGCGCCAGCAGGGGATCGCAGATCGTGAAGAGATCGACGATGCGCTTCTCCGTCCCGGCCCAGTATCCGTAGAAGCCCACCGACCACTCCATCCCGCAGCACACGTCGCTCTCGGCGAGCCACAAGCCCTCGCGGCTCCAACCGTGCCCGGGAAACGGGGGCTCGTCGCGATGGGTGAAGTAGTACCACACGGTGGCCTTCGAGTACGCGCCGCGCTCATCGTTGACGCCGGACGGCGGTGTGTCCCCGGTGACGTGCCCGAGCGGGCTGTTGACGGGGGTGTGCGGGTAGGCGAGCCAGTACACGAGGCACACGGTTGCGATCCCCGCGGGAACGGCCGCGCGTGCGCGCCCGGGGAGCGAGGCGCAGAGGGCGAGCGCGCCGATCACGCCGGCGAAAAACGGAAACGCGAGGAAGCGCCCGAGCATGAAATCGCCGCCGACGTGGACCACGTACGCCACGTGGAGCGCCACGCCCGCGGCCAGAGCGCGTGCCCACCCGCGGCGCGACGTGATCAGCGCGGCCATGGAAAGGGCAATCGCTACCACGGTGATCGTGTCGCGCGCCGCGTTCGCACCCAGGTAACGCAGCCCCTGGCGCCACAGATCGGCCTGGGGGATACCGGTGGCGAGCTTGGAGTAGGCGGGATTGGGAAAGATGGTGCCGTAGTAGACGAGCGCGAATGCGCACCATATGACGAACGGCGCGAGCGCGCCCAGCGCGAGCGCGGCCCACCGGCGCGGCGCGTAGAGCAAGCGGTGCCGGTAGACGGCATAGGCAAGCGGCGGCGCGCCCAGCGTGACGAGGTCGTAGCGACACACAAGGAGCGCGCCCGCGGCGAAGAGCATCCTGCGCAGCGCGCGCCGTCGCGCGGCTTCATCGTCATCCCTCTCCAGCGCGATGAGTGCGCCAACGAAGAGCGCGATCACGAGATAGCAAAGCGGGCTCTCCAGGCCGGAGGTGGTGAAGTCGAAGAAGCCGTTGGACGCCAAGAGCAGCGCGCTTGCGGCCATCCACGCGAGATCGTCGCGCAGCGCGCGGCGCAGGACGAGGAGTGTCGCGGCGAATGCGATCGCCGCGGCGGCGATACCGTTGAGGAACACGCTTGGCGAGAAGACGCGAAACAGGCAGAGGGTCCAGAACCACAGCGGGCTCGTGTAGACCTGCACGCGCTCGTGGGGATTCCAGCGCGGGCCGTTACCAGCGAAGACCTGTTCGATGGAGCGGTACGAGATGTAGGCGTCGTCGCAGACCCACGCGTTCTTCAGAAAGACGACCGCCGCGAGCGCGAGGAGGAGCCACGCGGTGACCCGCGCCATGCGCTCGTAGGCCGGGGCAGAGAGCGGTTTCAATTGCGCTTTTATCACCGCTCGTCGCGAAACCGCAGCCGCACCGCGGGTTCGTCGATGCCCTTCTTCGTGCCCATGATCGCGCCGAACGCCGCCAGCCCGCCCACGATCGCCCAGGAGGTGCGCTCGCTCCACAGGCCCGTCGCGCCACCCACGGCCCCGGCGAAGAGGCCGAGCGTGGCGCCGGTGGCCGCGCCCTCGAGCGCCATGTCGAGCGGCGTGAGTTGCACCCGCTCCAGTCCGTAGAGCGTTTCGGCGCGCAGGGTGAGGAAGCCGACCGTCCCCGCGCTCGCGTCGGCGGCCGTGATCGACCGGCCGCGCCACAAGAGGCTGCGCGAGGGGTGCCACTCGCCGAGGTCGGCGCCGGCAAAGCGCGCGGCCGCCAGGTCCGGGTCGTGGAAGCCGACGTCCACGCGGTCCTTCAGCGCGCTCTCCTGGGCATGCGCCAGAGGGGCGGCGAGTGCCGTCAGCGCGGCGGCGATGAGGGTGGCGCGGATCATGGCTCCCGGCGCCCGTGGGGCGCCGTGTTCATTGTAGCAGCGCGCGCGCGGCGCCGCAACTTTCGCTAGGGAGACCGCCGCCGACTGCGCTAGGCTGCCTGCGGAGGACCCTCGTGTGACCTCTCGCCGTTTTTCGATCCGCCTCTTGCCGGCCGCGCTCCTCCCGCTGCTCGCCGCGAACGCGTGCGACCGATCCATCACGGCCCTCGAGGAGACGAACAACGCGACGAACTGCTTCTCCTGCCACACCGACGACAACGCGCGCTTTGCGGGGGCCGAAGTCGAGTGGGGCTACTCGCGCCACGCCAGCGGCCGCACCATCGACCGCACCTCTCGATCCTGCAATCCCTGTCACACGCACCAGGGGTTCGTGCAGACGACCCAGGGTGGCGCCGCACCGGCGAGCGTCGCCAACCCCACGGCGATTCATTGCTTCACCTGCCACGCGCCGCACACGCGCGGCGACCTCTCGTTGCGCGTTCGCGATCCCATCGCGCTGGCCAACGGCGAGGCGCCCGACATGGGCCGCGCGAACCTCTGCGCATACTGCCACCGCGCGCGGCAGAACGTGGACACCTACGTGCGCACGCCGAGCGACACGGTGACCCTCGACAGCCACTGGGGACCGCACCACGGCCCGCAGAGCGACCTCTTCGCGGGGGAGAACGGCTACGAGTACCCGCTCGTCCCCTACTTCGACGGCCCGCACCTCGACGAGACCGAGGACGGCTGTCTGGACTGCCACTTCACGGCGCGCGCCGGTGCGCCGCTGGGCGGGCATTCGTTCAACATGCGCTCGGACGCCTTCGGAGAAGAGCGGCTGAACACGGGCGGCTGCAACGCGAGCGCGTGTCACGACGGCGACGTGGACGATTTCGACTACGAAGATGTCCAGAGCGACGTGGACGTCCTGCTTGCCACGCTCGAGAATCTCCTGCGCGCGGCCCGGCTCCTCGACGCCGAGGGCAACCCCGTGGAGGGGCGCGTCGTCGCTTCTTCCGATTCCGCCGGCGCTCTGTGGAACTTCCTCCTCGTGCGCGAGGACGGCAGCCGCGGCGTGCACAACCCCGAATACGGCCCGGACCTCCTCGGCTCGTCGATCCTCTTCATGGGCGGCACGCTGCCCGGCGCCGCGCCGACATCGCGCCCATGATCGAGCGCTTCTTTCAGGTTCGCGCCGCCGGCAGCGACATTCGCACCGAGGTGCTCGGCGGCATCACGACGTTCATGACGATGGCGTACATCGTCTTCGTCAATCCTGCCGTGCTGTCGGGTGCGGGCATGGACTTCGGCGCCGTGATGGCGGCCACCTGCATCTCCGCCGCCATCGCCACCGTCGCCATGGGACTGCTCGCCAATTACCCCATCGCGCTCGCTCCGGCCATGGGCGAGAACTTCTTCTTCCTCACCGTGGTAACGGGGATGGCCGTGTCGTGGCAGGTCGCACTTGCCGCCGTGTTCGTGTCCGGCGTCGTGTTCTTTCTGCTCACCTTCCTGCGCATCCGCGAAATGATCATCGACGCCGTGCCCGCGAGCCTCAAGCACGCCATCGCCGTGGGCATCGGGATGTTCATCGCCGTGATCGGCCTGGTCGGCGCGGGGATCGTCGAGCGCCCCGAGGGCGCCGGCATCGTCCACCTCGGCGACCTGACGCGTACGCCCACGCTGGTGGCACTCGCCGGGCTCCTCGCCACCACCGCGCTCATGGCGCGGCGCGTCAAGGGCGCGATCCTGATCGGGATACTGTTCACGTCGGTCCTGGCGTGGGCGCTCGGCCTCGTCGTGTGGCAGGGGCTCGTGTCGGCGCCCCCCTCGCTCGCGCCGACCTTCCTCGCCCTCGACCTGCGCGGACTCCTGGAAGCGGCGATGTTCCCCGTCGTCGTGATCTTTCTCTTCATGGCCATCTTCGACGCCATCGGTACGCTGATCGGGATCGGCGAGCAGGCGGGCTTCATGAAGGACGGGCACCTGCCGCGGGCCACCCGCGCGCTCGTCGCCGACTCCACCGGCACCGTGGTGGGCGCCGCGCTCGGCACCTCGACGGTGACCGCCTACATCGAGAGCGCGACCGGCGTGCAGGCGGGTGCGCGCACCGGGTTCGCCAACATGGTGACCGGTGCCCTCTTCGTGGTCGCGCTCTTCTTCTCGCCGCTGGTGCGCATGATCGGCGGGGGCGTCGAGGTCGCGGGTGGCGCGTCCCTCCAGCCCATGACCGCACCCGCGCTGATCGTGGTGGGCTGCTTGATGACCGGCAGCATCCGCCGCATCGATTGGACCGACCTCACCGAGGCCTTCCCCGCCTTCCTCGTGATGATCGGGATTCCCTTCACGTGGTCCATCGCCGACGGTATCGCCTTCGGCTTCATCGCCTACCCCGCGCTCAAACTGCTGACCGGCCGCGCGCGCGAGTGCTCGGCGCTCGTCTACGCGCTGGGGCTCTTGTTCGTCGCGCGGTACGCGCTACTGTAGCGGCATGATTTTGAAGCGGCACACCTTGGGCAGGTCTTCCTCCGACACGCGCACGCCGTAGACGAAGCCGTCGGCCGCGAAGATCGGCCGGCGGGGTAGATTCTCGATGGCCACGTCTCCGATGTATTCCCCCGAGGGGTCGAAGACGTCGTAAACGGGCGTTTCGCCGAAAGGCTGCGTCACCGCCACGATCAGGTAGCCTGCGGGGTCGGCCCACAGACCGCCGAGCACCGGCTTGCGCTTGGGGAACGCGACGGCCCGGCGCACGGCATCGGCCAATCCCGGCCGGTCGTCGCCGGCAAAGGAGGCGAAGTAGTCGTCTTTGTCTTCGTCGGTGACCGGTGGACCGGTTATGTCGCGGACCAGCGTGGCCTCGGTCTCGCCATCCTGTGAGAAGACGCGGATGCGGTACGCG
>Ga0224512_10004245_pt1 | contig 12198 bp, 15 predicted proteins | sample SF_May12_sed_USG_4_FD_169103 | JGI IMG/M metagenome (GOLD analysis project Ga0224512, IMG submission 169103) | Sediment microbial communities from San Francisco Bay, California, United States - SF_May12_sed_USGS_13 | ecosystem: Environmental > Aquatic > Marine > Sediment | place: USA... | reverse complement strand
CCGATAGCCCTCACCCTGGTCTGATCTTCCAATGCGACTCGAAGCCGAAATCCTGAATCTCCGAACCAAGCATCCCTTCGTCATCGCCCGCGGGGGGAAGAGCGACTATCCAACTGTCTGGATCCGCCTGATCGACGACGATGGAATGGAGGGCTGGGGTGAGGCGACGCCCAGCGCCTACTATGGCGAGACGGCGCAAACGGTGCTTGCCGCACTCGAGAAGTACGCGACCGCGCTACCCAAGGACCCGATGAACCTCGAAGAGGCCGAGCGGGCTATCGAGGCCGTGCAGCGGCACAACCCCTCCGCCCGGGCCGGCATTTCAGGGGCCCTGCACGACCTGGTGGGCAAGCGGCTCGGCATTCCGGTGTATCAATTGTGGGGACTCGATCCCGCGAAGGCGCCGCAATCGACCTTCACCATCGGGATCGATACGACCGACATGATGCGGCAGAAGGTTCTCGAGGCCGAGCAATATCCCATCCTCAAGATCAAACTCGGGGCGGGGAAGGCGCGGGACATCGAGATTCTCGAGACCATCCGGAGCGTGACCGACAAGGAACTCCGAGTCGACGCCAACGCCGCCTGGACCGTCAAGAACGCGATCCAGATGCTGCCGGTGTTGCAGGAGTTTGGAGTGACCGTATTAGAGCAGCCCCTGGCGCCGCACGATCTCGAGGGCTTCTCGCTGCTGCGCCATCACTCGACCATTCCGATTTTTGCCGACGAGAGCTGCCTGGTGGCGAGTGACGTGCCCAAGTTGGTGGGCCGGGTGGACGGCGTGAACATCAAGCTGGCCAAGTGCGGCAGCCTGCGCGAGGCCATCCGCATCATCCACGTGGCGCGGGCCAATGCGATGATGGTGATGGTCGGCTGCATGATGGAGAGCTCGATCGGCATCACCTCGGCGGCGCACTTCACCCCGCTGGTCGACATCGTCGACTTGGACGGCGCGGCACTGCTCGCTCACGATCCCTTCGTCGGCGCCAATATCGACGGCGGCCAGGTGACCCTTCCTACCGCACCGGGGCTCGGCCTCTCGCGGCGATGACCCGAGCGGAGCGGTATGCCGACGTAGCGCTTCCGCTTCCGATTCCCGAGCCCTACACCTATCGCATTGCCGACACCCTTGGCGACCGGGTAACACCCGGCGCCAGGGTCGTGGTGCCGGTCAGGAGCCGCGAGGTGATCGGCGTCGTGGTAAGAGTCGATGTTGCAGAGCCCGAGGGTCGGGTCGAGCTGAAGTCGATCCTGGGCACGCCCGACGCGGAGCCAGCGCTCACGAGCGAGCTGCTCGAGGTCGCCACGTGGATGGCGGGCTACTACGCCGCACCTATCGGGTTGGCGCTCAAGGCCGTGTTGCCCGGCGGCATGTGGGGTGCGTCGAAGGTGATGCTCCGCGTGGTCGATTCCTCGAGGGCGCCGGGCGGCTTCGCCGCCGAGTTGCTCAGGTGGGTGGAGGGCAAGGGCGGCGAGGCATCGGTCAGTGCCGCGTCCAAGAAGTTCAGGAAGCCGGTCTGGGACGCGGCCGACCGGCTGGCGCGGGTGGGTGCGGCGGAGCTTCGCGTCGAGCCGCCTAAGGTCGGCGTCCGGCCGCAGACCGAGCGGGTGTTGGTGCTCGCGCGCGAGCAGCCGACACTCGTTGAGCGCCAGACGCTGTTCAAGGGGCGCCCCCGCCAGCGCCAACTGTATGAGGCGCTCGAGGAGTTGGGCGGCTCCGCCCCCGTGCCTCACTTAAAGGAACGCCTCGGCTTCAGCGACGGTGTGATCAAGGCGCTCATGGGTCATGGGTTGAGCAAAGTGGAAGAGGTCGAGACGCTGCGCGACCCCTTCGCCGGTCAGGCAGGCGTCCCGCCACCGCCCGAGCCCACCGATGCACAGGTCGACGCGATCAGCAGACTCGAAGCGTTGAGCCCCGGCGAGGGTGCGCTCTTGTTCGGCGTGACCGGAAGCGGCAAGACGCTGGTGTACTTGGAAGTAATCCGGCGAGCGCTCGAGCGGGGGCGGGGGGCCATCGTGCTGGTGCCCGAGATTGGGCTGACGCCGCAGACCGTGAGCCGGGTACGCGGCGTCTTCGGCGACCGAGTGGCGGTGCTCCACAGCGGGTTATCCGAAGGCGAGCGGGCCGACGCCTGGCGTGCGCTCCGCCACGGCGACCGGATGGTTGCGGTGGGTGCCAGGTCGGCGGTCTTCGCGCCGGTTAAGGATTTGGGCGTCATCGTGATCGACGAGGAGCACGAGGCCACCTACAAGAACGGCGAGACGCCGAGGTACGATGCGAGGCAGGTTGCGACTGTGCGCGCCCGGCTTGAGGGCGCGCGGTTGATCTACGGCAGTGCTACTCCGTCGCTCGACACCGCTGCGCGGTTGGGCAAGGACTTGATCCGATTGAGCCTGCCCGACCGGGTGGGCATGCGGCCCATGCCGGAGGTCAAGCTGATCGATCTCAAGCACGAGCCCTTGGTAAGCGAGGCCCGGCCCATTCCGTGGAGCGAGGAGCTGGACCGGGCGGTGGTCCAGACCCTCGAGCGGCGGGAGCAGGCCATGCTGTTGCTCAACCGGCGCGGCTTCGCCTCGTTCTTGATTTGTCCCGAGTGTGGCGAGGTGTGGATGTGCGGCCGCTGTAGCATCTCGCTCACCGTTCACACGGCACCTTCCACGCTGCGTTGTCACTATTGTGGCCGCGAGGAGCCGATCCCTTCCGAGTGCCCCCAGTGCGGCCACGCCGTCCATCGCATGCGCGGCATCGGCACCCAACAGCTCGAGCGCATGGTGACCGAGCGTTTCCCCAAGGCCCGCCTCGCCCGAATGGATCTCGACACGACCAGCACCAAGTGGTCCCATCACAAGATCCTGGGCGCCGTCGAGCGCGGCGAGGTGGACATCCTGCTCGGCACCCAGATGATCGCCAAGGGGTTGGACTTCCCCAATGTCACGCTGGTGGGCGTAGTCGACGCCGACACCGCGTTGTACTTGCCCGACTTTCGGTCGGCCGAACGCACGTTTCAGTTGTTGGCACAGGTGGCGGGGCGGACCGGGCGGGGGCCCAAGGGCGGCCGGGTGCTGGTCCAGACCAGGCGTCCCGATCATCACGCGTTGCGCTACACAGTGGATCACGATGTCGAGGGCTTCCTGGCCGAGGAGCTGGAGACCCGGAAGAGCCCGCCCTATCCGCCCGAGGTGGCGCTGGCCAACGTCTTGGTGTCGGGCACCAACGACGTGGCGGTGGGGCGCGAGGCGGCGCGGGTGGCCGACTGGTCGGCGGCGCTGGTGGAGCAGCAGGACCTGCCCGTCACCGTGCTCGGTCCCGCGCCCGCGCCGTTGGCCAAGATCAAGGACCGGTGGCGCTGGCACGTGGTGTGGAAGGGAGACTCTCAGGCGATCGGGCGGGTGGTGCGGTATGCGGCGGAGCGGCTCGCGGGGAAGGGAGGGGTGCGGGTGGTGATCGATCGGGATCCGGCGAGTTTGTTGTAGGGGACGGAGCACCAGGAAGTCTAGCGCCGAGGTAGATCGGTCTATTCGGTGGCATCCTTATTCGTCACCTTCCTCGGCCGGCGCCGCCGCCAACTCCGGCGACAGAACAGTACCTTCGACTTGTCCTTCCTGAGCCGCCCGCTCCCGTCGCCAAACACGTTGTAGTCTTCGCTGACGGTGATCGGCTCCCCGTACGCGGCGACCAGCGCGTCCCTAACCCGCTGCTCCTCAGGTCTACCGGTCAGGATCCGCAAGGAAGTAAGGAGTAAGGAGTAAGGAGTGACGATTTAAGAGTGAGGAGTGAAGGTGGATGGGCGGGTTCGCATCCTCGAACCGCAGAAGGGCTTTCCGTTAGCCAATAGCGGGGCGAGGGGATGCGGGGCGCTAGCAGAGAGCCTGGAGTGGCGGCGTGGAGCGGCCCCGCCCCCGTCACTCCAGCGACAGGTGTCGAGTCTCGGCTTTAGCCGAGGACGGGGCATGGCCGACCAGATCTTTCGGGCGCTTCGCACGCTCGGGATGGCATTCTTCTCCCGTTAGCTGATAGCTGATAGTCAATGGCGGGGGCGGGGATGCAGAAGGGCCCCTGCCATTCACCCTGCCTCGGGGCGGGCATACCGATACACGCAGTGCTTTCCGTAGTCGAGCAGCTCGATGACGCCGTCGAAACTCGCACCGAGCTTTTCGGCGACTTTCTTGGACGGCTCGTTGTCCGGGTGGATGTAGCTCACCAGCGTGTCGGTACTGATGACGTCGAAAGCATAGTCGCGGCATGCTGCTGCGGCTTCGGTCGCGTAGCCCTTGCCTTGCATGGCGGGCACGAGCCAGTACCCGAGTTCGAGTTCGGGCCATCCGTCGGAGAACCAGAGACCGACGCACCCCACGAATTCGCCTGAGTCCTTCTCCTCGACCGCCCAATACCCGTAGCCGCGTAGGGCCCAGTGCCCGATCATCGACGCCAGCCGCCGCCACGCCGCTTCGCGATGGCACAGCCCGCCGACGTACTTGGCGGTCTCCTCGTCGGCGTAGTACTCAGCATAAGCCGGGAAGTCGGCCTCCCTCCACTGGCGGAGTCGTAGTCGATCGGTCTCCAGTTCGGTCAGCATAAGCGCTCCACGAAGAGGTCCGTCCGCCTGAGTTAATGTAAAGAATATTTGACATTATGTCAATATAATTTTACATTAGGATCCGGTGGCAATGTCCTTCATGGGAGCGGAGATGGCCTACGAGGAGAAGAGTGCGTGGATCATGATGCTGGTCACGGTCGGCGCGTATGCGGCCTACCTCATCATCGTGCTCGGGCGGGCGGAAGGGATCCCACTCACCGACGTCTCGTACGTCTCGGCGCTCTTCTGGACAATCGGCGTCGCGATCGTCGCGAATATCGTGCTCCACATGGTGGTCGCGATGGCCGCACCCAAGGACGCCGGCAAGACGGACCAGCGCGACCGGGAGATCAACCGGTTCGGCGAATACGCCGGCCAAGCGTTCGTCATCATCGGCGCTGTGGCGGCGCTCGGCATGGCAATGGCGGAGCTGGACCACTTCTGGATCGCCAACGTGATCTACCTCGCGTTCGTCCTGTCGGCCATCCTTGCGTCGCTGGCCAAGATCATCGCCTACTGCAGGGGCTTTCGGCCATCGTGAAGCCGACTCGGGTCACCAACTCCATTCGCGCACTCCGGTTCGCCAACGGGGAGATGACCCAGGCGGAGCTGGCCGACCGGATCGGTGTCACGCGCCAGACCATCATCGCCATCGAGCACGGCCGCTACTCGCCGTCGCTCGAGATGGCGTTTCAGATCGCCCAGGTGTTCGGCGCGTCCCTCGACGATGTGTTTCAGTACCCCGATCCTCACACCGAGAAGTAACGGGTTCCGACCATGCTTCCCTCGATCAACCGGACCGCGCGACTCGCCGGAGCGCTCTATCTGGCCATGGCCCCGTTCAGCGTCTTCGGCATCCTCTACGTTCCCTCCGCGCTCATCGTGCCCGGCGATGCCGCCGCAACGGCAGTCAACATCATGACCTCGGAGGGGCTGTTCCGAAGCGGCATCCTGAGCCACCTGATCGGCCAGACCATCTTCATCTTGCTGCCGCTGGTCCTGTACCGGCTGCTCAAGCCGGTGAACCCGAGCCTGGCGGTGGTAATGGTGATCCTGGCCCTCGTCGGCGTCCCCATCGCTTTCCTCAATGAGCTGAACCAGCTCGCCGTCCTGCGACTGCTGGGCCATCCCGATTACCTGGCGGCGTTCACCACCGATCAGTTGCATGCGCAGGCGATGCTCTTGCTCGACCTGCGGAGCTATGGGATCTCCCTCGCCCAGATCTTTTGGGGCCTCTGGCTGTTCCCCCTAGGCTACCTGGTCTACCGATCCGGCTTCCTACCCCGGGTGCTGGGAGTGCTGGTGATGATCGGAGGGGTCGGCTACCTGGTCGATTCCGTCGTGTTCCTCCGCTTTCCGGAATCCGGCGTGTCGATCAGCCAATTCACCTTCGTCGGCGAGGTGCTGTTCCCAGCTTGGCTGTTGTTTAAGGGAGTACGGAGGGAGTGAGGAAGGAGTAGGATTCGGCGACTAGGCGGACCGTCGACGGTATCGTATTCCGAACCGCTCGAACAGCCGACCCGCCCAACCGCCGTCTTCGCTGACACCACAACTCGCAATTGCGCTCGCTCCCCCTTGACCCAGCCCCTCGGCCGCTGCATTACCAAACATCACCTTAATGCATCCGCGGTTCCGCCGAGGGGGTCCTCGTGAAGATCCTGTCCGCGGACCTGCCTGCATCATGGGTGCATGCTGCGATAGGCCTCTCCCGTTTCTCGCTCGTCTTGAGGAGATCTCAATCATGCGTCACATCCATCACCTGGCGTTCGCCGCCCTCTTTGGTGCCATCGCGTGCGGCAGAGCCGAGCCGGCTAGCTACTCCGATGCCGTCACCGCTGATCCTGATCACTACGCCGTCGAGTTCGAGAACGACGCGGTTCGCGTCGTCCGCGCCAACTACGGCCCGGGCGAATCGTCTGTGATGCACACGCACCCAGCCCACTGCGCCGTGGCACTCAACGATGCGACGTGGCGCATGAAGAATCCGGCGGGCGAAGTGGCTGAGCTCTCCACACCGATGGGCGAGGTGGTGTGCGTCGAGGAAGGAGCCCACCTGCCCGAGAATACGACCGGTACCGCGGGTGAAGTCGTGATCATCGAAATGAAGGCCGCCGCCCCCGGCACCTGGACCAGCACCGTTCCCGATGCCGTCACCGCCGACCCCGCCCACTACTCGGTGGAATGGGAAAACGACGCGGTCCGGCTGGTGCGGGCCAACTACGGCCCGGGCGAATCGTCGGTGCTGCACCATCATCCCGCCTACTGCTCTATCTCGCTCGGTGATGGGGCATGGCGGATGACTGACGCCGAGGGCGCAACCACCGAGGATACCAGCGCGCACGGCCAGTTCGGGTGTGTGAATCACGAGGCGCACGTACCTGAAAACATGGGCGCTGAGGCCGGCCAAGCCATCTTGATCGAATTCAAGGGGCGAGAGAATGTCGAGTGAAGTAGGAGGTAAGGAGGAGAGACGGGAAGGCGGGAGAGGGAGGGCGGAAAGTGTAGTGTGGACTCGTCCAGGGCCGCCTTCCCGCCATACCTTCAGACCAAGTTCACCGGCCTTTCACGCGCCGCGGCCTAGCGTGGCGGTGGAAACATCCCCCATCACCGCCGGGGCTCCTCCTGGAGCATCGGCAGGGAGGTTTCCATGGCCAAACACCACTCGTTCTTGCTCATCCCGCTCGTATTCCTCGCCAGTGCACTGGCTGCCCAAGGCCGTCCCATCGAGCTGGGCATCGACGGCTCCGTCGAGGTTGCCGAATCCAATGACCTCACCACCACCTCAGTCGGCATCCCAGCGCAGAGTCTCCGGGTAGGCGTTCCGCTGTCGGATCGGGTCTCGCTCGAGCCTCGGATCTCGTTCACCTTTGTGAGTGTCGAAGGCAGCAACAGCACCGTGGTGATTCCCACCCTCGGCCTGGTATACAACTTCGTGACCGATCCCGCGCGTACCCGTCCGTTCGTCCGGCCGTTTGCCGCATTCATCTCCATTGGCAACGGCACGAGCACCTCGCAGGCGATCGTAGGTGGGGCCGTCGGCGTCCGGATCCCCATGGGATCTCGGCTCGCGGGGCGGCTCGAGCTGCAGGGGGCGTACGGGTTCGAGACCGATACCCGGCCCTCGCTGACCTCGGTCGCGGCGTTGTTCGGAGTGTCGTTCTTCACGAAGTAGCAAGGGTTGGATTTGGGGAGAAACTGTCAGCTACTGGCGACCGGTCGGTATCGGCGTAGGGCGATATCCATGACCGGCCGCTATCGGCCATCAGTCGATTGCTGTACCTTCTCCGCTAGCTGATAGCTAATGGTCTAATAGCTAATAGCCGATAGCTGATAGCGGGGTGTGGGAGGTAGGGAGGAGAGCCACTAGCCACGAGCCATCCCCCATGCCCGACAACCTCCAGAGCATCGTCCTCGGCCTCATCCCACTCCAGATCATCCTGCTGGTGGCGCTCGGGCTCACCCTTGCGCGACACCCTCGCACCGACCCGGCGTCGCGCGACCGGCTGATCTCACTCTTCCTGATCGGGATCGCGGCCCAATCGTGCCACTTCATCGAGGAGTTCGTCACCGGCTTTCACTGCCGGTGGCCCGCGCTGTTGGGCCTGAGCCCGTGGTCGGCCGAGTTCTTCGTGGCTTTCAACGTGAGCTGGATCGCCGTGTGGGCGCTCTCGGCGGCTGGTCTTCGGGCCGGCATCCGGGCCGCGCTCTTTCCGACCTGGTTCTTCGCCATCGGCATGACCGTGAACCTGGTAGGCCACCCGCTTCTGGCCCTCAACGCCGGCGGCTACTTCCCGGGCTTCTGGACCTCCCCCGTGGTCGGGGCCATCGGGGTGACGCTGCTTGGGCGGCTGGCGGGGTACACCGCGGGAGCGCATCTTGAGCCCATCGGGGTCGCGCCTCCCGATTCATGAGTTGCGGTTCTTTTGGACCTCCACGGAGTTTCCCATGACCTCCATCAAGCGTGCTCTCTTGTTTGGCCTCCTTGTTTGGCTCATTCCCTTTGCGGTTGCGTTCGTGATCTACCCGATACGTGAATCGTCCCGGCCGTTGTTCGAGTCGATCATGCCGGTGACGGTCGCGGCCGCTACGGTCGTGTTCGCTGTGCTCTACTTCCGCCAGGTGGCTCGACAGCACCTGCGTGAAGGTATCCTGATCGGGCTCATCTGGCTCGTCATGTGCCTCGCGATCGACATGCCGCTGATGCTGCTCGGCGGGCCCATGCAAATGACGCCGTCGGAGTACATCGCCGATATCGGGGTCACCTATCTGATGATTCCGGTGATCACAATCGGGATGGGGGCGGTGCTGGGGCAGCGGGGAAGAAGTGGGTCGTAAGAGAGGGCGGCGGAACGGCGGGCAGACACGCTGGGGCCCAACACACCCAGACCATTCTCCAGTACTTGCAGGTTGCCCAATTGTTCCCGTCTGTTAATCACCACCCGATGCCACTCTGGGGCTGGCAAATCCCTTGAGTCAATCACCACGACATTCGGGCCCTGGACGCTCGCCATGTTGGTCACTACACTATTCCCAAGAAGCCATTCATGTGTGAATCACCATGAGTGCGTCACAGCATCAACGGGGGCCGAGTGCAAGCTGTTGCAGCATCAGAGAAGTCTTCCGGCGTCGGCAAGGAATCGCGATTGGGTGAGAGCACGGTTGGCAACCGTACGCTTGATTCCAGTCTCCTCGAGATTGGGTAATGCGCCTCAGCCGTAACGCGATGCTGCTCCTCGCGCTGGGCGTAGGGATCTTGTGGTGGTTCTTGGCGTTCAGGGCAGCACCCCAAGTCATCGCCGAGGCCTACCAGGGGCAGAGCCTCAACCTCCTGAACCGAGTGTTCCGCACTGCAGGGCAACGACCTCTGGATACGTACTTGCGTTACTGGCGGGTGGTTTCGTTGGGTGTCAGCGCTGCCATTGCTTATCTGGTTCTTGTGAGACACCGCACGACAGCGGGCCGAGTGCGTCGCTTGTTATGCGGGACACCCGGAGTTCGGCCGATCAAAGTGCTGGGCCTCGGGTTGTGGTTCGGCCTGTTGGCCGGGTTAGCTGAGGGGCTACATCTCGCTGGCTGGTTTTTCATTGAACGTCATCCCTCACGCGAATTCGATTGGGAGTTCGTTTGGATGGCGCCACTAGCCGCGGGAATCGCCTTCGCCGTCCTCGCCATGATGATAGTCCTCGCTATCGCGCTGGTTCGGCGCGAGCGGACAGAGCATTCCTGGCCTGCGTTTCCGGTCATTCTATTCATTCTGGGTTTCACCGCCGTCTGCGGGATCTTGGAGGCCCCGCGCCTGCGTTTGCACATTTTCGCGGTCGTACTGCTCGCGGTTGGGTTCGCAACTGTATTGGCCAGACACGCGGCCAGCAACCCCGAGCGGTATATGGGTTTCGCTCGTCGCACTGCAGGTCCAGTAATCTTGCTCGTCGTCGTGCTAGTGGGACTCGGAGTGTGGAACCTGCCTTCCGTGCTCGAGCGTCGGCGCCTGGGCCAGCTTCCGCCCGCAGCGGCTGGCCTCCCACACGTGATCCTGATCATTCTTGATACCGTTCGCGCGAAAAGCCTATCGTTGTATGGATACAAAGAGCCCACGACGCCCCATCTCACTCGGTGGGCGCAGAGAGGCGTAGTGTTCGATCGAGCGTTCTCGACTGCCCCTTGGACACTTCCAGCGCACGCGAGTCTATTCACTGGACGCTGGCCTCACGAGCTCACTGCGGATTATGGAATTCGCCTGGACGACGCGTACCCTACGTTGGCCGAGAAACTCGCGAGCCTCGGTTACCATGCCGCCGGGTTTACGGCCAATCGTCCCAACACCGCCTCAGCGACTGGGCTGGCCCGGGGATTTGCGCGATACGATGACTACCCGATCGGATGGGGGCCGTTACTTGGCAAATCGTTCTTGAGTCGACTCTTCGTGCGCTATCTCCCGATCGACAAGAGTGGCTGGCGGATGGGCCGCAAGAGCGCAACACAGAACACGGATGACGTGTTGCGGTGGCTTGACCGTGATATTGATCGTGATACTAATCGACCGATGTTCTTGTTCGTCAACTACTTCGATGCGCACGACCCGTATAGCGCCCCACAGAGCTACCGGGCGCGCTTCACCTCCGATGTCCCACCAATCCTTAAACGTCAGCCAGGCGTTAGCGAAGCCGACATGGCAGGCACTCGCGCGCTGTATCATGCAGCGATCTCTTATGTGGACAACGAAGTTGATCGATTGCTGCGCGAGATGGATCGTCGCTCTATGCTGTCAAATGCGGTGGTCATCATCGCCTCCGATCATGGTGAGGCCATGGGCGAGCATGGATTGCAGTTTCATGGCAATCATCTTTACACGCCAATCCTTCGGGTGCCGCTCGTGGTCATCGCGCCTGGGCGAGCTCCAGCTGGGGTGACGGTTCACAGAGCGGTGAGCATTCGAGATGTCGGGGCGACGATCTTTGACTTGGGTGACTATCGCGGGGGGAGTTTTCCAGGTCTCTCGCTCGCTCGCTTTTGGAGTGATGAATTCGTGGAAGAAGGTAGCCAAACCCTCATCGCACAAATGAGCCCGTCGTGGCAGACCCCGTGGAGAGAAGGGATCCTTCGATCGGTCGTGGCCGGTGACTTCCAATATTTCGTGTATCCAGATGGGAAGGAGGAACTCTATGACCTGGAACACGACCCTGATCAGGTAGATGACTTGGCATCCAACCGTTCCAGTCAGGGGCATATCACCGAGTTTCGTGTGCGTCTCGACTCGATCCTCGCTGATCGCGATGATAAGGTTGCCGCACCAGAGTGACAGATCGAGCGCATTGGGTGTGTCCTATCATGCGATTGCTCTCGTGGCACCGAGCGTCGTGACGAGCCAGTAGGCATCAATTACCTGGTTGACGAACGTGCTCTGCCTCACCATGGGGAAGTTCTATCGTTAATCAGGGCGGCGTGACGCTACCAGGCTCCCGCTGGATCGATCTGGTCGATCGGGCGGAGGACCGACTTTCATAAAGTCTCAGGGGTGGCAGCTATCGGCCATTGGCTGTGCTCACCTGCCCATTTACGAGGGTCGAAGGCTAGCTTCTGAACGATGACGTTGGGTCGCATCCATCGCATCGTCAATGGTGGAGAAGGGAGTGTGAAGGAGTGAGGAGTGAGGAGGGGACAATGAGGCTCGAGACTTGGGCTGCGTGGTCGATGGCCGGTTCGATGGGTGCAGGAATGACCTCGGCCCGTGAGGTCGCCCGCCTGCCAACCGATTGGCTCTTCATTGCCCTCCTCACCGGCGTGACGCTCTCGCCACGGTCGTGTTCGGCATGCTCTACGTCCGAATTGTCCCTTCGAAGTACCTGCGTGAGGGCGTTTTGATCGGCCTCATCTGGCTGATCATGTGCCTCCTCATCGACATGCCACTCATGTTGCTCGGCGGGCCGATGCAAATGACGCTCTGGGAATACGTCGCCGATATCGGGGTCACGTATCTCATGATTCCGGTCATTACGATCGGGATGGGCGCGGTACTCGGCCAGAAGGAGAGGAATAGGGTGGAGGGAGAGAGAGCTAACAGCTAACAGCTGACAGCTAACAGCTAACAGCTAACAGCTAACAGCTAACAGCTAACAGCTAA
>Ga0224512_10004244_pt1 | contig 12199 bp, 11 predicted proteins | sample SF_May12_sed_USG_4_FD_169103 | JGI IMG/M metagenome (GOLD analysis project Ga0224512, IMG submission 169103) | Sediment microbial communities from San Francisco Bay, California, United States - SF_May12_sed_USGS_13 | ecosystem: Environmental > Aquatic > Marine > Sediment | place: USA... | reverse complement strand
CGGCTATTTTCCATGGTCGAGCAAAGAAAAGGGACCCGTCGTGCGGGCGCGGAAGCCCGCCTGGATTACTTGCCCGCGGTATGTCCCAGTGCCGCGACCAGCTGTCGCAGGGCCTGGCCGCGATGGCTTAGGGTGTTCTTTACTTCAGGCGGGAGTTCCGCCGAGGAGCAATCGTGGGTGGGCACGTAGAACACCGGATCGTAGCCGAAACCGTGGTCGCCGCGCGGCTCGAACAGGATGCGGCCTTCCCAGGTGCCCTGGCAGATGATCGGCGTGGGGTCTTCGGCATGGCGCAAATAGACCATCAGGCACTGGAAGCGGGCCGTGCGTGCGGCCTCCGGTACATCGCGCAGTGCATGGAGGAGTTTTTCCAGGTTGGCCTGGTCGCTGGCGCCGGCGCCCGCATAGCGCGCCGAGTAGATGCCCGGTGCACCGTTCAGGGCATCGACCTCGATGCCGGAATCATCGGCAATGGCGGGCAGGTCGGTGTGGCGGGCGGCGTTACGCGCCTTCAGCAGGGCGTTCTCGACAAAGGTCAGGCCGGTCTCCTCGGCATCATCCGCGCCGAATTCACTCTGTGGCCTGGCGTGCAGGTCCAGTTCAGCCAGCAGCTGGTTGATCTCGCGCACCTTTCCCGGGTTGCTGCTGGCCAGGACGAGCTCTTTCACGGTCAGTCCCCGGCCAGTGCCGCCTGCTGACCTGCGAGCAATTCGCCGATGCCCTGCCTTGCCAGTGTCAGCATGCGTTTCAGTTCGTCCTCGCTGAAGGGGTGGCCCTCGGCCGTGCCCTGGACCTCGATGAAATCACCGGTGTCGTTCATCACGACGTTCATGTCGGTTTCCGCGTTGCAGTCTTCCGCGTAGTCGAGATCAAGCACCGGCGTGCCCTGGTAGATCCCGACCGAGACCGAGGCGACCCGGCCGATGAGCGGATTCTCCTTCAGGACCCCGCTATCCAGCAGTGATTGCACGGCATCGGCGAGGGCGACATAGCCGCCGGTGATGCTGGCGGTCCGGGTGCCGCCATCCGCCTGGATGACGTCGCAGTCGATGGTGATGGAACGCTCGCCCAGCCGCTTCATGTCCATTACCGCGCGCAGCGAGCGCCCGATCAGGCGCTGGATCTCCAGTGTGCGTCCGCCCTGCTTGCCGTGGGCGGCCTCGCGGCCCATGCGGGTGTTGGTCGAGCGCGGCAGCATGCCGTATTCGGCCGTTACCCAGCCCTCGCCCTTGCCGCGGAGAAATCCCGGGATGCGTTCCTCAACGCTGGCATTGCAGAGGACACGGGTATCGCCGAACTCCACCAGTACCGAGCCCTCGGCATGCTTGGTGTAGTTGCGGGTGATGCGCACATGGCGCATTTCATCGGGGGCGCGGCTGCTGGGGCGCATGGCGGGTTCCTTGTCCTGGTTTGCGAGCGCGGATTATAGCGTGATATCCGGATAGCGAACCAAGCCGGGCCGTGGCTTGTTTTATTTCGCCGGGCTGTTATAACAGCCCGCACTATCAAGATTATCGTCGGGCTGGCACCGGTGTCTGCCCGTCGATGTCAGGACAACGCAATGAATACTGATCTCAGTGCAAAGACAGGGGGTGTCCTGGTCAGCCTGGCCGCCTTCGTGATCGTGGTGGCCGGCATCAAGGCCGCGGCGCCGCTGATGGTCCCGTTCCTGCTGGCTGTCTTCATTGCCATTATCATCGCACCGCCCTACCAGTGGTTGCAGGAGAAGGGCTTGTCAGGGGGCGTGGCATTGCTGGCGGTGATGGCGGTTCTGGTGGCGCTGATGCTGTTGACGGGTGCCCTGATCGGCAGCTCGCTGGACAGCTTTTCGCGCGAACTGCCCGGCTACCAGGCGCGCCTGCGGGAGATCACGGCGGGATTGATTGACTGGCTGGCCGGGCAGGGCCTGGTCATATCGGTCGACACCGTGACCCAGTACCTGGATCCGGGCAAGGCCATGAAGCTGGTCTCCACTCTGCTCAGCAGCATGGGGAATATGCTGACCAACAGCTTTCTGATCCTGATTACGGTGATATTCCTGTTGCTGGAGGCGGCCGGTCTGCCGGACAAGTGGCGGGCGGCGTCCCCCAATGCCGAGGCCACGCTTGCCCAGTTCGGCACCGCCATCCGCAATATCAACCACTACATGGGGATCAAGACCCTCGCCAGCCTGGCCACCGGGCTGGTGGTGGCCGCCTGGTTGTGGATTGTCGGCGTGGATTATCCGCTGCTCTGGGGGCTGCTGGCCTTCCTGCTCAATTTTGTGCCCAACATCGGCTCCTTTCTGGCGGCGGTGCCCGCGGTGCTGCTGGCGCTGATCCAGCTGGGCGTTACCCAGGCGCTGCTGGCAGCGGGCGGTTATGCGGTGGTCAATGTGGTGATCGGCAACTTCGCCGAGCCGCGCTTCATGGGGCGCGGGCTGGGGCTGTCGACACTGGTGGTGTTCCTGTCCCTGGTGTTCTGGGGCTGGGTGCTGGGCCCCGTCGGTATGTTGCTCTCGGTGCCGCTGACCATAGCCGTCAAGATCGTGCTGGACAGCCGCAAGGATACCCGCTGGATGGCGGTGATGCTGGGACCCAAGGTGGCGAGTGTCGATACAGGCGGCGTGGATGAACTGGGGGCCGTGCTGGAAGACAGCGTGCAGGCCACACAGGACACCGATAACGCCTGAGTCCGGCGGCTGCCGGCGGACTTATTCGGTCACCCGGCAGGCCAGCAGGGTGATGTTGTCACAGGCGGGGCGGGCGGCAAGCTCGGCCGCGACGGCAAGCTCGCCGGCGGCCGCTTCCAGTGCCCCGGCGTCGGCCAGGCCGACCAGTTGTGCCTCGGGGAGACTGGACCAGAGACCGTCGCTGCACAGCAGCAGTAGGTCCCCGGGCTGGAGTGCGTACCTCGCGGAGAGCGTGATCCCGGGCGCCTGCTGCTCACCGCCCAGGGCGCGACTGACGTAGTTACGCAGGGGGTGGGTTGCGCGCCCCGATTCTTCCAGTTCACCGCACAGGATCAGTTCCTCGACCAGGGAATGGTCGCGCGTGCGTTCCAGGACCGTGCCATTGCGTATCAGGTACAGCCGGCTGTCACCGACATGCGCCCAGCAGACCTGCCGGTCCATGACCAGGCAGGCCACGGCGGTGGTGCGCGGGTCGACGGGCGGGGTCTGCCGTCGGCCCGCGGCCATGATGGCGTGGTGGGCCTGCTCGATGCCGCGCACGAGAAACTCGCCCGCTTCCGCGACCGGCAATTCAGCCTCATTGAACTGCCGGGCCAGGCTGTCAATGAACACCTGGGCGGCGAGTTCGCCGCGTGGGTGTCCGCCCATGCCGTCGGCCAGCAGCAGCAAGGCACAGTCCGCCCGCTCCACGGCCAGGCTGCGGTCCTGGTTAACGGCGCGGTCCCCCCGGCGACTGACGCGGGTGATTTCCCGGTGCATCGATGCGGTGTCTGCGAATACGGTTTATCGGGTTATCAATAAGGCTTACCATGGCGATCCCGCTGTTACCTCACAGGAGTCCATGGGCACATGATACGCAGCATGACGGCCTTTGCCAGGCAGGAGACCGATATCGACCAGGGTGCGCTGTCCTGGGAGATTCGTTCCGTGAACCACCGCTATCTGGAAATCAGCGTGCGCCTGCCGGAGGAGCTGCGTGCCGTTGAATCGGCCGTGCGCGAACGGATCAATGCACGCCTCGGCCGTGGCAAGGTCGACTGCGCCTGTCGCTATCGCAAGGAGGCCGCCGAGGCTGCGCCGGTCGTGCTCGACGAGGACAACCTGGCGCGCCTGCTGGATGCCTGTCAGGTGGTGAATGCCCGGCTGCCGGAAGCGGCCGCGCTGAATGCCGTCGAGCTGCTGCGCTGGCCGGGGGTGGTGCGCGAACAGGTGGTGGATACCGGGCCGCTGCAGAATAGCGCCCTGGCCCTGCTGGACCGGACGCTGGATGAGCTGGTCGCCTCGCGGGAACGCGAAGGGGAGCAGATCCGGGACCTGCTGACCCGGCGTTGCGAGGCCATGAGCGGGCTGGTCGCCCGGGCGCGCGGCCTGTTGCCTGAAATCCGCAGCGCCCTGCGGGCGAAACTGCAGGCACGGCTGGCCGAGCTGGACACGCCGGCCGATCCCTACCGGCTGGAGCAGGAGCTGGTCTTCCTGGTCCAGAAGCTCGACGTGGACGAGGAACTGGACCGCCTCGACGGCCACATCGAGGAAGTGCGCCGGGTGCTGGACAGAAATGAACCGGTGGGACGGCGTCTGGACTTCCTGATGCAGGAGCTCAATCGCGAGGCCAATACCCTCGGCTCCAAGTCCGCCGCCGCCGAGACGACCACGATCTCCGTCGAGCTCAAGGTGCTGATCGAGCAAATGCGCGAACAGGTTCAGAATGCAGAATAACACCGGGATTCAACGGTCAGCGGGAGACAATTTACGATGAGTGGAGACGCTTCGGGCGGCGGCCAGGAAACCTGCAGGGGCACGCTGTACATCATTTCGGCCCCATCCGGTGCCGGCAAGACCAGCCTGGTCAGTGCGCTGCTGGAGAAGACCGGGAAGCGGCTTGCGCTGTCGATCTCGCACACCACTCGCAGGCCCCGTCCCGGCGAAGTGGATGGCAGGGACTACCACTTCGTGGACGACACGGCCTTTCGTGAAATGATCGATGCCGGGATGTTTCTGGAGCATGCGCGGGTGTTCGACAATTTCTACGGGACCTCCCGCCTGAGTGTGGAACAACAACTGTCGGCGGGACAGGACGTGATCCTGGAGATCGACTGGCAGGGTGCCCGGCAGGTGCGCCGCGCCCTGCCGGGAGCGGTCGGTATCTTCATTCTGCCCCCGTCCCGCGAGGCGCTGGAAGCACGCCTGCGTGGCCGCGGGCAGGATGACGACGTGGTCATCGCGCGGCGCATGCGCGATGCCGTCAGTGAGATGGCGCACTACGGTGAGTACGATTACCTGATTATCAACGATGACTTCGGGCAGGCGCTGGAGGAACTGGGCACGATCATGCGCTGTCGCCGGTTGCGGCTGCCGCTACAGGAACAGCGCCTGGCCGGGCTGCTGGCCGCGCTACTGGAAGCGGCGGGTTGATTCGGTTACACTTCGCGCCCTGTAGTAGCAACTGCCTGAATTAACGGAGAATCCCATGGCACGAGTCACTGTTGAAGACTGCCTCGAAAATGTCGACAACCGCTTCCAGCTGGTGCTGGTTGCAACCAAGCGGGCGCGCCAGCTGGCCAATGGCGTAGAGCCCTTCGTTGCATGGGAGAACGACAAACCCACGATAGTCGCGCTGCGGGAAATCGCCGAGGGCAAGATCGGGCCTTCGATCCTGGATGAACCGGTCATAACGGAAATCTTCGAGGAGGAAGCGCCGCTTGTAGCCGAGGAGGCAGCGGAGGAATCCGCGGCCGCAGCCGCACCTGCCGATGACAGCCCCCCGGAAGATACAAAATAGGCCCTGCCGATTTCCCTGCCCGGCCCGGGTGTCCGTCGAAATACCCCGGGTAAGAGCAGCACACCTGCATGAGACCGGGGCGACCCGGTGTAAATCCCCACGCGTTTACTGTTGCGGGTGCAACAGCTACGGCATTTGTCCTATAGTGGTCGGTATCTGGCATGACCCGACCGCCCTGTTTCCTGCATCACAACAGTGCGTGGCAACCCCGGTGAGCAGGTATGGCTACCAATCAGGAAACGATCGCAAACGACAACTCGCGCTTTTTGATCAGCGACCTCTGTCACATGCTGGAAGACTACCTGGAGCCGGATCAGGTCCAGGAGGTCTACCGCGCCTACCTGTTCGGCGCCGAGGCGCATGAAGGCCAGCACCGCCTCTCCGGTGAGCCCTATATCTACCACCCCATCGCCGCGGCACGCATCCTCGGCGAGCTGCGGCTCGACCACAAGTCCATCATCGCCGCAATCCTGCACGACGTTATCGAGGACACCGAGACCGTCAAGGAACAGATCGCCGGGGAGTTCGGCAGCGAGGTAGCCGAGCTGGTGGACGGGGTCAGCAAGTTGACCCAGATGGAATTCGAAAGCCAGGCCGAGGCCCAGGCAGAGAATTTCCGCAAGATGATCCTGGCCATGGTGCGGGATATCCGCGTCATCCTGGTCAAGCTGGCCGATCGCCTGCACAACATGCGTACCCTGGCTGTGATGCGGCCGGAGAAGCGCCGCCGCATTGCCCGCGAGACCCTCGAGATCTATGCGCCCATTGCCAACCGGCTGGGCATCAATACCCTGCGCCTGGAACTGGAAGACCTGGGCTTTCAGGCCATGTACCCGCTGCGCTACCGGGTGCTCGAGAAGGCCGTGCGCGAGGCCCGCGGCCATCGCAAGGAGGTGCTCAACAAGATCGAGACCTCCATCAAGCGGCGCTTGCGGCAGGAGAAGCTCAGTGGCCGCATCCTCAGCCGGGAAAAACACCTCTACAGCCTGTACCGCAAGATTCGTGACAAGACCCTGTCCTTCGATGATGTCTACGATGTCTATGCCTTCCGCGTCGTTGTCGACCGGGTCGATACCTGCTATCGGGTGCTCGGTGTCATGCACAACCTGTATAAACCGGTGCCGGGCAAGTTCAAGGACTACATCGCCATCCCCAAGGCCAATGGTTACCAGTCGCTGCATACTATCCTGTTCGGACCCTACGGGGTGCCGATCGAGGTCCAGATCCGCACCGAGGAAATGGACAAGGTCGCGGAGTCCGGCGTGGCGGCCCACTGGCTGTACAAGGCGGGGGAGCAGCATATCGACTACATCCACGCGGGCGCACGCGAGTGGCTGCGTGAACTGCTGGAGATCCAGAAGCACGCCGGCAACTCGCTGGAGTTTCTCGAGAACGTCAAGCTCGACCTGTTCCCGGACGCGGTCTACGTGTTCACCCCGGCCGGCGAGATCATGAAACTGCCGCACGGGGCCACCGTGATCGACTTTGCCTACGCCGTGCACACCGATGTCGGCAATACCTGCATCGCAGCCAAGGTCGACCGTCAGCTGGTGCCGCTGCGCACCCAGTTGCGCAGCGGTCAGACCGTGGAGATCGTTACTGCCGAGGGGGCTCACCCCAGCCCGGCGTGGCTGAGTTTCGTGGTGTCGGCCAAGTCGCGCTCAAACATCCGCCATTATCAGAAGAGCATGAAGCGCGAGGAGAGCGCCGATCTTGGTCGCCGCATGCTCGATCGGGCCCTCGGTGTGTTCAATGCCTCGGTCGACGAGATCTCGGAAAAGCGCCTGGTGGCGCTGCTGAAGGAATGTCGCCTGGATGAATTCGAAGACCTGCTCGTGCAGATCGGCCTGGGCCGGCGCCCCGCCGTGCTGGTTGCACGTGCACTGGCACCGGCCGACAGCGGGGGGCAGGCGATTGCCAGCGACGAAGATGCGGTGCGACCGCTGGTGATCAGGGGGACGGAGGGCATGGTCATGCACTTTGGCAAGTGTTGCCGCCCCATACCCGGTGATCCGGTGGTGGGTATCGTGACCAAGGGCCGTGGCATGGTGATCCACACCGAGACCTGCCGCAACCTGTCCGAGCACAAGCATCCCCACGAAAACTGTCTCGAGGTGCAGTGGGATCCCGGTGTTGACGAGGAATTCCCGGTCGAGATCGGCGTGGTGGTCGCAGACCGCCGCGGTGTGCTGGCAACGGTCGCCGCCATCATCAGCGAGGAGGACTCCAATATCGAAAATGTTGCCATCGAGGAGCGTGACGGGCTCACCAACACGCTGATTTTCACGATCACGGTTCACAACCGCAGGCACCTGGCCAGTATCATGCGCCGGGTGCGCGGTATACCCTCCGTGGTGCGTATCAGTCGCCTGCGCAGCTAGCCCGCCGCAGATACAGGATCAATTGTTATCAGCCTACGAGGAAACCGTATGCCACGTACCCCCATTCAGACCGACCAGGCGCCGCAGGCCATCGGTACCTATTCCCAGGCCGTGCGTAGCGGCAGCACCGTCTATTTATCGGGCCAGATACCGCTGGTCCCGGAGACCATGGAGTTGGTCGACGGCAACATGGAGGCCCAGATCAGACGGGTATTCGACAATCTCGCCGCCGTCGCAGCGGCCGCGGGCGGCACGCTTGCCGATATCGTCAAGCTGAATATCTTCCTGACGGACCTGGGGCACTTCGCCCTGGTCAACCAGGTTATGGCCGATTATTTCCAGCAGCCCTACCCGGCACGCGCGGCCGTCGGCGTCGCGGCGCTGCCCAAGGACGCGCAGGTGGAAATGGATGCCATCATGGTGCTGCACAGTTATCCCGGGGGTGAGTATCCCCACGAGGATGATTTCCTCGACCAGTAAATCCTGTCCCGGTCCTGGTGATTTCTCACCGCAGAGACGCGGAGTACACAGAGAAATTCAAATAAAAATGCTCTTAACCGCAAAGACGCAAAGGACGCAAAGAAACATAATTACTAAAAACCCCGCGTTGTTTAACTTTGCCTGATGCGTAGGGTGCGTTGTACGCACCGTGGTTACTGAATTAAGGGTTATAACACTGGTAATTCTTTGCGCCCTTTGCGTCTTTGCGGTGAAAAGCCGTTTGAAAATTACATGAACCCGCCTGACACAACTGCGACCGACAATCTGGATGCGCTTCCCGTTACCGTCCTGAAGGGTGTGGGTCCGCGCATGGCCGGTCGCCTCGAGCATCTCGGTATCCGCACGGTCCAGGACGTCCTGTTTCACCTGCCCCTGCGTTACGAGGACCGCACCCGGGTGGTGCCCATGGGTGCGCTGCGACCCGGCGACCAGGCCGTGGTGCAGGGCGAGGTCGATCTGGCCGAGGTCCGCTTCGGCCGCCGGCGCTCGCTGCTGGTGCGGGTCAGCGACGGCACCGGGTCCCTGACCCTGCGTTTCTTTCATTTCAACGCGGCCCAGCAGGCCGGTTTTGTACGGGGTGCCGGTATCCGCTGCTACGGCGAGGTCAGGGCGGGCCCGACCACGGCGGAAATGATTCACCCGGAATACCGCCTGATCGAGGCGGGTGCGGAGGTCGCTGTGGAGGAGCACCTGACACCGGTGTATCCCGCCACCGAGGGCGTGCACCAGCTGACGCTGCGTTCCATCAGCGAACAGGCCCTGCACTACCTGGACGGCGCGGGGGGCGAGGCCGGCGGGCGTCTGCCCGACTGGCTGCCGGCGCGGCTCGTCGCGCCCTTCAGGATGACCACCCTGCCGGCCGCCTTGCGCTATGTGCACCGGCCGCCGCCACAGGCCTCGGTTGAATTGCTGGCCGAAGGCCGGCATCCGGCCCAGCAGCGCCTGGCCTTCGAGGAACTGCTGGCGCATCACCTCAGTCTGCGCCGGGTAAGGTTGCGTGCACAGCACACCCTGGCACCGGTGATTGCGGCAGGCGGCGGGCTGGTCGGGGACTTCGTCGCGTCATTGCCGTTTGACCTGACCGGTGCGCAGCAGCGGGTGTTAGGGGAGATCCGCGACGACCTGGCGCATCCCCACCCCATGGCGCGACTGGTGCAGGGCGATGTCGGCTCCGGCAAGACCGTGGTGGCCGCCTGCGCCGCCCTTTGTGCCGTGCAGGCCGGTTACCAGGTGGCCCTGATGGCGCCCACCGAGTTGCTGGCCGAGCAACACTACCGCGGTTTTCGCGACTGGCTGGAACCGCTGGGCATCGCGGTGGCCTGGCATGGTGGCAAATCACGGGGCAAGGAGCGCAGCAGCGCATTGCAGGCGATCCGGGACGGTGTCGCCGCGGTCGCCGTGGGGACCCACGCCCTGTTCCAGGAGGAGGTCGAGTTCGACCGCCTCGGGCTGGTGATCATCGACGAGCAGCATCGTTTCGGGGTGCACCAGCGACTCGCCCTGCGCGACAAGGGCCGCAACGGCGAACAGCGCCCGCATCAACTGGTGATGACGGCTACACCCATTCCGCGCACCCTGGCAATGACCGTGTATGCCGACCTGGATACCTCGGTGATCGACGAACTGCCGCCGGGACGCCTGCCCGTCAACACCGTGGTCATCAGCCAGGAGCGCCGCGCCGAGGTCATGCAGCGGGTACGTGTGGCCTGCACCGCGGGCCAGCAGGCCTACTGGGTGTGTACCCTGATCGAGGAGTCCGAGGCCCTGCAGTGCCAGGCGGCGGAAAAGACAGCTGAATTCCTGGCCGAAAGCCTGCCGGATGTGCGCATCGCCCTGGTGCATGGCCGTCTCAAGCCGGCGGCCAAGGAGGCGGTCATGGCGGCATTCAAGGCCGCCACGGTCGACCTGCTGGTGGCCACGACCGTGATCGAGGTCGGCGTGGATGTCCCCAATGCGACCCTGATGATTATCGAAAACCCCGAGCGCCTGGGCCTGGCCCAGTTGCACCAGCTGCGTGGCCGGGTAGGGCGTGGCCGTGACCAGAGTAACTGTGTGCTGCTCTACCAGCCGCCGCTCTCGGAGACCGCACGCAGGCGTCTGGCGGTGCTGCGCGACAGTAATGACGGCTTTGAGATCGCGCGGCGCGACATGGAGCTGCGCGGTCCCGGCGAGGTGCTGGGTACCCGCCAGACCGGTGAAATGAAGTTCCATATCGCCGACCTGCTGCGCGACGAGTCCCTGCTGGCCGCGGTGGAACAGGTGGCCCTGCAATTGCTGGAGTGCTGCCCGGACCATGTGAGCCCGCTGATCCGCCGCTGGCTGGGGGACGCGGTGCAGTACGGGGAAGTCTAGGTTATCCAGCCCATTGCAAACATGCGATAATCCCGGCCCGCGTCGAACCTGCACCGAACCCGATAGGACACCATGGACCCGTCAACCCGGCCGGCCACGCGCTGGAAACCGCACCGCTGTTACCTGCGCCGCCACATCCCGGCCGAGCTCGGCAGCTGGCTGCTGGATCCGGCCTCGCTGACATTGCGCCTGCAGCAGCTGTGCTGCGGCCGGTTCCGGGTACGGGTGGTGTCCCAGGCCTGGGGCAGGCCGTGCCCGGACGAGGCCCGTGCACTGGGCGTGGACGGCGCCGGCCGTGCAATCATCCGCCAGGTGCAACTGCTGTGCGACCAGGACCCCTGGATCTTTGCGCGCACCGTCATCCCCGCCGTGTCACTGCACGGCCGCCTGCAGCGCCTCGCCCACCTGGGTAGCCGGCCGCTCGGTGCCATGCTGTTTGCCGATCCCGGTATGCGGCGCGGCGTGGTCGAGCTGGCGCGGATCCTGCCCGGCCAGGCGCTGTTCGACGAGGCCCTGGGTCATGTACAGCAGCACCCGCAGGAGATCTGGGGGCGCCGCTCGGTGTTCCGGCTGGCCGGCAGGCCGTTGCTGGTCAGCGAGATCTTCCTGCCCGGCTTCCCGGCCCGGCGTGAACGCCGGCCGCTGTGGAGGGCCGGTTAGTAAAAAGGGGACATTCCGGTTTGTATTGCAATCAGGAAATACAGGTAGGTGAACAAATGCGAAACCCGGAATGTCCGCTTTTTCCGGCAGTGGCCGTTTCGTTGTAGCATCAGGCTTATGCTGAAGGCCCTGCGTAACCGTCTCTGGGACTATGTGCGACTGATGCGGCTGGACAAGCCCATCGGTATTTTCCTGTTGTTGTGGCCGGCGCTCTGGGCGCTGTTGATCGCCAGCGAGGGGCGCCCGGACCCGCAGGTGATGACGGTGTTTGTGCTCGGCGTCATCCTGATGCGCTCGGCCGGCTGCGTGATCAATGATTACGCCGACCGGGATATCGATCGTCACGTGAAGCGTACCCGGGACCGGCCGATCACCGCCGGTCGTATCGGCACGCTGGAGGCACGGCTGTTATTCGTCCTGCTCTGCCTGGCGGCATTCCGGCTGGTGTTGCTGCTCAATACCCTGACCGTCATGCTGTCCCTGGTGGGGGCGCTGCTGGCGGCAAGCTATCCGTTCATGAAGCGGATCACCCACCTGCCGCAGGTCTACCTCGGTGCCGCCTTCGGCTGGTCCGTACCCATGGCGTTTGCCGCCGAGCTCAACACGGTACCGCCGATCGCCTGGCTGCTGTTCACCGCGACCGTGCTGTGGGCCACGGCCTATGACACCATGTATGCCATGGTGGACCGGGACGACGACCTGGTGCTGGGGGTGAAGTCGACTGCGATACTGTTCGGTGATGCCGATCGGCTGGTGGTCGGTCTCATCCAGCTGTTGCTGCTGATCTGCCTGGTCATGATCGGGGTGCAGGCGGAGCTTGGCGGCTTCTATTACGCCGGCGTCTTCATTGCCGCG
>Ga0224512_10004242_pt1 | contig 12204 bp, 13 predicted proteins | sample SF_May12_sed_USG_4_FD_169103 | JGI IMG/M metagenome (GOLD analysis project Ga0224512, IMG submission 169103) | Sediment microbial communities from San Francisco Bay, California, United States - SF_May12_sed_USGS_13 | ecosystem: Environmental > Aquatic > Marine > Sediment | place: USA... | reverse complement strand
ACGCACACGCACACGTTCTGCCATCCCCACATCAAAACAGGCCCAGCAACCCGAGTGGTGGACGCGACCCTCAAACCACTGTGGTCAGGGCACTAGCCGCCGATCCAGAGGTATCGACGGCGGCAAGCCGCTACGAGTTTGCGGTTCGCAAACTCTCTGGCTGTGCCGGTTTGCCCTGGAGATCGATTTTTTCCGCAGCCTGCTAGCCGCCGTTCTGCGCAGCTCGGGTGGCATTCCGTGTCACCTCAGCTGCGCATTCGTCAAGGGCTGAGGTGGGCGCCGATCCAGTCGTCGACCTTCTGCCACTCCCCACGCAGCCAGGCCGCAAGGGCCTGGCTGTCGCTCGGACGGTCCTCCGGCATCACCGTCCACGAATGGGCGACCACACTGCGGCGGAGCGGGACGGCGTTCCACAGGTCCCCGAAGCCGCACAGGTCCTCGAGCCCGGCGTGGGCCAGGACCAGCACGACCGCATCGGGAGCGCCTTCCATCGCCGCCACCGCACCACCGCTGCGGGGCAGCATCGTGTAGCGGAGCGACTCGGCCACCCGCACCAGATCATCGCGGCCCCTCGCTTTGAGCGAATCGATGCGACGCTGCCGCCGCTCCGGGGTGACGTTCCCACCCTCCGGGAAGATGCCGAGGGTGTCGTTTCCGCCCAGCGATTCGGCCATCGCCCGGATCGAGCGGAGGTCGGCCGCAGGATCGGGCGACCTCGGGAGCAGATAGCGATAGCCGAGCCGCTCCCCGGCAATGTCGAGGAAGGGATCCCACTGGAGCTTGGCCGCGCCGATGAACATCGGGCGCCGCTTACCGTCCCGCAGAATCACCCGCATGATGAGGAAAGCGTCGCCGGGACCGGCATGACGGCTGAGGAGGATGACGGGTCGATCCCGGGGAAACGGCTCGAACGTGTAGGAGAACTCGAAGCCGAGAAAGAACCGTATGGCCCGGGTGATCAGCTCCATGTACTGGCCGGTCAACACCATGTTGGCTCTGACCCAGAACGGCCGATCCATCCAGCGCCCGAACCCGCTGCCGACCCACACCGTGAACAGGGTGAAGAGGCCGAACACCTCCGTGGCGCAGAACGCCAGGCCGATGCCGACGAAACGGGAGAGGCGGAACCGTTTCCGGTCGAAGATCAGGTCGAGGACGGCCGCGAACAGATGGAGCAACGGCGCACACAGCGTCAACAACAACCCGAAGGCGAACACGAGCGGTGTGATGAACAGCCGTCGAGCCCAGCGAGGTGGGGGTGTGTCCAAGGCAGACCGATCTGTCGGAAGTGACCACGATCGTAGCAACGACCCTGGTTGCGGTTCATCCGGTCGACACGATTAAGCTCCCGCCATGGACGATCCCAAAAGCGGACGAGCGTGGGTGCTCGGCGGCGGGGGCCTGCGGGGAGCCGCCGAGGTGGGGATGGCCAGGGCATTGGCCGCTTCGGGGCTCCAACCCGATTTCGTGGTGGGCACCTCGGTGGGATCGATCAACGGGGCCGTACTGGCGTCGGCGCCCGTCGTCCAGTCCGCTGTGACGCTCACGAAGATGTGGGACACGATGACGGTGCACTCGGTGTTCCAGGAGTCGATGCTCAGCCGCCTTCGGAACCTGGTCGATCATTGGACCCACCTGCATTCCAACGAACCGCTCCGTCAGCTCATCGATCGATGGGTGCCCTTCGAGAACATCGAGGACGCCCTCATCCACTTCGAATGCGTGGCCGCCTGCATCGAGACCTCGTCGGAGCACTGGTTCACGGAAGGTTCGGTGATCGAAGCGATCCTGGCCTCGTGCGCCCTGCCCGGTGTGCTTCCGCCGGTCGAGGTCGACGGGCGGCACTACATCGACGGCGGCGTCGTCAACTCCATTCCCATCTCCCGGGCCATCGAGCTCGGGGCTGAGGAGATCTACGTCCTCCACGTCGGCCACATCGATGACGAGCTGGTCGTTCCCCGTCACCCGTGGGACGTGGCCATGGTGTCGTTCGAGATCGCCCGGCGCCATCGCTTCAACAACGAGGTGGCACAGCACCGAGAAGGTGTGACGATCCACGTCATGCCGACGGGCCGGCCGCCGGGTCGCTACAACGACCTGTCGAAGCTGCGCTACTGGGACGCCGAACCCATCCGGGCGACGATTGCCGCTGCGCAATTGGCGGGCCTGGAGTATCTGGAGGCACTCGTTGACTAGCCGAGCGACCGACGGAACCACCTCGCACAGCCATCCCTTCCCCGCCCGGACGTTGGGGGTGTTGTTTCATCCGACGTCGATCGCCGGCCCGGAGCCCATCGGCACGCTGGGGGCCGAGGCCGAAGCCTGGGTCGACTGGCTGGCGAGCACGGGTGCCGGGGTCTGGCAAATCCTGCCGCTCACCTGTCTCGGCGACGAGGATTCGCCCTACTTCAGCCCCTCGGCGTTCGCCGCCAACACGTGGCTGATCGACCTGCGGAACCTGGCCGAAGCCGGCCTGCTCGACGACGACGACCTCGACCTGCCCGACGCTCCGACCGGTGAACCCGTCGACTTCAAGGCGATGCGAGCATGGAAGCGCCCGCTGCTCACGGCGGCCGCCGACCGGTTCCTGACCGACGCCGATCATCCGTGGCGGGCCGACCACGATCGGTTCGTCGCCTCCGCACCCTGGCTCGACGACGCCTGCCACTTCTTCGCCCTGAAGCAGGCTGTGAAGCGGGTCGGTCCGGAGGCGGCCGACACGCCATGGTGGGAGTGGGAGAAGCCGCTGCGCCGACGCGACCCCGAGGCCCTGGCCGCCTCTGCCGCTCAACTGGCCGACGAGATCCGTCGGGAGCAGGCCCTGCAGTTCTTCTTCGATCGTCAGTGGCAGGCCTTGCGAAACCGAGCCGACGCCAACGGGATCACCGTCCTCGGTGACATCCCGATCTACGTCTCCCCCGACTCGGTCGACGTGTGGGCCAACCAGCGCCTGTTCCAGCTCGACGGCGACGGTCACCAGCTCACCCAGGCCGGCGTTCCTCCCGACTACTTCAGCGAGACCGGCCAGTTGTGGAAGAACCCGCTGTACCGGTGGCACGTGATGGAGGCCGAGGGCTTTTCGTGGTGGATCGACCGGCTCCGGCGAACGCTCGAGCAGGTCGACATCGTGCGCATCGACCACTTCCGGGCCCTTTCGGCCTACTGGTCTGTTCCGGCCGATGCCGATACCGCCATCGGCGGGCAGTGGGTGCCCGGGCCCGGTCAGGCCTTCATCGATGCGCTCACCCTGGCATTCCCCGACCTGCCGATCGTGGCCGAGGATCTCGGCGATCTCGACGATGACGTCATCAAGCTCCGCGACGACAACGACCTCGTGGGCATGCGGGTCATCCAGTTCGGCTTCGATCCGCCGTCGGACCCCGACGAGCCGAGCGTCCACCACCCCGACCAGGTCGGCGAGCGCTGCATCGTCTACACCGGCACCCACGACAACGACACCCTCGCCGGTTGGTGGCACAGCCTGTCGAGGCGGCGCCGTTCGAGAGTGCGGGCACAGACTCGGATGCCGCCGAGAGTGCGAACCCGTCGGGCGGTGCGCTGGTTGATCGGCGTTGCCCTGCGGACCAGGGCCGCTGTCGCCGTCGTCCCCCTCCAGGACCTGCTCGCCCTCGGAAGCGAAGCCCGGATGAACACCCCGTCGACCGAGGACGTCAACTGGCGCTGGCGGATGCCACCAAACAGCCTGACCCGCCCGTTGGCCGCCGGCCTTCGCCAACTGGCCGAGGACACCGACAGGATCAGCGACCGGTGATGTCGGCTCGGCGGTGCCGGGCGGACATGGTCGGGATCGCGTTGATGCTGGCGGTCCTGTCGGGGTGCTCGCCGTCGGACGAAAACGCAGCCGTCGATGTCGATGCAGCGGCTTCGACGACCGGGCCCGCCAACGATGCGACCACATCGTCGGAGGTCGCGACCTCGGTCCTGAGCGTCGAGCCGACCACGACAACCGGTGACGACCAGTCGACGACCGAAGACACCGGCACCGACGGTTCGACGACACCCGACGGCTGCGACATCGGACCGGTACCGGCCTCGGCCGGCCTCGATCCGTTCTACACCTTGGGCTGTCAGATCGACGGTTTCTGGGTTGTGGCCAACGACGTGGTCGCCCCCGAGGCGGTTGCCCGGGCCGCCGAAACCGTCGGGCGGATCTTCGCCACCGATGAACGACTGGCCCCCACGATCGCCGCCAACGGCATTCGCCTCGGTGTGATCGGACGAAACCAGCGCACCACGGAGATGCCGGAGTACCGGGACCTCAATGAGGCGTTTCCCGAGACCGACTGGGACGCCCGGGCCCGCGGCCTGGGAGCGACCCTCGAACGCCCACTCGTCTCCGCCGGCGAGGAGAACATCCTCTGCCTCCCCGACGACCGCTATCTCGGCGAGGACATCCTGCTCCACGAGTTCTCCCACGTCCTCCATCAATTCGGATACAGCGCCCTGGATCCCGACTTCGACGCCGACCTGCTCGATGCCTACCAACGGGCCATCGACGACGGCACGTGGGACGGCACCTACGCCGCGACCGACCAGAACGAGTACTGGGCCGAAGGTGTGCAGAGCTATCTCGGCCGCAACCTGACGGCCGAGCCGGCCGACGGCATCCACGGACCGATCGACACCAGGGCCGAACTGGAGGCGGCCGACCCGGCGCTCTACGAACTCATCGATCGCCGGCTCGGCACCGTCGAGCTGGCGCGGCAGTGCGTTTGAGCCGTACGGGCGGGATCGGTCACCACGAGCGGAATGTAAGAGAGGGCCGGAACCACCGGACCGCCCTCGACCAGGTCGCCGGGCGTCCAGGCCGCCGAACTGGTGACCTCTGGCCCTTCACAGCGCCGATCGGTCGTTGGATGATCGATATCGCCGACAACCGGACGGAAAGCGATGAGCAGGAACGGTGCGAAAACACCGGCGGCAAACGGTCGTGTGGTCAGAGTGCGGGGCAGCGTCATCGATGTCGCCTTCGACGAGCTGCCCGCGATCAATCATCTGCTCACCGTCCCCGGCTCATCGGTGGCCATGGAGGTGGTTGGCCATCTCGACACCGAGACGGTACGAACCGTGGCCCTCACCCCGGCCCGGGGCCTCGCCCGCGGTGATGCCGTGGCCGACACCGGTGCTCCGATCGAGGCACCGGTCGGTGAGGCCGTGGTGGGGCGGGTGTTCGACGTGTTCGGCGAGACGATAGACGGGGAACCGGACGATGCGATTCTCAACCTTCCCCGACGAACGATTCATCGTCACCCGGTGCCGTTGACCGAGCGGCCGTCACACTCCGGCACCTTCACCACCGGGATCAAGATCATCGACGTGCTCGCTCCCCTGGAACGAGGCGGGAAAGCCGGCTTGTTCGGCGGCGCCGGGGTGGGCAAGACGGTGCTCATCATGGAGCTGGTCAACAACGTCGTCGGCGCCCACGAGGGTGTGAGCGTGTTCTGCGGGATCGGCGAACGGAAACGGGAAGCCAGCGAACTGCACCGGGAGCTGACCGAGAGCGGTGTGTTGAACAACACCGTGCTCGTGTTCAGTCAGATGGACGAGCAACCGGGGGCGCGGCTTCGGGTCGGACACACCGCCTTGACCATGGCGGAGTGGTTCCGCGACGAGCGCAACCAGGACGTGCTGTTGTTGATCGACAACATCTTCCGTTTCGTTCAAGCCGGGGCCGAGGTGTCGGCGCTGCTCGGCCACGTGCCGTCCCAACTCGGCTACCAGCCGGATCTGGAAACGATGCTGGCCTCCCTCCAGGAACGCATCGCCAGCACCAACGCCGGTGCCATCACGTCGGTGCAGGCCGTCTACGTCCCGGCCGACGACCTGACCGATCCGGCCGCCGTCCACGTCTTCGGGCACCTTTCGGCCTCCGTGGTGCTGTCGCGCGATCGGGCGGCCAGAGGCCTGTACCCGGCCATCGATCCCCTGCAGTCGGACTCCAAGATGCTGAACCCGTCCGTGGTGGGCGAGCGCCACTATCGAATCGCCCGGGAGACCAGGGAGATGCTGGCCCGCTATGAGGAGCTCCAGGATGTGATCGCCATGCTCGGCGTCGAGGAGCTGGCCACCGAGGATCAAGTGGTGGTGGCCCGGGCCCGGCGGCTGGAGCGGTTCCTGACCCAGCCCTTCGCCGTCACCGAGCAGTTCACCGACCTCCCCGGCCGGCTGGTCGAACTCGACGACGCCCTCGAAGGGTGTGAGCGCATCCTGGCCGGAGACCTCGACGACCGGTCCGAGGACGAACTCTACATGATCGGCGGCCTCGACGATCTGGAGCCCCGATGAACGGCCCGTCGCCGATGCGCCTCGAGGTCGTCACTCCGAGCGAGACGGTGATCGACCGGCCGGTCTCGAAGGTCTCGGCCGAGAGCACCCACGGGGCCTTCACCTTGCTTCCCCGGCACATCGACTTCGTCGCCATCCTGGTACCCGGTCTCATCGCCTTCGTCGCCGACGGTGACGAGCACCTCATGGCCGTCGACGGTGGCGTGTTGATGAAGCGGGGGCCGGTGGTGAGGATCGCCACCGGCGAAGCGGCCGAAGGTGACAGCGTGCTGGCCCTGCAGCGGGCACTGAGGGCGTCGTTCGAGGAACTGGCCGAGGGCGAACGCCGGTCACGAGCGGCGCTGGCCCGACTCGAAACCGACCTCGTTCGGCGCTCCATGGAGATGAGCGAGTATGACTGACGACGAGTTCGACGTTGAATTCAGCCCGGAATCCAACGGTGGGTTCGGCCGTGAGCTCGACAAGGACGACCGCGCTCGGGCCGAGGCCCTCCGCCGCACGGTGCTGCGCAAGACCATACGGCGGGAACGGGCCCGTCGCCGCCGGGGCGAAAGCCCCTGGACGTGGCTCGGCACCTTCGGACTGGTCGGCTGGACCGTCGTGGCCCCGACGCTGCTCGGTCTGGCCGCCGGGATCTTCGTCGACAACCGGATCGACAGCCCCGTGAGTTTCACCATCACTTTTCTCATCGTCGGTACCGCCTCCGGGCTGACGATGGCCTGGCACTGGGTGCGACGGGAGAGCGAATCGGAGGACGAACGATGATCCGACCAACCGATGGAGTGCAACGGTGAGCCGACTGGACTGGGTGATTCCGCTCTCGGCCGGATTGGCGGCCGGGCTTGCTCTGGGCCTGGCGTACTACGGCGGCCTGTGGTGGACCAGCCGGCGGATCGTCTCGGCGTCCGGAAGCCCGATCCTGCCGATGCTCAGCTTCGTCGGCCGGCTCGCCCTCCTGGCCGTGGGACTCGGTCTGATCGCCCGCCTCCAACCGCTGATGCTGCTGGGATCGCTGCCGGGTTTGATGGCCGCTCGTGCCCTCTGCATCCGGGCGATCACCGGTGCCGGCTCATCGGCTTCGCCTCCCGTCTCCACCGTCGGCCCCGAACCGGGGGAGGCCTGACATGGGCGAACGGGCGATCACGCCGGACCAGACGGTGCTGTGGGACGCCGGTTTCGTCAACGTCAATCTCACGCTGGTCACGACGTGGATGGTCATGGCCCTGCTCATCGGGTTCTCTCTGGTGATCTCCCGCCGGCTGAGGGTGGGGGCCGAGATGTCCCGGTGGCAGAACGGGGTCGAGGTCGTCGTCGGTTTCATCCGCAACCAGATCCAAGAGATCTCGAACCAGACCGGCGACCGTTACCTCCCCTTCGTCGGCACGCTCTTCATCTTCATCCTGGTATCCAACGTCCTGGCCGTGCTCCCCGGCTACGTACCACCGACGGCTTCGCTGTCGACCACGGTCGCCCTCGCCCTGTGCGTGTTCTTCGCCGTACCCGTCTTCGGCATCGGCGCCAGGGGAATCGGCGCCTACCTCCGGGCCTATCTGCAACCCAACCCGTTGATGCTGCCGTTCAACATCATGTCGGAGCTTTCCCGCACCCTGGCTCTGGCCGTGCGGCTCTTCGGCAACGTGATGAGTTTCACGAAAATCGTTGCCATTCTCCTCGGTATCGCACCGTTGCTGTTCCCTGCCCTGCTCAATGCACTTGGTCTCCTGACCGGAGTCATTCAGGCCTACATCTTCGCCGTCCTGGCCACGGTGTACATCTCGGCCGGGAGCCGATCCCAGAACGAAGGTGGCCGCAGATCCACCGAATCCCGAGCCCGTCCGGTTCCCGAGACATCGGGACGGACCGCCGGCTGACAACGTCCTCGACGACAAAGGAGTCGATCACATGGAACCCGAAACCGTGGTGGCAATGGTGTCCATCGGCACCGCCGGCTTCACCATCGCCGTGGGCTCGCTGGGCCCCGCCCTGGGGGAGGCTCGGGCGGCAGCCGAGGCGCTCCGCTCGATCGCTCAGCAGCCGGACGAGGCCAACACGATCACCCGCACCCTGTTCGTGGCCATGGCCCTCATCGAGTCGACGGCCATCTACGCCCTCGTGGTGGCGTTGATCTTGATCTTCGCCAATCCGTTCTGGGCCGAGTTCACGGGTTGAACGGTCGTCGTCGACCGGAAAGTGACCAATCGTGCTGCTCGACCCATTCACCATCATCGCCCAGATCGTCAACTTCGCCATCCTCGCCGTCGCCCTGAAGTACCTGCTCTACGACCGGGTGATCGGGGCCATGGACGAGCGAGAGGCTTCGATCGCGGCCAGGTTGCACGACGCTGAGGAACGTGAGACCGAGGCCAGAGCGGAGAAGGACGACTTTCGCCGCCGCCGCCGTGCCCTCGAGGACCAGGAGCAGGATCTGCTGGACGAAGCACGGGACCAGGCAGAACACCATCGACGCCGGCTGCTCGAGCATGCCCGGTCCGAGGTCGAACTGGAACGGCTGCGGTGGGAGCGGGCCTTGCGGCGGGATATGGCCGAGTTCCAGCACGAGGTTCAACGCCGGAGCGCCGAGGAGGTGGTGGAACTGACGCGGCGGGTGTTGGCCGATCTGGGCGGGACCGACCTGGAGCAGGTGGTGCTCGACCGTGCACTCGACCGGCTCGAGGCCGATCCGGCGATCGTTGCCGCAGTCTTGACCGATGGGCACCGGACTTCTCCGGTCACGGTGCGCACCTCGTTCCCGGTGGCATCCGACCGGCAGGGCCGTGTCGTCGACCGGCTCCGCTCGATCGGACTCGATCCCGACCGGCCCGTGGTGTTCGAGCGGGCGCCCGCTCTCATTCTCGGCGCCGAAGTGCAGGGCGACGGCACGGCCGTGTCCTGGAACGCCGACGACTACCTCGATCGCCTCGGAGCCGACGTCCATCATCTGATCGACACGGTCGACGGCGCGGATCACCGTGACCCTGACGAGCACCGTGACACGGGTGAGCACCGTGACCCTGACGAGCACCGTGACACGGGTGAGCACCGTGACCCTGACGAGCACCGTGACACGGGTGAGCACCGTGACCCGGCAGGTTGACGACACCGGTTGGCCCCGGACGGCGGAACCGGGTCCCGGAGCCGCGGCCCTGGCCGCGTTGGCCCGCCTGGCCACCGTGCGGGACGGATTCGACTACAACGCGGCCGGCAGCGAGCGGGGTGTGATCTCTCGACTGACCGAAGGTGTGGCTCGGGTGACCGGACTACCCGGCGTCGGATTCGAGGAACTGGTTCGCTTCGAGAACGGCTCCCTCGGACTGGTACTCGACCTCGATGTCGACGATATCGGTGTCGTGCTGCTCGACCCGGACGAGGGGGTCGCGGCGGGCGGCGTGGCCCGTCGCACCGAGCGCGTCATGGACACGCCGGTCGGCGATCGCCTGCTGGGCCGCGTCGTCGACCCGGCGGGCCGGCCCTTGGACGGCTTGGGTCCGATTGGTGCGCTCACGCGCCGAGACGTCGAGCGTCAGGCGCCCCGGATTCGGGACCGGGCACCGGTGTCGACGCCGTTGCAGACTGGGATCAAGGCCATCGACGCCCTCGTCCCGATCGGTCGGGGCCAGAGGGAGTTGATCGTCGGGGACCGTCAGACCGGCAAGACCAGCATCGCCGTCGACACCATCTTGAACCAGCGCAACGGGGATGTGGTCAGCGTCTACTGCGCCATCGGCCAGCAGATCAGCGCGGTGGCCAAGATCGTGGCCCGCCTCAGGGAACACGGCGCGTTGGAACGAACCGTCGTCGTCGTGGCCAGCAGCGAGGACCCGGTGGGTCTTCGCTACATCGCTCCATACGCCGCCACGACCATGGCGGAGTACTTCACCGACCGTGGCCACGATGTCCTGATCGTCTACGACGATCTCACCCGCCACGCCCGGGCCTACCGGGAGCTGTCGCTACTGCTGCGTCGACCACCCGGTCGTGAGGCCTACCCGGGTGACATCTTCTACATCCACTCACGTCTTCTGGAGCGGGCCGCCCGTCTCGCCCCGGAACGGGGTGGCGGCTCGCTGACCGCCCTACCCATCGTGGAGACCCAGGCCGAGAACCTTGCCTCCTACATCCCCACCAACCTCATCTCCATCACCGACGGTCAGATCTACGTGTCTCCCCGACTGTTCCGGCGAGGTCAACTGCCGGCGGTCGACGTCGGCCGGTCGGTGTCGCGGGTCGGCGGTCGGGCCCAGCTCCCGGCCTACCGCAAGGTCGGACCGAGTCTTCGGCTCTTCTACGCACAGTTCGAGGAGTTGGAGCGGTTTGCCCGTTACGGGGCACGGCTCGAACCGCATCGGCGACAGCAGCTGGAGCGGGGACGGCGGGTCCGGGAGGCGCTGAAGCAGGAGGAGGGCGATCCTCGGACCGTGGTCGAACAGCTTCTGGCCTTGGTGGCGGTGGCCGAGGGAGCATTCGACGACGTGGCGGTGGACCGCATCGCCACCCTGGAGCACAGGCTGCGGCACCGGGTCACCGAGCTGCCCGAGGTTCGACGAACGATCGAGGAGGGGCGGGTACTCACCGACGACCACGTCCAGGCCGTTGTGGCCATGGCCCGCCGAGTGCGATGACCGAGACCCTCCAGGATCTGGCTCGCCGAATCGAATCGGCTCGGGAGCTGCACACCGTCACCCGCACCATGCGAGGTCTGGCCGCCGTGAACCTCCGCGGCTACGAACTGGCGACCGAGGCCACCAACCGCTACGAGGCCATCGTCGAGGACGGCCTTCAGGTCGCTCTGCGGGACGGCCGCATCAACCGTCTGCCGAAGGAGACAATGCGTCCCGAGGCGCCGACCGCCATGATCGTGTTCGGCTCCAACCAGGGGCTGTGCGGTCCCATCAACCGACACGTCGCCGCCCACGCCGCAGCTCGAGCCGGCGGGGTGCCCACGCTCAGCCTGGTGGCCGCCGTCGGCGGCCGGCTGGCAGTCGAACTGGATCTGGCCGGTCTCACCCCGGACAGCGCCTGGGACCTGCCGGCCACCATCGAAGCCATCCCGGCCCGGGCCGAGCAACTGGTGGCTCGGGCCGAGAACTGGAGGACGGCGAGGGACGTGACCCGGGTGCTGCTGGTCTTTCCCCATTTCCGGGGTCGTGGCCGGGGATACGAGCCGGTCTCGTTGCAGATCCTGCCCACCGATCGGGACTGGTTGGAGTGGCTGGCCATCCGCACCTGGCCGTCGCCCGTGCTCCCCACTTTTGCCATGCCCTGGGACGAACTCGTCACCGGCCTGATGCACCAAGCCCTCTTCGTGCGCCTCCATCGCAGCTTCGCGCAGACCATGGCGGCGGTTGCGGCCAGCCGCCTCGCGGCCATGGACAACGCTCAGCGCAACATCGAAGAGCGCCTCTCCTCACTCCATGTCCGGTACCACCAGTTACGCCATCAAGAGATCACCAAGGAGCTGCTCGATGTGGTCTCCGGGTTCGAGCTGCTCGGGAGGCGGGAGTCGTCGCCGCACGCGTGATGAGCATGGGCCGGAAGCCCCCGGGCGAGGCTGGGCGCCATCACCCGGGAGAATCCATGTCGAAGGAACTACAACGCTAAAGGAAATCCACCTACGGAACCGATGTAAGACCCATGTTAGATCGGGGTCGACGAAACGAACGCGGCGCAGCCGTCGTCGAGGCGGCCTTCGTTCTGCCCATGCTGGTCCTGTTCTTCGCCGCCATCGTCGACTTCGGGTTCATCCTCAACGACCTGCAGCAGATCAACAACGCCACGTTCCGAGCGGTGCGCGAACTGTCGGTCGACGAATACAGCGGAGCCGCCGGTTGCGTGGCGGACCCCGACACGGCGCTCGACACCGAGAAGCTCGTGTGCATGGTGCGCAACTTCTCGGGTCGC